>Ga0208449_1000066_pt1 | contig 107313 bp, 101 predicted proteins | sample MalvireepMed_s17_FD_184247 | JGI IMG/M metagenome (GOLD analysis project Ga0208449, IMG submission 184247) | Marine viral communities from the Global Malaspina Expedition - Malaspina viral metaG DeepMed_s17 (SPAdes) (version 2) | ecosystem: Environmental > Aquatic > Marine > Oceanic | place...
GTGCTCTGGAATTCTGGAACCCGGTTCGGTCCGGCAGCGGCTTTCAGTATTTTCATTACCTCGATCATCTCGTTGGGGTCGTAACCGGATTCGATCATAAACAATACGCCAAGATCATCGCTCTCCAGTTCGTCGCCCCTGCCATTGGTCAAAAGGGTGTTTTGGCCGATACCTGCCACCACGTTGCCCATGTCGCCACCTACCGATGCCCCGGTGGCCAAAGTTTGCCAAAAACTGCTCTCGGCAATACGCTCGGCGGAGTGCCTGCCGATCACATGGCCTATTTCGTGGCCCAGTACGCCCGCAAGTTGTGCCTCGTTGAGCTGGGAGAACAGGGCATAGGTGATAAATATTTGTCCGCCCGGCAAAGCAAAGGCATTAATGGTACGGTCGTCCGCTAACAGGTGGAACTCATAGCGATAAGGAGTCTCGCTGGCCACACTGTTCTGGACGAGTTTGTTGCCCACTTTGTCCACTAAATTTTGAAGACGCTCATCGGGATAGAGGCCGCCGTGCTGTTGTGCCATTTCAGGCGCACTATGCAGCCCAATGGCAATCTCCTGCTCCGCGGTCATGTCGATGTTCTGGGTTCGCCCGGTGTACGGGTTTTCTTCTTGGTTGCTGCATCGGCGGATGAATGCGAAGGCAACAATGGCCAAACCGATAAGGATGCGTATCCTCCAACTACCTCTTCTCATGGTATAGCGTTATAGTCAGTTGAAGATACGAAAAAACGCTTATAGCAATACCGGGTTGATGTCCAAAATATTGTCCTGAATATACGTTTTTATGAACCCTGCCGTAAAGTGTTGGCTACCCAAGAAACTCTCTTCCTGCAACAACTTGAGGATGTTGAGTTTTCTATAGGCCGTTAGCATGGGAATGGAAATGGGGGCATAGCTGTAATGCCAAGGTTCGTATTTGAATCCCCTTCTTCTAGGGTTGTCGGTGTAGACCAGATAGAAGCCATATTTGGTCGAGTTTTCGTCCAACCAAAGTTTGAAGCCTTCGTACGGGCCGCTCGCCTCAAATTTTTCGGGGACAAGCACGTCTCCCGATGCCTTTGGGAAGCCATCTATAATATCGATGTCCGTGCCCCAGTGATGCCTGCTGGTTCCGGGAATCGTGGAATATTCTATGATTTTTTCAATCGCATCTAACGGGGACATGCCGGATTCTTGCGTGTAGTTCAGGTATTTGCGTTCCCAAATGCGCTGTTGATGGTAATAATCGCGAAAACTGGACACCATTTTAATATCGAATCCATCCGAATAGGCCGCTTTTTTCATTTCCAAAAAGGAGTTGTAGGCCTCTTCCCTTAAATTGATGCCTTCGCCAAAAAGCTGTACGTCCGCTTTGCCCATGAGCTCCTCGGTCGAGTATTTGGGTTCGGCGAAATAGGGAAATACGGGTGGAAGGGCACAGGCCATGCCGGATGCCGCGGTATTTTTTAAAAAGCTCCTTCTTTTCATGAAACAAATTTTGCCCCAAGTTAAGAAGTATTTTTAATTCCTGCTTTTGAAAAATTCTGGAGGGAAAGACTGATTTTTTACTTGTCCAAGAACAGGAAGCCGTTATATTCCAGTCCAAGGTCGTCCAAGGTCACCAGATAAAAATAGACGCCTTCCGGCAGTCCGGTCGCTTGGTTGGGAACCATGCTGCCTGTGTTGGCCACGCCCCTGAACTCGTTGGTATAGTTGATTCTTTCAAAAACCTTTTGTCCGTAGCGGTTAAAGATGCGCAAACTGTTGTTCGGTGATTCCTCCATACCGTCGATGACCAAAAAGTCGTTGATGCCGTCACCATTCGGGCTCAAAAAATAATTCCCCAAGGTAGGGTTGTTCACGGCAAAAGTATCTGTCGGAAGCGGAACCGTACCAAAGGTAATGGCCGCATAATCGTTGGGCACAAAGGTCTCCGAGGTCACAAAACCATTGGTGATATCGCCACTATATGCGGTGTTCCCGATAACCACCCATTGGTTGGACGATTTGTTCCAGCCCACTACGATTATGGATTCCACCGTGGCGTTCGGAATGGTGATTAGGCTGCTACGGGTGTTCCACGAAATGGTGACCTGAACGGGAGTATTGCCCTGTAGTATCCAGAATTCCCTATCGGTCACCGTACCAATGTTGTTTACTTTTTCTTCCACATTAAAAGTTTGTGAAAGGGAAGTGGGGGCGGAAGGGTTTTCAAAAAAATAGGCACAAATAGCCTGTGGTACCGTACCCTGGGCATTGAACGTCAACGGACGGAGCTGTTCCGCATCGCCTACCGGGAAGGAGAACACGTTGCGGTTGTTCACCTCGGCAAAGCCGACGACTTTGGAAGCATCGCTCTCCCCACCAAAAAAGCCGTCTTCCATAAAATTTAGGTTGACTGTTGGCGTGGTGGTGGGCGTTAAAAAATCACCCAGCATAAAATTGACGTTGTTCCGCACCATAAGCGGGATGTCCAAAAACACATTGTTGCCCATCAAGATTTCCGTGTCCCAAAAAGTGGGGGGTATGCTCCCTGTGACCGTAATGGGGCGATTGCCATAAAAACCGACCAGCCCGGTGGTTTGGTCAAAGTTGGCATCGTTGATCAAATTGGTATGCAGGCCCACTTGGGCATTGTTGTGCACGGTAAAGTTGCCACTATTGTACAGCCCCTCTTGGGCCAAGACAACACTTACCGATAACAAAAACGCTATGTGGAGGAAGGGTTTCATTAATTGTTGATTTTGTGCCAGTTATTACCGTCACTTTGAATCATCGTAACACCATTTGGAAAAAAAGTTGTTCCTGCTCCAGTTATATCGAAGAATGGACGGTTAGAAGATACGCTCCCTGCAATTATATTCTTTATTATATAAATTCTGCCTCTTATACCAATTGGGTCCGGCAGTTCTATGTCGGTGACAGTTCCTGATATAATAATGGTGTAATCTGTTTCATTGATTACAACCGAACCTGTGTTTTCCGATCTTATTGGAGCTGAAAACGAACCCTCAGTTTGTAGGGTTGATGTAGGCGGAGTGGGGGTGGTGGCGCCAACCCCAATGCTTCCGTTAGTGAAACTTAAGGTGCTTCCAATGCCGCCAATATTATAGGTTCTATCTATATCTGTTTGTGTTATGTCGTTGGTAGCCAATGTGGTATTGGTTTGCTGGATGTCCGCTAACGGAATCGTCACGGTGTTTCCATCGGAATCCTCAAGGATGAGGTCTGTTCCGTCCTCGGTTAAGCTGAAGTTTGTGGTATTTGTGTCGGGGATTTGGATATCAGCTAACGGAATCGTCACGGTGTTCCCATCGGAATCCTCAAGGATGAGGTCTGTTCCGTCCTCGGTTAAGCTGAAGTTTGTGGTATTTGTGTCGGGGATTTGGATGTCCGCTAACGGAATCGTCACGGTGTTCCCATCGGAATCCTCAAGGATGAGGTCTGTTCCGTCCTCGGTTAAGCTGAAGTTTGTGGTATTTGTGTCGGGGATTTGGATGTCCGCTAACGGAATCGTCACTGTGTTCCCATCGGAATCCTCAAGGATGAGGTCTGTTCCGTCCTCGGTTAAGCTGAAGTTTGTGGTATCATCGTCACCATCAGCAATATCGGTAGGTATGTTGTCAATATTGATCCAATCTGGTTCAATAACCGAGTTATTTACCTCAAGTGCTCCACTGGCGTTTTGCAAGAGACCAGTTCCAACTACACTTGCATCTATTTTTTCATTGGTTACAGCATCATTCGCTATATCCTCATCTAGTATAGTACCGTTCAATATTTTATTTGAGGTAACCGCATCATTGGCAAGTTCGTTTTCCGTGATTCCGAGCGGAGAAACCCCAAGGGTATATGGGTCACCAGCATCTCCGTTACCAGACCGTGTAAGTGTTCCATCGGTGACATCCACCACCTCATTTCCAATAACCCCATCAGCTTCAGAAATCTGTAGGTCGGATTCAAGTGTGTATACCCAATCCGTACCATTCCATATAATAATTTGTCTCGTGTTACTAGCAAGACCATTGAAATGCTCCTCAGGGTTGATTGAGTTGTTTGCATAATGTTGAGAGTCGATTACTCCTGGTGCTATATCTGATCCTTCAATTGAATTTCTAGGAATATTACTGCTGTCAATTAATCCTACACTAAAATCATAGTTGTCACCGTCTTGGGTAATTACAATGGTGCCATCTTCGGTGGAAGTTGTAAACGAATCATCCAGCGCCTCACAGATATTGACCCATGCCGTGCCATCGTAGTAGTGCAGGCAGTTTTGGTCCGTGTTGTACACCAAGGCACCGCGCAACGGGCTTATGGCGCTCATTTGGGCATCGGTTACTCGGGAGATTACCAAGGCACGCGAAGTGCTCTCCAATTCCAGTAGCGAGGCCGGGTTCAAATTCTGGGGGTTATCACCGATTTTTACCTGTGCGGTCAACGAGTTGATCGCCAATAGGCCTATGATGGTGTAGATTAGTACAGTTTTCACAGTGTTTGTTTATTTGAGGATTTTCCAAACGTAAAAACAAAACTATACTTATGTTTTAATATCTTTAATAAATACCGTCCAAACACGAAATTCACAGGTGAATGGAACCACCTTTGGTATATTTGTTGGGCACAGAATTAACAAAAGTTTAGAACGGCTTAATTTTTTTTATGCCGTTCATGGACTTTCTTTAACTGATACTAAATACATTCCAATGAAAAATATATACTTGATCGTGTTCTCATTACTGTTGTCCGGCTATTGCATGGCGCAGGACTCCCGTCAAATGTTGCGGGGAAAGGTGCTTTACAGGAGCTCCAATGTCCCCAACGAGAACGTTATCAACTCCACTAGTGGCCAAGCTACCATAACCAACGACAATGGTGAGTTTATGATCGAGGTGATGGAAGGCGACCAATTGGTCTTTACCGCGATCAACTACCAGTTGGAGGTGGTGAAGATCACACCGGAAATATTGGCCAACAACCGTTTGGTGGTAGAAGTGGATGAAAAAGTACAGGAGCTGGACGAAGTAGTGGTGAGCCCGGAAAACCAAGAACGCTTTCTTGAGGTAAAAAACGAGGATTTTAAACAGTTCGATTACGAAATAGATCGTAGCACTGAGGTGGAGAACATAGCCAATTCCCAGATTACACGTGGTATGAAGGATGGACTCAACTTTGTGAACATTTTCAAGGCCCTATTTAAGTCTCAAGATGCCAATGGACAGGAGCGAATCCCGCTAAAAGTGAGTGAAGTGCTCAGACATGTGTACGATGACGAGTTCTTTGTGGTGGATCTAAGGTTGCCACAGGACAAGATAGATGCATTTCTGTTGTATTGTGATGACAAAATACCTTCCCAGACCCTGCTCAAAAAAGAAAACGAGTTTCAGTTGATCGATTTTTTGGTGACCCAAAGCAAGGAATTTAGGGAAACTTTGAGCGAGGAATGAAAAAGTGCTTACTTGCCTTGTTGATTTTTGCCGCTCAATGGGCTTTTGCCCAAGAAGGCGAGACTAAAATATTGCAGGGGAAAGTTATCAGTGCCGACAAAGATGTTGTGGGTGTTGTAGTTCAAAATGTGACCACTGCCGATGCTGTGATCACCGATTTGGAGGGTAATTTTTCCATACGGGTAAGGGTAAACGATACCTTGTTGTTCTCCGCTGTACACTTTTTAAGAAAATCCCTTCCCGTTACCGAAGCATTGTACCGCTCCAACTTTGTTGAAGTGCCCATGCAGGAATTTGTGAACGAGCTCAAGGAGGTCGTGGTAACCCCGTACAACCTGACGGGTGATCTCACCAAGGACATAGACCGTGTTACGTTGGAAAAGGATGTAAGCGCCGAGGCGTTGAACCTGCCCAATGCCCACAGGCGTATTCCTACCCAGAGCGAGCGTAAACTGCAGGAAGCGTCATCCATGAGCATGACCGCTGGCGGTGGTTTGGGAGGTGCAGGTGGTGGTATGAGCCTCAATCCCATAATCAATGCGATAACAGGGCGCACCAAAATGCTCAAGAATAGGGTAAAGGTGGATAAAACCTATGCCCAAACACAGCAAGTGCAAGGGTTTTATGCCGACTCGCTTTTTGTGTCCACTCTAAAGATTCCCATGGATAGAATAGAAGACTTTATGTATTTCTGCGAGGTGGACGAAGCTTTTCAAACAGCCGTGGAGCTGGGAGACAAACTTCAAATCTTGGATATCATGATTCAAAAGAGCAGGGCATACCGGGAGAGCAATAATTTGGATTGATTTTTTTAGATGTCCGATGTCCGATGTCCGATGTCCGATGTCCGATGTCCGATGTCCGATGTCCGATGTCTGATGTCCGATGTCTGATGTCCGATAAAAGTTTGGCAGGTAAATTGCAGAAAGATTTCTAAAACTGTAACATTGCTGTGCAATTAAAGCCCAATACCACATGATGACACTAAAAAAAGGAAGGATGGCATTTTTACCTTTGGTAATGTTGTTGTTGCTATCCTTTTCATCCGCCCATAAATATTATGTAAGTGTTACCAATATCGCCTATTCCAAAGATGATAGCGCGTTCCAGGTTACCAGTAGGGTCTTTATAGACGACCTCGATAAGTTGCTGAAGGAACGGTATGACATTGAGGCGAAATTGGCCACGCCAAAGGAATCCAAGTTGGCGGACGAGTACATCGAAAAATATTTTAGAACAAAATTTGCGATAGAACTTGACGGGAAGCCCGTTCAATATAATTTTTTGGGAAAACGCTACGATAACGATATGGTGATCTGTTATCTGGAAATCCCCAATGTAAAGTTATCGGAAACAAAAAGCATGACCATACAGAACGAAGTGCTTATGGATCTCTTTGATGATCAGCAGAATATAGTGCATGTAAAATGGAACGGAAACAAAAAAAGTTTTATGCTGATCCGTCAGAACAACAAAGGAATGTTAAACTTATGATGTATTCTTAACAATTGGTTAAAATATGTTATTTTTCACCGTTATAAAATCAGATAAAAAATGAACAGATTCAAGTATTGCTTAGCTTCTGTCTTGTTCCTTTTTGGGGCCGTGGTTATGGCTCAAGAAGAAGGGGACGTGAAAGAAAAGCGGGAGCCCGGTCATTACAACCAAAGTAGATTCAAACAATTGTACGAGGAGTTTTCCACTCCCAACACCTACCGTTCGGCCTCAGGAGCCCCAGGCCCTGATTATTACCAACAGCAGGCGGATTACGTAATGGATATCCAGTTGGATGACAAGAACGCGAAGATCAGTGGGGAAGAGACAATTACGTACCATAACAATTCGCCGGACGATCTGGAGTTTCTTTGGGTGCAATTAGATCAAAACGTGCGGGCCAAAGATTCTAAGTCTCCTTTGCGGGACGGCAATGGTGTAAATATCGCCTATACGGCGGACAACTTTGCCCAAACCTATATAAGTGAACCGTTCGATGGTGGTTTCAATATACAATCCGTTACCGATGCCAGTGGAAAGCCATTGTCGTACACCATCAACCAGACCATGATGAGAATCAATATCCCCGAACCGTTAAAAAGCGGGGAGAAAGTTTCATTCTCCATCAAATGGTGGTACAATATTCCAGACCATACTGTGGATAGGGCACGTTCTGGCTACGAGTATTTTCCAAAAGACGGGAACCGTGCTTACGTAATCGCACAGTTCTTCCCAAGAATGGCCGTTTACAATGATGTAGAGGGATGGCAGAACCACCAGTTCTGGGGAAGCGGAGAGTTCGCTTTGCCATTCGGTAATTACGATGTTAGCATTACCGTACCTGCAGACCACGTATTGGATGCAACGGGAGAGCTTCAAAACAGAGATGAAGTGTTCTCCAAAGAAATGCTAAAGCGTTACAAGCAGGCCAAAAAATCGTATGATAAGCCTGTGATCATCGTAACCCAAGAAGAGGCGGAAGCTGCAGAAAAAGGTTTTTCTACCGACACCAAGACATGGAAGTTTAAAGCAACCAATGTTAGGGATTACGCATTTGCATCGTCCAGAAAATTTGTTTGGGACATGCAGGCGGTTAAAATCGGTAACAAAGATGTAATGGCAGTGTCCCTTTACCCAAAAGAAGGAAACCCACTTTGGGAGGAACTGTCCACCAAAGCAGTGGTGCAGACCTTGAAGACTTATTCAAAGCACACGTTCGATTATCCATACCACAAAGCCATTTCCGTCCATGCAAAGAACCAGGGAATGGAATATCCGATGATTTGCTGGAATTACGGACGTCCGAATGAGGATGGTACCTATTCCGACAGGGTAAAATATGGAATGATCAGTGTGATCATCCACGAGGTCGGCCATAATTACTTTCCTATGATAGTTAACTCCGATGAGCGTCAATGGGGATGGATGGATGAAGGAATCAACACCTTTGCCCAATATTTGGCAGAACAGGAATTCGGTAAAAACTATCCTGAAGTGATAGCCCCCAACAGCGAATACCCATCACGAAGAGGAAAAGCAGCGGATATTGTGCCTTATATGGCAGGAGACCAAAGTTATATTTCCCCTATCATGTCCAACCCGGAAAATGTGTATCAATTGGGTCCAAACGCTTACGGTAAACCTGCAACGGCACTTAATATCTTAAGGGAAACCGTAATGGGAGAGGAATTGTTCGACCATGCCTTCCAAACCTACGCTCAACGTTGGATGTTCAAGCATCCGACCCCAGAGGATTTCTTCCGTACTATGGAAGATGCTTCCGCAGTGGATTTGGATTGGTTCTGGAGAAGCTGGTTCTACACTACCGATTATGTAGATATCGGGGTGTCCGGTGTTAAAAAATACTATGTGTCCAACAAGCCTACCAAGGAAATGGAAAAATATATGGCCGATAGAAACCTTACCGAAGCCGATCTACCACCATTGGTATATTTGGCAGAGGAAGATAGCGAGGACTTTGCTCCGGAGCTAAAAGGAAAATCCCCGACCGAGACTTCCAAAAACCTTAAGGAGTTTATGATGGACAACATGACCGAAGCCGAAAGAGCCCAGGTCAAGGAGCCAAAGTACTTTTACGAGATCACTTTTGATAAGCCAGGAGGAATACCAATGCCATTGATCGTAGAGTATACCTACGCAGATGGAACTACCGAGAACATCACGTATCCACCAGAAATCTGGAGAAAGAACGATGCCGAGGTAAAACGAGTAATGGCCACCCAAAAGGAATTGGTGGGAATTGTAGTAGATCCAAAATTGGAAACTGCGGATATCGACACTACCAACAACGCTTGGCCCAAGAAAGACGAGAAGTCTGACTTTGATAAATTCAAGGAAAATATCAAAGGAGACAAATAACATAAAAAACTATGTTAAGAGCCCCGTGATTTCACGGGGCTTTTTTTATTTTGGAATGAAGATCTGATTATATTTGTGCCATGCAATTTCTATTTATTAGTGGAGCCGAGATTTTTTTCATCCTATTTATAGTGGTGATGGTGTTTGGTGCGGACAAGATTCCCGGTATCGCCAAAAGCCTCGGGAAAGGAATGCGTCAACTTAAGGACGCAACGGACGATATTAAACGCGAAATACAGAAAAGTGCGGATGATGTGGATACTGATTTCACAAAGAACATCCGTAAGGAAATCGACGATGTAAAGAAGAATGTGAACGAAGTTTCCGGTTCCATCAAAAGAGACCTGAACAAGTAGAATTCTATGTTGGAAAAATTGCTCAAATGGGATAGGGACACTTTTGTTTATCTCAACGCACTGGGCATAGAGGATTACGACGTTTTCTGGTCTACCGTTACCAATATTTCCACTTGGATACCATTATTTATTCTTTTTCTGCTGCTTTTTTACCTGAAGTTTTCCCAAACCGAAGCTTTGTACAAGTTTCTCACCGTACTGGGCTTGGTGATTTTTATCACGGCCATTACCCACATCACCAAGGTTTCGGTGGCTAGGCTAAGGCCCAATAATACGGAAGAGATCAACACCCTGATCCGTATTTTAAAAAGCCCAACGGATTATAGCTTTTTCTCTGGCCATGCATCCAGTTCCTTTTCCATAACCACTTTAGTGTTTCTTTTTTTACGACATAAGGTAAAATGGGCGACACTCTTTTTTATGTGGCCCCTATTGTTTGCCATGAGCCGTATTTACGTAGGCGTGCATTTCCCCATTGATATTATCGTTGGAATGATAGTTGGGATTTTGTCCGGATTACTTTTCTTCTGGATTTACCAACGATTTATAGCACCCTACTCAACGTCAGTCCGTCCCTAATGGGCAACAATACGGTTTCAACTCTAGGATCTTCCTTTAATTTTTGATTGTATTCGAGCAACATCGCTGTGGCTTTGTCTGATTTTTGTAACGGTTCCACCACTTTTCCGGACCATAGCACATTGTCGGAAAGAATAACACTGCCTGGTCTGGTTTTTTGGATAACCGCTTCAAAATAGGCATCGTAGTTTACCTTTTGCGCATCAATAAAAACAAGGTCAAAAGTTGGGTCAAGCTCGGGAACAATGTCAAGTGCATCCCCGATATGTTGTTTGATTTGAGGGCCAAACCCGCTTCTATCAAAATACCTGCGCTGCATTTTATGGAGTTCCTCGTTCACCTCAATGGTATGCAGCTCCCCATCTTTTTGAAGCCCTTCCGCCAAACACAAGGCCGAATAGCCCGTGTAGGTGCCAATTTCCAAAATATATTTGGGGTTGATGATCTTGGACAACATGCTTAACACCCTGCCTTGAAAATGCCCGGTGATCATTCGGGGCTGCACCACCTTTAAGTGCGTTTCTCGGGTGAGTTCCTGCAATAATTTGGGCTCGTCCTCCGAACTGTTGGCAATATAACTTTCCAAAATGGGCGATAGGAAATGCATGATATATTTTTCGCAAAAATATAGAAAAGAACTACATTGACTGCTTGATAAAACAAAAGAACCTCATGACGTTACCAAAGGTAAGCATACGAAAAGCAACATTGGAAGACTTGCCCAAGCTCCTCAACTTTGAACAGGAAATCATTGAGGCGGAGCGCCCTTTTGATGTTACTATAAAAGAAGGGCCTATCAGTTATTACGATATTGGAGAAATGATTCAGGATACAAAAGCATGCGTATTGGTCGCAGAGATAGATGGTGGGGTCGTTGCTTCGGGCTATGCTATCCCCAAAAAAGCAAGGCATTATCTGGACCATGAGTTTTACGCATATTTGGGTTTTATGTATACCGATGAAAATTTTCGGGGGAAGGGAATCAATGCTCAGATTGTGGACGGGCTTAAACAATGGTCCCAGGAACAAGGTTATAAGGAAATCCGATTGACGGTCTACAACGAAAACTTACCAGCAATCAAGGCTTATGAAAAAGTAGGATTTAAAAAGCACATCATCGAAATGCGTTTGGAGTAATTTTCTTTTGATCACATTACTGTTACAAATTGTATTTTTGATGAAAACCAAAATAGAATGACATTCGAGAATACGCTTGAATTTGCCAAAAAGCTCGATGCTTCCGATGCATTGGCTTCCTATAGAAATGAATTCCACTATCCACAAGTCAACGGTAAGGATGTAATCTATTTTACGGGCAACTCACTTGGGCTTCAACCCAAACGTACCCAAAAGTTTGTTGATGAGGTTATGAAGGACTGGCGAGAGCTCGCTGTCGAAGGACACTTTTACGCTGACAAGCCTTGGTGGGATTATCACGAAAGACTGGCCGAGGGTTTGGGTAAGGTCGTAGGGGCAAAACCCAAGGAAATTTCGGTGATGAACACCCTAACCGTAAACCTTCATTTGTTGATGGTGTCCTTTTACCGACCTACCGAAAAACGGTTCAAGATAATCTGCGAAGAGAAGGCGTTTCCGTCCGACCAATATATGTTGCAAAGTCAGGTGCGCTATCACGGACTGAATCCCGAGGATGCTATAGTAGAAGTGAAAAAAAGAGATGGGGAACATGCATGGCGTACCGGGGATATCATCCAAAAAATAAATGAAGTGGGCGATGAGCTGGCTTTGGTGTTGATGGGTGGTGTCAATTATTATAATGGGCAAGTATTGGATATGAAAGCCATTACCAAAGCGGGCAAGGATGTTGGTGCCTTTGTTGGTTGGGATTTGGCCCATGGCGTTGGAAACATCAAATTGAACCTGCACGATTGGGGTGCTGATTTTGCCGCTTGGTGCAGCTATAAATACATGAACAGTGGCCCGGGGAACGCATCGGGAGTCTTTGTGCACGAAAAACACTTGGGTAAAGAGGACATCCCTCGTTTTGAAGGCTGGTGGGGAACCAAAAAAGAGACACGTTTTTTAATGAGGCCGGAGTTCGACCCTATCGAAACCGCCGACGCATGGCAACTGAGCAATCCGCCCATTTTGTCCATAGCTCCCTATTTGGCCTCCTTGGAAATATTTGATGAAGTGGGCATGGATGCCCTGATCAAAAAACAAAAGACCATTGTTGCCTATCTGGAGTATGTGCTTCACGAGATAGATAAGGAGGTGGATAGCTCATTTGAAATTATTACCCCTGCAGACAGGGGATGTCAACTTTCCGTGTTTTTGCACGGTGAGGGCAAGTCCATCTTTGACTATTTAATGAAAAAAGGTGTAATCACCGATTGGAGGGAGCCGAATGTTATTCGATTGGCACCCGCACCTTTGTACTGTTCGTACGAGGATATGTATCGTTTTGGACAAATCTTAAAAGAGGGTATACAGGGCAAATAAGAACCAATGCACTAAATGAACCGACTAAACACCACCATTAGATGAAATCCCTATGGCTTATTTTGTCCAATCCACGATATTTTGGAGTGGCATGGGTATTCACCAGTATCAATATTTGGTTTGGTACATGGGCCATTTATATTCCTACCGTAAAGGAAAAACTGGACATAAACAAGGCCGATTTGGGAATAGCCCTGTTCTGCTTGTCGCTGGGGGTTTTTACTATTTTCCCTGTGGCTTCCAAGGTCATCAATAAACTTGGGGTCGGAAGGTCGTCATGGTATGGGGTAATATTTGCTTCCATAACAGCAATGTTGCCGCTTATGGCACCCAATTATTATATGCTGATGGCAGCGTTGTACCTTTTTGGGGCAAGCAATGGATTTATAGATATAGCCATAAACACTTTGGTCACCGAGATTGAAAAGGAAGACAAACAAAACTTTATGTCCGCGGCCCATGGCTTTTTTAGTTTGGGCGGTATTTTGGTAGGCCTGGGCAGTTTCCTGATTCCTGTGATTGGAAACCCTGTGTTGCACATGGGCGTTACCGTGGTGTTGGTATTTATCATCAATTTTTTTCTAAAGAAACATTATATCCAAGTGGTTGCCGCTCCAGTAGAGAAGGAACCTTTCAGCTTAAAATTGTTCAAGCCGTTGCTTTTGCTGGGCATTATTGGGTTTGTATCCTTTGGTAGCGAAGGTGCCATTATAGATTGGAGCGCACTTTACCTCAAAGAAATGACCATGGCACCAGAGCTGCTCATTGGTGCGGGATTCTTGGCATTTTCCACAACTATGACCTTAGGTCGGTTTCTGGGCGATGGTATCAGCGCAAAAATTGGGCCCATAAGAATAGTAGGGTTGGGAGCACTAATTGCTGCTATTGGTTTTGTTTTGGTGCTGACACAAAACACTACTTGGTCCATAATTGGATTTGCTCTTAACGGTCTTGGCTTTTCGGTCATAGTACCCGAATTGTTCCGTATCGGAGGGAATGTAAAAGGGGTGGATTCTTCCCAAGGTGTTGCTTTTATAGCTGGGTTCGGGTATATCGGATTTTTGTTGGGGCCTGTTATTCTAGGGTTTATTGCCGAAAGCGCCTCTCTAAACTATAGCTTTGTCCTGTTGCTGTGTATGGCCCTTTTGGTTTTTGGGATTACTTTTTTTCTGCGAAGGAGGGGGAAATAAAATCAATTGTATGTGCTCATATCAGAATTGATCAATGTTCCATAACTGTAACGAATTATTTGGCCGATTGCAGGTCATATGATTTTCTAAGTTATCAGTTTCCGGCTATACCAACTTCTCACATATAGGAGACAGTTATTTTTCCTTTATCAGGGCTCTTAACTTTTCAAGCTGTGTGTCCGATTGCCAAAGCACTTGGTTCATGTCCCTTTCTATTTTTATATCAGGTGTTGTTCCGTAGCCGTCCAAAACCTTTCCACTTTTCTGAAAGGAGACCATTGTACTGATTTTCCCGAACAATTTTGAATTTGGGAGGTCGACCCAATCGCTATTGCCACTAGAACCATCCGTTGTCACCCCAACAATTTTTATATTCGGAATTCCTTTGAAAGCAGAGACGAAAACAGATGCGGCACTAAATGTTTTTTCGTTGGCCAAAATATAGATAGGCTTGTTGTAGTAGAGTCCTTCAGTGGATAATTTCTCTCCATTTAACAATCCAAAATAATATTCGCTGTATTTTGCTTCATCCAATTCATAGATGGGTTCAAAATTTTTTAAAAACTCCGTTGCCTTTTTCTGTTCCCTGTCATCCAATTCCGAAAAAGAATATAAAAATCGGCTGTGTAGGCTTTCTTTATAATCTTTTGGTAAGGGGAGTGGCCCTCTTTGCTTGACTACATTTACAATATGAATGGAGTCAGGGTGAATCAAATATTTTGCAAATTCATATAGTAAATCCCGTGTTCCTCCACCATTGGCCCTGACATCGATAATTAGGGCTTCGCTGTCGTTTTGAATGGATTTCATAAATGAATTGACTTTCTCAAAAAGTAGGGGAGCTTCATCCTTACTAACCATTTCCGGTAATTTGATGTATGCGATGTTGTCGTCCAAACTAAATAGCCCAGCAATATTTTCGGGTTGGTTAAAGTCCTCGTCCTTTATAAAAAGATAGTCCCTTTCAAATTTTTCATCCCATGGTCTTTGCCTTTCTGATTTATCTTTTACGGGAACGACTAAAACAGTGTCATTTTGGAATACAGCGTCCGAAAGCGTTAATTCGATTTCTTTCGGTAGTGGTTTGTCCAATAGGATGTAGTTTTTTTGAATGTCCCTAATGTCGCGAACTGCTAGGGTAAAATAGGTCTCTTTGGGGGCCTTAATGTCTTCTGGCCGCGTTTTTTGCAAGAATTTATCTATGTCGAGACCATCAATCTTTTTGAGGTAGGGGAAGCGGGGATTTAGGATTTTCAAGTTTTCATCCTGATCATAATTCAGGACAACAACTTTATCGTTTACAGGTGCGTAAACAAACGGTAAGAATAAGGATTCGTTTAGGCTGTAGCCTCTAATGCCATTTAAAGCGGAATGTCTATCCCCGATTTTGGCCAAGGTGTTGGTGATAAACAAACCAAAATTTTTAAGTCTTGTGGAATCTTTTAACGAGGTAAGATAGATTTCAAAATCCTTGTTGAAATCAAAACCGTTCAGATAAGCATAGGAAGATTTTTCATTTAATGTTTTGATCAAAAATTCAACATCTTCCGTTACTTGTTTTTTGGTAAGCCAATTATCCTGTGCTTGTACATGTATGGTCACCAGACAAAATAATGGGATGATAAGGTTTTTAATTCTCATTTATAGTTTTGTTTCAAAAGTTTCATTTCCTGAAATAGGAAAATAAACGATGGAAAACATCATTTTTAAGCGCCGGGGAGAATTTTGAAAATGCTTTTTGTGAGCAAACTATGCTCACAAAATCGAAGGCTATTATTCCTTGCTTACCGTAAGCCCGGTAAAATATAAGTTGGTGCCACCTTCGGGACGATTGTGCTGCTTCGCTAACTGCAACCCCTGCATCTCTACATAATCTTCCCAAGTGGAGACCAAGTTGGGCTCTTCTTGGTTGGATTTTCGATAGGCCCACTCGCGAATTATATAGTCGTCCTTAAAATAGAAATCATAGGCATCACCGGGAGTGTAACCACCCTCGTTGGCATACACTATAGTGAGTTTTTGCATAGGCTCTTTGCTAATTGGAGCGGTGGCCTCAGCTGTATGTTCGTAGGTATAGTTGCCGGAGTCCCACATTAAATTAAAAGGGGCCATTAACCAATATCTGTCATTTATAAAGCCACTATTTGTTTTTAGGGCAATGCTGTCCATGGAATTTCGATTGTATGTAAGGGTGTCGGGCCCCGAAATGGCAGTAACAGTGTTGCTCTTGGGTTTCCAGTCCCAACTACGCTCAAAATGCATGGAATCCCTATCTACATTAAAGGTAAATGTGATTTCCTTCACAGCCGACCAGTTTTCAAAACCATGGGCTTCGGCAATAAGTTCCGGGACCGATTTATCGGTTTCGGTCGCTTCTTGGGTCTCCTCTTTTTGTTTTGGCTCCGTTTTACAGGATGCGAAAAATAAAATAGCGAACAATCCAACGATGTAATAGGTCTTCATATCTGATTTTTAACCAAATATAGTGTGAAAATCCGTTATTTTGCGCCCCATTTTAAAAAGCCTGACCAATAAATCTGTTTTTGAAGTGACTTTTTTAAAAAACTTGTTTCTAATATTTATAAGTAACCCCGACAAAGCGTTTTTGGAAAAGGAAGACTTATACGTACATCTTTCTGATGAGGAATTAGTAAAACAGATTGTGGCGGACAATGACCCTATGCTCTTTGGGAAGTTGTATGACCGCTATGTGAAAATGGTCTATAACAAATGTTACGGATTTGCGAAATCTGCGGACGAGGCGGAAGACTTGACTCAAGATGTCTTTCTTCAATTATTTATCAAACTTCGGACCTTTAAGGGAAAATCGAAGTTTTCTACATGGCTATATTCTTTTACCTATAATTTTTGTGTGAACTATGTAAACCGGAACAAGCAACTTAAAATACGGGATAAATCCGTACAGGTCGAAAGTTCGGAATACAAACTTACTGAAGAGGTGCCCGATGAGAGCTTGTTTGAAATGAAAGCTGATAAGCTCAAGAAATGCTTGGAAATCATCTCCGCCGAAGAGCGGTCTATTTTATTGTTGAAGTATCAGGACGGAGCCAGTATAAAGGAACTGGTAAACTTATTGGATATAGGGGATAGCGCAGTTAAAATGCGGCTTAAAAGAGCCAAAGAAAGACTATTGGAAATCTATAATACCCTCGAATAGATGGCAAAGAAACACAAAAACCCATTCAAAGAGCTGGAGGCTTCCTTGCACGAGGCCCCACCGGAAATGAAGCAAAAAGTGATGAACGACATTGCTGCCGCAAAGTTGATCATGGACATGGCTTCATTGTTCTCGATTAATTTGGGCAGTGCTTTGCGTAAGCTTTTCCGAACAATGGGCGACAACTAATCAACTAACAGAACACTATAAATAAACAACAACTATGGAGACTATTAATGAATGGAAAAATGTGACCCTGGCGTCCCTGTCTGGCATGGGCAAAGAGATGGCGCTGGCCCTCCCAAAGATATTGGGCGCTATCATTATTTTGATTTTAGGTTGGATCGTTATCAAAATTGTACTCTTCCTTCTGAAGAAAATCCTTAAACTGGCCAAAGTGGATATGCTCAATGATAAGATCAATGGCATGGACGTCACCGGCAAAGGAGACCTCAATGTAGATATCATAAAAATTATTTTGGGGTTTGTTCGATGGTTTTTGATTTTGGTGTTTTTGATTGTCGCCGCGGATATTTTGGATTGGAAGATCATATCCAAGGAAATCGGCAACCTCTTGCATTACCTGCCACGATTCTTTAGTGCACTGGCACTATTGATGCTCGGGTTCTACATCGGTAACTTTGTGAAGAAGACGGTCAAGCGATTGTTCGATTCGCTGGAATTTGGAGGTTCCAATATCGTAAGCAACCTGTTTTTCTATGTGATTGTCATCTTTATGTCCATCACCGCATTGAACCAGGCAGGTGTTGATACCACCATCATCACCAATAATATCACATTGATTCTGGGCTCTTTCCTTTTGGCATTTGCTTTGGGGGTAGGATTGGGATCCCGAGAAATTGTTGCCGATATCCTTAGGGCATTTTACACCCGAAAGACATATGTGGTAGGCGATAGAATAGTTATAGGGGATGATGAAGGAGTTATTAAATCCATAGAAAACAATAGTTTGACTTTGGAGACAAGAAGTGGAAAGTATGTTATCCCGATCAAGGATGTGGTATCGCAAAAGGTGCAGATAAAATCATAATACGGCCATTGTGAAAAACAAGTGCGGTAACTTCCTTGGAATTTGATTATTTTTGAAGTCTTACAACACGTAAAAAATGAGTTCAAAAAAAGGAAAAGTTCAAGAATTGATTCAAGAAAAACTGTTAGACGACCGCAAAGTGTTTTTGTGGGGCCAAGTAGACGATGATTCTGCAAAGCATGTAATCGACCGGTTGCTCTATTTGGATATGTTGAACAATAAAGAGATTCAATTGATTATCAATAGCCCGGGAGGATATGTAACCTCTGGTTTTGCTATTTACGATACCATTAAACAAATAAAAAGCCCTGTGTCTACCGTATGTTCAGGTTTGGCCGCCTCTATGGGTTCCATACTTTTATCGGTGGGCGAAAAGGGTAGAAGGTTTATCCAACCGCACGCCCGTGTCATGATTCACCAGCCAAGTGGTGGTGCAAGGGGGCAGGCTTCCAATATCGAGATTCAGGCAAGGGAAATCATCAAAACAAAAGAACTTGGCGCTAAAATTCTATCGGAGAATTGTGGACAGCCATTTGAAAAGGTCATGAAGGATTTTGATCGCGATTACTGGATGAGCGCCGAAGAATCGGTAGAATATGGTATTGTGGATGGAATCCTGTAAATAGGACCATAACTCTTAAAAAGTGAAAAGTCCTTCGCAACGTATTGTGAAGGACTTTTTATATATAGGCGCCGTAGCGGAATATTTTATTTGATAGATATACGACAAGGTAGCAGCCCACAGATTTTAAAGAATTGTTAAAATCAAAAATTGTCAGGATTTTGTATGATTTTTTCTGCTCGTTCCTTTAATTCAGAAAGTTCCTGCTGACTTTTCTTTTCCAGCAAGCTCAACATCATCGACATGCGTTGGTTGTTTTTAAAATGTGCTTTCTTTTCCTCCAAAAAGTTCCAGTAAAGCGAATTAAAGGGACAAGAGTTCTCACCTGACTTTACAGTATGACTATAGGAGCATTTCTTACAATAATTGCCCATTTTATTAATGTAATTGGCACTGCTCACATAGGGTTTGGTGGCAATGATGCCTCCATCGGCAAATTGGCTCATTCCTCTGGTGTTGGTAATCTCTACCCATTCAATGGCATCTATATATACACCTAGATACCATGCATCCACTTCGGAGGGATTTACTTGGGTGATCAGAGCATAGTTGCCGATGACCATTAAACGTTGAATGTGATGGGCATAGGCATCGTCCAAACTCTGTGTAATGGCTTTTTGCAGACAGTTCATTTTTGTTTTCCCCGTCCAAAAGAAGTCCGGGAGCGGATTGTGGTTCTCCAGTTTGTTCATTTGGGCATACTCGGGCATTTCTTTCCAATACACACCGCGCATGTATTCCCGCCAACCCAATATCTGGCGGATAAATCCCTCGACTTGTGAAATATCGATATCATCTTTATGCTCGTAATAGTGTTCCAGCACGGTGTTGATGACTTCTTTTGGCGAGAGCATTTTGCTGTTCATCGCAAAGGACAATCGGGAATGGAACAAGTATTTCTCTTGGGTATGCAATGCATCCTGATAGTCCCCGAAATAGGTCAATAGTTTCGAACAGAAAAAATCCAATAGCTCCATGCATTCTTGGTAGGAGGTGGGCCAAGGAAAGTTTTTGGCATTAATGTTCCCAAAGGTCTTTACTTCCGCGCTTTGGATTTCTTCCAGCAGTTCGGTAACATCCGCGTTAAATGACAGTTCCTTTGGAATGCTAGGGGAACCATCCCATTTTTTACGGTTGCTCTGGTCAAAATTCCATTTTCCGCCTTCAGGCTGGTCGTTCTCCATCAGAATGTTGTGCTTCTTTCGCATCATCCGATAGAAACTTTCCATCAATAATTGTTTTTTGCCCTTAAAGTGATCTTTGAGTTCGTCCCTTTTCGTGTAGAAGTGTTCCGTATCAAAAACTTCTGATGGAACGGAAATGGATTCGCAAATTTCTTGAAGCTGTTGGTCCAATCGGTATTCATCGGGCAATTGGTATTCAAACTTTTCAATTTTGTGTTCGGAAATGGTTTGTTCAATAAGATCGGACAGGTTTTGGGGATTGTTTTGATCTCCAATTTTAAAATAGACTGCGTTATGACCCTTTTTTTTCAAAGCATCCGCAAAATTTCGCATGGCAAGGAAAAAGCCGACCACTTTTTGAATATGGTGCTTTACATAATCCGTCTCTTGCCGCATTTCGGCCATCAGGTACATATGGTCATCGTTCTCTTGGTCCAGCCAGCTGTGCGATAGATTAAGCTGGTCGCCGAGTATAAGTCTGAGTGTTTTCATGAATCAAAATAAGGTGGGTTGGAGCCAAAGGCTCTGGAATTTTTTGTTCGGGTCGTAGCGTTCTGCTTGACTTTTGGTATTAAAGGTCCTGTTCCTAGGGTCGTTCCCCACGCCACTGTTGTACATCCAATTGCCCCAATTGCTGTGCACATCGTAATCAATGAGCATGGCTTCAAAATACGAGGCTCCGATACGCCAATCCTGTTTAAGGTGCTTGGACCAATAACTGGCCACGTTCTGGCGGCCACGGTTGCTCATCCAACCTGTTTTTTTGAGCTCTATCATATTGGCATTGACAAAGTCATCATCCGTTTCTCCATTGATCCAGTCACGTTTAGCGGCTTCGTTCGAGTGCCAGTCGATTCCATCAATTTTAAAGATTTGGTTGCCATGTTTTAAGGAAACGTACTTGAAGTAATCGCGCCATATCAGTTCAAAAATCAACCAGTAGGTGTCCTGATTTTTCTTGATTTCGTTTTCAAAACGTTTTACCTCCCAATAAATGGTACGCGCGGATATACTACCATTGGCCAGCCATGGTGAAAATTTGGAACTGTAATCCGTGCCTACGAGTCCGTTTCTGGTTTTTTTGTAGTAAGCCAGTTTTTTGGTATCCCAGAAGTAATGTTGCATTCGGTGTAGCGCATCGTTTTCACCACCAATAAATGGGAAGGCCGATCTATGGTCCGTATCAAAGGAAGAAAATCCCAGGTCATGTAGGCTAGGGAGATTTTTGGGTGGACCTACCCGATTTTCCTTTGGAAATACTTTAGGTTTCTCAAAACAAGGCCTTACCTGAACGTGCTTCTCGCACTTTTTGCGGAAAACCGTAAATACCTGCGGAATCTGTAAGTAAGAATCAAAAGGAATGTCCTCCGGATGAAAAAGGAACTGGTCCCAGGTCTTGTGGAACTCCACAGTATCAGGTACGCGGTTCTCAACATTTTGTATGACTTTGCTCTCTTCGGATGTCCACTCCTTTTGCAGAAAAATATGGTCGATGTTGAATTGCTCCACCAATTCTTGGATTCGGTCTTCAGGTTTTTCATGGTAAACGAGCAGGGTAATGTTGAGTTCTTCCAGATTCTTTTGAAGCTGATGTACCGTTTCCAGTAAAAATTTCGCTCTGAAACGTTCTGTTTTTTTAAAACCAAAGGAATTTAACTCAAATTGTCTTGGATCAAAAAAGTAAACGGCAACCGCACGATCGGATTGTGCAGCCCTATACAACGCTTCATTATCAAGAACACGTAGATTGTTTCCGAACCAAATAAGGCTAGTTTTCATGTTTGTTTTTATTTTTTCTGCACCGTTCACTGCAATAGATTACCTGTTCCCAGTCTTTGGCCCATTTTTTCCGCCAGGCGAAGGGTCTTTTGCAAACAGGACATAATTTGGTGGGTAAATGCGGTTTCTTATGTGTCAATCTATTTTATTGTTTAATAAAAATACAAAAATATTAAACAAAATATTGAAATGGCTTTTTGAATAATTCAGATTCCCCGGTTTAACCTATAAAATGCTTATTTTTACGATTTAACCAGAATTCGCCCGCAGGGCATCTATGGCACAGACTTCAAAAAATATAGCCATCATCGGTTCCGGATTGGTGGGCTCACTGCTAGCGATATATTTACGTAGAATAGGACACCAGGTCACTGTTTTTGATAGAAGACCGGACATTAGAACGATTAAGTTCTCGGGACGTTCCATCAATCTTGCCATGAGCAACAGGGGATGGCGCTCATTGGATGAGGTGGGCATTGGCGCAAAAATCAAAGAAATTGCAATTCCGTTGGACAAGCGTGCCATGCACGTGAACGATAAGCCCGTGTATTTTCAAAAGTATGGAAAGGATGGCGAGGCCATTTGGTCCATATCCAGAGGGGTGCTCAATAAAAAGATGATAGACCTCGCAGAAGGCGAAGGGGCTAATTTCCGCTTCAATGAGAAAGTTTGGGACGTTAATTTGCCAGAGGCTAAAATATATACCGGGGAAACCGAGAAAAGTGAATGGCAGGAGTATCAGTACGATTTGATCTTTGGTTGTGACGGTGCTTTTTCGCGCGTCCGCCACAAAATGCAGCGCCGCAGCAGATTCAATTACTCACAAAACTTTATAGATGTAGGGTATAAGGAGCTTACCATACCCGCCAATGAGGACGGAACCCATAAGTTGGATAAGAACTCATTTCATATTTGGCCGCGCGGCGAGTTTATGCTCATCGCCATGCCGAACATCGATGGTACCTTTACCTGTACGTTGTTTTTGCCGTTTGAGGGCAAGGTTTCTTTTGAAAGCATAAAGACCGAAGATCAGGCAAGGGAATTTTTCAAGGAGTATTTTCCCAATGTAAGAAAGGAAATAGAGAATCTTACCAAAGACTTTTTCAATAATCCTACCAGTGCCATGGTAACCATGAAATGCTATCCATGGACCTATTGGAACAAAGTGGCACTTGTTGGTGATTCGGCACATGCCATTGTTCCTTTTTATGGCCAGGGTATGAATGCTGGTTTTGAAGACATTTTTGTTTTGAATCAATTAATGGAAAAGCATGGAGATGATTGGGAGGCCATTTTTTCCGAATACCAAGAAAGTCGCAAGCCAAATGCGGACGCGATTGCGGAGCTCAGTTACAGAAACTTTGTGGAGATGAGCAGTAAAACGGCGGACCCTAAATTCTTGTTGCAGAAAAAGATTGAAAAGCATTTTGCAAACAACCATCCCGAAAGGTGGGTGCCTGTGTATAGCCGCGTCACGTTTTCGGATAGACCTTATGCCGAGGCATTGGCGATAGGGGATATGCAAGAAACAATTATGAAACAGGTTATGCAAATGTCAAACATTGAGGAAAAATGGGACTCCAAAGAGGTGGAAGATAAAATATTGGCTCTTTTAAAGGACAGTTAAGGAGATTTAAAACGTATTTATATCAAAAGAAAAAGCCACCTAAAAAGGTGGCTTTTTTATTTGTTTACTTTAGACCAGCTTAAAGCTTGGCAAAAAGTTTTTCCATTCTATCTTGCTCCTCTTCAGCTAAAAGTGGGTCGACCAGGATTCTTCCACTATGCTCATCGGTGATGATTTTTTTACGGGAAGCAATCTCAACCTGTACCTGTGGTGGAATGGTAAAGAAAGAACCTCCGGAAGCGCCACGCTCAACAGGAACTACGGCCAAGCCGTTTTTCACGTTGTGACGGATTCTTTTATAGGCCTTTACCAAACGGTCTTCGATTTTTTCTTCGTACTCTTCTGATTTTTTCAAAAGAGCTTTTTCTTCTTTTTCGGTTTCAGCAAGAATGGCATCCAATTCACCTTTTTTATGTTTTAGGTGACCTTCTCTCTCAGACAATTTCTCCTTTGTCTGTGCGATAACCTCTTTTTTCTGCTCAATCTGCGCTTTGAACTCTTTTATGTTCTTTTCGGCCAACTGAATCTCCAATTCTTGGAACTCTACCTCTTTGGTCAACGAATTGAACTCGCGGCTGTTCCTAACATTTTTCTGCTGCTCGCTATATTTTTTGATAAGCGCCTTGGACTCGTCGATAAGGTTTTTCTTTGCAGTAATCTCAAAGTTAACGGTCTCAACATCCGTTTTTAATTTGTCCAACCTTGTTTTAAGACCAAGAACTTCGTCTTCCAAGTCCTGTACTTCCAAAGGTAGTTCGCCTCTAACGTTGCGGATTTCATCCACTCTGGAGTCGATAAGCTGTAAATCGTACAGCGCCCTTAATTTGTCCTCTACAGTGCTTTCTTTCTTATTCGCCATATATTTTATAAATACTTGATGGGATTCGTTATACTCTCCGATAAAGAGACTGCAAAATTAGGAATTTTTTTCGTAAGATAATCAACCAATAAATCTTTTGTAAACTGCTCAGTTTCAAAGTGCCCGATATCGGCCACGACCAGTTGATTTTCGGCCTGGTAAAAATCGTGATATTTAAGGTCGGCTGTAACGTATATATCTGCTCCCGCTTTCTTGGAAGCTCCAATGGCAAAAGCCCCGCTGCCCCCTAAAACAGCCACTTTTTTTACTTTATTTCCCAATAGTTTGGAATGGCGTACTATAGAAGCGTTCATCCGCTCTTTGGTAAAAAGAAGAAACTGTTTTTCGTTCATTTCGGTATCAAGCTCGCCTATCATTCCCATGCCCAAATCTTGATTGGTATTCTCCAAAGTAAGTACTTCATAGGCCACTTCTTCATAGGGGTGGGCGTTAAAAAGTGCCTTTAAAATGGATTTTTCTTTTTCAAATGAGAAGATTACATTGATTTGGGTCTCCTTTTCGGAATGTATTTCACCAACTTTTCCAACGGCCGGGTTGGCTCCGTTCTCTGCTTTAAAACTCCCTATTCCATTCAAACTATAACTACAATTACTATACTTCCCAAGGTTGCCGGCACCAGCTTTGAACAGGGCCAGTTTTATATTTTCAGCATCGGCGATAGGGGCATATGTGGTCAGTTTTTTTATGCTGTTGGCCCGTGGAATAAGGATTTCAGTGTTTTTAAGCCCCAAAACTTCACAAATTTTGGCATTTACCCCCATTTTGCTATTATCCAAAGCAGTGTGCATGCTATAAATGGCGATGTTGTTGGCAATGGCCTTTATGACTACACGTTCCACATAGTTGCTGCCCGTCAATTTTTTTAATCCTTTAAAAATGATAGGGTGAAAGCTTACAATAAGGTTGCATTTTTTTTCTATGGCCTCGTCTACCACATTTTCCAGAGTGTCCAAGGTTACCAGCAGGCCCTGTACCTTCATATTGGGGTCGCCTACCAATAAGCCTACATTGTCAAAATCTTCTGCGTGTGCCAAAGGTGCCAGTTCTTCAAGCACTTTTGCTATTTCGTTAACGGTCATTTTAAAAATGTTAATTGGGCTAAAGATAAAATATTATATTTTCGTTCAATGCTTCAATTGCTCCGGAAAATAGCGTTCCCCATTTCGTTGATCTATGCCTTGGTGGTACATGTTCGAAACTTCTTGTTCAATACAGGTGTTTTTTCATCCAAATCGTACCGAATCCCGACCATTTGTGTGGGCAACCTAAGTGTGGGGGGAACGGGAAAAACCCCCATGACCGAATATGTATTAAGGATATTGGCGGAAAGAAACACTGCGGTGCTGAGCCGGGGATATAAGCGCAAATCGGATGGATTTTATTTGGCCAATGCCAAAAGCACTGTTCTGGAGCTGGGTGATGAACCTTATCAAATCCATAGAAAATTTCCCGAAGTTGCTGTTGCTGTGGATGCCGATAGATGTAACGGTATCGAAAAATTGGAAAAATTGGTGAACCCAGAGGTGATTGTTTTGGACGATGCATTTCAGCACAGAAAGGTAAAACCGACTTTTTCAATTTTACTGACCACCTATCAAAACTTATATGTAGACGACTGGTATTTGCCAACAGGCAGCCTCCGGGATGCCAAAAAGGAGGCCAAACGGGCAGATTTGATTATTGTCACAAAGTGTCCGCTAGGTCTGGATGACATAGAGAGGAATGCTATTGAGGCAAAGTTAACTCCTGAAAAACATCAAAAAGTGCTATTTGCCCATTTAGCCTACCATGATTGTGTAAGTGATGGCAGCGAAGAGAAAATACCATTGAAGGAATTGAAGGGCAGGCAGGTGGCTTTGGTAACGGGAATAGCTTCTCCAGGACCTTTGGTTCGCTATCTTGATGACTTGGGGGTTGATTTTAAGCATTTTGAGTTTGGAGATCATCATAATTTTAACGCATCGGAAATTGACAAATTCAAAGGCTATGAGTTGATTCTAACTACAGAAAAAGACTTTGTTCGGCTAAAGGGTAGTGTGGATAGGCTCTACTATTTGGGAATTGCCCACAACTTTTCCAAAAAAGATGAATTGATACTACAAAGAGCTATTGAGGATTTGTTCTAAATGGAACCTTCCATTTTGCTTCTAAAAATATTTTCACCAATTTTTTGATAAAATACTTCAGGTTTAAAAGGTTTGGTGACCACATCGTTACAGCCAGCATCATAGAAACTGTCCAGGCTGTCGTCCAATGAAATGGCCGTTAGTGCTATAATTGGGATAACCGTATCAAACTTACGGATTTGGCGAGTTGCCTCTTCTCCGCTTATACCGGGCATGTGAATGTCCATCAGAATGGCATCGTAGGTATTATTTTTTGCCATATCAATGGCTTCGTTACCATTGTTGGCAATGTCGCAGGTAATCTCTTTTTTGGTGAGCATTTTTTTGGTAATCACCTGATTTATTTTGTTGTCCTCTACTACGAGCACGTGCAGCCCTTTGAACTGAAATTCATCAAGGTTGAGCTCGAATGCAATTTCATCTCCTTCTTTACTCTCATAATCCAAGTCCATCTCAAAGTAGAAAGAACTACCGTGGTCCAGTTCACTTTCTAGATGAATGGTGCTTCCAAATAGTCCCAAGAGACTTTTTACAATTGTTAGGCCAAGGCCTGTTCCGCCGTATTCCCTATTGATTTGGATGGACCCCTGCTCAAAACTTTCGAATATATTTTTTTGTTGGTCTTCCGAAATACCGATTCCGTTGTCCCGTACTTCAAAATAAATCTTTACTTGGTCCTCTTCTTTTTTAAGCATTTTGGCTATGACCTCGACCCTGCCGTTTTTGGTGAATTTAAGGGCGTTACCGACCAAATTCATGAAGATTTGTGAAAGTTTGATCGGGTCTCCCATCAACTTTTTCGGAATTGTGGGGTCGTAGTCCAGAATAAGTTCTGTTTTTTTCTCGTGGGCATTTTGTTGTAGGGATTCTACAACATCATCCAATACTTTATGTAGCTTGAACTCGATGTTCAGAGGTTCCAGCTTTTCTGCATCAATTTTATTTATTTGTAGGATATCGTTGATGAAATTGAGTAGGTATTCCCCAGAAAACTTTAAAGATTTTAGGTGTTCTTTTTGGTGTTCTGATGGATTCTCCTCCAACAATAGGTGGGTGAGCCCGGTTACAGCGTACAACGGTGTTCGCAGTTCGTGCGTTACTGTTGACAAGAAGTTGGTTTTCGCCTCCATGGCCGATACAGCAGCATCACGCGCCAATTCCAGCTCTTTGTTCTTTGTGTAGAGCAGGTCATTGGTCTTTAATTTTATTTGGTTGTTTCGGAACAAGGAAACCGCTAATAAAGAGATTATGGTCAAAAAAGCCGATGTCAATATTGCCGTAATCTCTGAACGGTTTTTGGATTCGCTCAACTCTTCGTTTATTGCCTGTAGCTTGTTTAGCTCGTTCATTTGGTGTTCAAATCGTACTTTGTCCGCCGTATTTGCATCAAGCTTTGCTTTCTCCACATTGAATATGGAATCCTTCATTTTGGAAAGTCCCTTTGCGTACAATAATGACTCCGAGTAGTTGCCGTTTGCTTCGTAGATATTGGACAATTGCTCGTAAGCATTTTTGATTTCTTTGGAAAAGCCATGTTTTTCGGCTAGCTCCAGCGCAGCTTTGGAATGGACGATTCCTTCTTCCAAGTCGTTAAGGGTAACGCTTATTTTTGCCAATTGGAGATTGGCCCTGGTTGCTAGATAGGCCCGTTCCTTGTCATCAGAATTGACGATAAGTGCATGAAGGTTCTTTATGGCAGCATTGTATTTTTCTATATTGGTGTAGATGTAAGCTTCTTGCAACAAGATATTGTTGGTAAGGTTCCTGTTGTTGCTTAGTTTTCTTGATTCTTCCAGCTGTTTAAGGGCCTGGAAGTTGTTTCCTTCGGAGTATCTAAGGGATGCATCCAAATACAGATGAAAGGCTTGCCCAAAGGAATAAGAGGTATCCTTTAATAATATACTGGCACGGTCCCAATAAAAAATTGCCGTTTCATAATCGCCTTCTTCCAGAAAGAGTCTGGCGTATTGGTGATACGTATCCAACAATAGTTTGGAATCTTCATTCCTTTCTGCAATATTGGCGGCTTGGCTCAGCGTTTCAAGGGCTTTGTCCACGTTGTTTTCGTGGCGGTACCTCATAAAATCATTAAAGATTTCCTTGACATTGGATGCTGAATTGCCGTCGTTTTGGGCAATAGTTGTTTGTATGCACAATATTAAGCATAGTAGAAACGGCCATTTAAGGCCTGCCCTTTTGTTTGATAAGGTTGCGATCAAACGTAATTTTTCTTTATTAGCAAAGCTATTAAATCAATAATTCTGGAACAATATCCAGTTTCGTTATCGTACCACCCGATAATCTTTACCATTTTACCGATTACGGAGGTCATCAATGAATCAAACGTACAAGAGTAACAACTATTGTTTATGTCGATAGAAACAATAGGGTCTTCGGTGTAATTAAGAATTCCTTTAAGGTTGTTTTCCGCTTGCCTTTTAAAGGTAGCATTTATTTTTTCAATCGAGGTTTCCCGTATCACGTTGAACGTAATATCGGTCAATGACCCGTTTGGCACGGGCACTCGGATACCACATCCACCAATGACATTTGACAGTTCTGGAAAAATACTGGTCAATGCCTTTGCCGCTCCGGTAGTGGTGGGGATTATGGATTGCCCGGCAGCTCTGGACCTACGGAGGTCTCTGTGGGGACTATCGTGAAGGCTTTGGTCAGAAGTGTAGGAGTGAACAGTTGTGATGTACGCTTGTTCTATGCCGCACAGTTCGTTGATAACTTTGATCATGGGCGCAGCATTGTTGGTAGTGCAGGACGCGTTGGAAATAATCTGGTCGTCCTTGTCCAGGATATCCTCGTTTACGCCCAATACCACCATTTTTATGGAGTCGTCCAACGGCGGAACGGAAAGTATTACCTTTTTGGCCCCATTTTTTATGTGTAGGCCCAAGTCCGTTTTTGTCTTAAATTTCCCAGTGGATTCGACCACGATGTCCACCCCGTGGGATTTCCAGTTGATTTCATTTGGATGATGGTGGTTGAGTACCGGTATTTTGTTGCCATCAACAAGAATATGTCCATTTTGGTGCGATACATCAAAGGGCAATACACCATGTATACTGTCATATTTTAACAGATGGGCCAAGGTTTCGGCATTGGCCAAATCGTTTATGGCTACCACATTGATGTTCGGATGGTTGAGCAAAAGTCTAAAAAGGGTTCTACCTATACGACCGAAGCCATTTATACCAACGGTTATGTTTTTCATGATGATGGGGTGCCGTACTAGTGTATGTGCTTATGTGCTTTGTAGGATGAACGGACCAAAGCTCCGCTTTCTACATGCCTAAAGCCCATTTCCAGTCCTAATTCCTCGTATTTTTTAAATTGTTCCGGAAGGATAAATTGTTTTACCGGGAGGTGTTTTTTTGAAGGCTGGAGGTACTGCCCAATAGTGATTACATCCACATTCGCTTTTCGTAGGTCTTCCATAGTGGCGATAACTTCGCTCTCTTCTTCGCCCAAGCCCAACATGATGCCCGATTTGGTCCTGTTTGCTCCGTTTTTCTTCAGATAGTCCAATACTTCCAGACTTCTTTCGTACTTGGCTTGTATTCTAACCTCTCGTGTCAGCCTCTTTACGGTTTCCATGTTATGGGAAATCACTTCAGGGGCTACTTTCAATATTCTGTCCAAATGGTTGGGGATTCCTTGGAAATCAGGAATCAATGTTTCCATTGTTGTTTCTGGATTCATGCGCCTTACGGCTTTTACCGTTTCTGCCCAGATAATGGATCCCATATCTTTTAGGTCGTCACGGTCCACAGAGGTGAGCACGGCATGTTTAATGTTCATGATCTTTATGGAGCGGGCCACTTTTTCCGGCTCCGCCCAATCCACAGTTTCCGGGCGTCCTGTTTTTACACCACAGAACCCACAGGAACGGGTACAGATATTTCCCAAAATCATGAATGTAGCGGTACCTTCGCCCCAACATTCACCCATGTTTGGGCAGCTGCCGGAGGTGCAAATGGTATGTAGGTCGTACTTGTCCACAAGCCCCCTGAGCTGGGTGTATTTTTTGCCCGTTGGAAGCTTAACCCTTAGCCACTTTGGCTTTCCTTTGGGTGGTATTACGTTTTCTGCTACGCTTGTGCTCATAGAACAAATTTAGAAGTACAAAGATACGAAACTGGGAAAGAAACTGTGTGACTTGGAAGGAGTCACTTTTTTTTGATGATTTCTGCCAAAAGTTTTTTGGCGCGGAGCAATTTCACCTTTATGTTATTGACGGGCTCATTGAGTTCTTTGGCTATGTCGGCATAGCTCATTTCTTGAAAATAGCGCAGGTTGATCACTTTCTGATAGTGCGGCTTCATTTTTTTGATATCCTGCAAGAGGTTGGCCAGATTTTGTTCCGTAATCAAACGGTCCTCTACCGTGGGAGTTTCGTCCAAAACTCTTTTTACCTCGTCTCCGCGGGATTCCATTTCGTTCATTAGACTTCTTTTGCGTTTTCTGAGAAGGTCTACATGAAGGTTTTTAGAGATGGTGATGAGCCAAGTTTTGAACTCGTAGTTTTCGTCGTAGGTATCGATTTTATCGAACGCTTTGGAAAAAGTCCTTATGGTAATGTCCTCGGCATCGTTTTCATTTTTGGTACGAAGCATTTGAAAACCGTACACATCGTTCCAAAAAGTGTCAACGAGGTTACTAAAGGCAATTTGGTTTCCCTCTTTTGCCCTTTGTATAATCTCCTTGATGGAATCGTCGGTTTTTTCCAAATAATAAGGCTTGCCTAAAAATTAATTTTATTGGGTATTTGTAACGGTATCTTTCTTGCAATCTTGTTCTTCCGGTAGTTTTCCGCAAAAACCACAAGCTTCCCCGTCCTTGTTCAAAAAAGGACTTTGACTTGCACATGTTCCAGCAAACTCGCCGTTCTTTTTTCCCCAGATTTTGATGGCGATTCCTGCAAATGCAAGTGCTAACAATCCAATGGTGACCAATACTAACTTCATAATCCAACTTTTGTACAAAGGTACAAAATACCTTGTTAAAGGTCGGAATGTTTAAGGTTTCTTTACCGTAAACTCTATTTTATTAGTAATTGATATTGGCTACGATATTGTCTACAGATGGAATATTGTTTCCGCCTTTTGGTTCAATGGTGATATATCCCACAGCATTGTCAGCGTAGGGTAGGGCAAGAAGTTTATCTTTTTCATCAAAATCTTTGATGACACCTAGGTTTACCAATTCTCCATTGACCTCTGCCCACATTTGGAAGCATTTATCCTCGGGAAGTTCCGGAACGTTGCTCACATTGATGTACGACAGTTTTTTTACAGGGTTTATGTATGCAATGGCCTTAAGCTCCTTTGCCTCACGTTCACCTCTTACCTGATATTTTTTGGTAGCAGGATTGTTAAGAACAATGAACTGGTTTCTCATGTCGGCCAATTGGTCCTTCATATTGTCCTCCAAATACTTGATTTGGTTGGTGACCAAGGTATTTTCTTCCTGTAATGTTTTGTTCTGGTTCCAAAAGAATAGGGAGGAGCCGGCGAAAATCATGATGGCGATACTGGCGGCAACGGCATATCTCATATACCTTTTGCTTACCATGGTTTCTTTTCGTGCACTGGCAATTATAATGTCCTTTAAGCCTTCTGGAGTTTTTTTGGCATACATATTGGCAAAAGTCTCCAGATTTTTCTGAAGTACTTCATAGGTCTCCCGCACTTCGGGGTACATGGCAATATATCTTTCCGCTTTTTGGGATTCTTCCTTGGTGGTGTCCCCTAAAAGGTATTTCTCTAAAATGTCGGATTCTAAAAATATTTTAACTTTTTCCTTCATGACAACAAATTTAAGATTAAGAGCAGGGACATTGTTGTTCCGTAAATCTTTCCAAGTTCCCTAAGTCCTATTTTTAACCGGGATTTTATGGTTCCCAAAGGAATGTCCAATTCATCACTTGCCTCCTGCTGCGTCATTCCTTCAAAAAATAGGGCCTCTAAAACAATTCTGTACTTATCTTCGATTTTGTCCAAGTTTTCTTGGATGTCCAGATGTTCCGGGTTAATGGCCTTTACTCCAAGATTATATACGTCTGAAACGTCGATTTGGATTTCTTTAACCGATTTATTATTGACGCTACGCAATTTATCTATGGCCGTATTCCTAACAATCCTGAACAACCATGTAAAAAGTTTGGCTTTGGAAGCATCATAGGTATCGGCTTTTTTCCAGATTTTGATAAAACTTTCTTGTAGTACGTCTTGGGCCAAATCCTCATCTTTTACTACCTTGAAAGCAACACCGAACAAGGTGTCCCCATAATTTTCATAAAGTAGGGAAATAGCTTTGTCATCTTTTTCCTCAAGGAGTGAAACAATATGTCTCTCGATCAATGTGCTCATTAATGATGCTTTTGGTAAAATTTTTTATGGGGCCAAAATCTAAAATAGGATTTATCTCGTATATAAAACAAAGCTAAGGCAGAAAAAGCTTTTTTGTCTTGTGAATTTTGAATAGAAATAAGGGGTTTCAAAGCCCTGACGACATACATAAATTTGGTTAGTTTGGTTTGGTATAACCCTCGTTATTGACTTCAATGCGGGGGTTATTTTATTATATTCACTTCAGGTTGAATCTTTATCTTGAAGGTTTTTTGCACTTCGTCCTGAATTTTTTTGCTTAGGTCAAGAATTTCTTTGCCCGTGGCACTTCCGTGGTTAACCAAAACAAGGGCCTGTTTTTCGTGTACGCCTGCGTCACCAAAGCGTTTTCCCTTAAAACCACATTGCTCTACCAGCCAACCGGCGGGAATCTTAAATTTATCGTCGTCCATTTCATAAAAAGGCGCATTGGGGTATTTTTTGATGAACCTATCAAACGCTTTTTGAGAAATCACGGGATTTTTAAAAAAGCTTCCGCTATTGCCTATTTCCTTTGGGTCGGGCAGTTTGCTTCTGCGTATGGCAATGACGGCATCGGAAATATCCCTGATTGTCGGATGTACAATGCCCTTCTCCTTCAATTCGTTCTCAATGGAACCATAGCCTGTGTGAAGCACATGGTCTTTCTTGGTCAACTTGAGTACTACCGAAGTGATGATGTATTTATCCTTTGCTCTGTTCTTGAAAATGGATTCCCTGTACCCGAACTCGCATGCTTCGTTATCAAAACCCTCTAGCTCTCCGGTTTTGACGTCCATGGCGGCACAACTCACAAAAACATCTTTTAGTTCAACACCATAAGCACCAATATTTTGGATGGGTGCCGTGCCAACGTTGCCCGGGATTAGCGAAAGATTCTCGAGTCCGCCAAACCCTTGGTCCAGACTCCACATAACAAGTTCGTGCCAATTCTCGCCGGCCATTGCCTTGACCTCTACAAAATTCTCGTTTTCTTCAACAATGGAGATGCCCTTTAGTTTTAGGTGTACCACCAAAGCATCTATATCTTTGGTAAGTAGCATGTTGCTTCCTCCGCTGATGATGAACTTTTTGGGATATGCTTTAAGCTCCAGTACTTTTTGAAGCTGGACAAGACCTGCTATTTCAACAAAGAACCGTGCCTTAACGTCAATGCCGAAGGTATTATAGTTTTTTAAGGATATGTTTTCCTGTATGTTCACTGGGTGTTATACTCTCTTAAAGCCTTTCCTAAAATATGGACTGCCTTTACAAGTTGCTCTTTTTCCAGCACATAGGCAATTCTAATCTGATTTTTTCCCAAACCAGGTGTTGCATAAAAACCGGCAGCGGGAGCCACCATTACCGTATTTCCATCTGCCTCAAAACTTTCCAACAACCATTGCGCAAAATGGTCGGCATTCTCAATGGGAAGCTCGGCAACACAATAAAAGGCACCTTGTGGGGTAGCGACCTTTACACCTTCCAAATTATTGAGCTCGGTGATCAAAAGGTTTCTTCGGGAAACATATTCGTCGATTACATCATCAAAATAGGATTGTGGAGTTTCCAAAGCGGCCTCGCTGGCAATTTGGGCAAAGGTTGGAGGTGACAATCTCGCTTGCGCAAATTTTAGCGCAGTACCAATAACTTCTTTGTTTTTTGAAATCATACAACCGATACGGGCGCCACACATGCTGTACCTTTTGGATACGGAATCAACCACAATGGCGTGCTCTTCCAATCCCTCGACCTGAAGAATTGAATAGTGTTCCCTGCCGTCATAAGTAAATTCGCGATATACCTCATCGGCCACTAGGAAAAGATTGTACTTTTTGACCAAATCTGCCAACTGATGAATTTCTTCCTTACTATAAAGGTATCCCGTTGGGTTTCCAGGGTTACAAATTAGAATGGCCTTCGTTTTTGGAGTGATAAGGTCTTCAAACTTGGAAATGGGAGGAAGTGCAAAGTTATTTTCAATGGATGAAGCAATGGGTTTTACCTTAACACCTGCGGCAGTGGCAAAACCGTTGTAATTTGCATAAAATGGTTCGGGTATGATAATTTCATCATCATTGTCCATAATGGTGCCCAATGTAAAGGACAATGCCTCGGAACCGCCCGTGGTCACTATAATATCTTCAGCATCAACAAAAATATCCTGTTTTGTATAGTAATCCGCAATTTTTTTTCGGTACTCCTCAGAGCCCTGGGTCATGCTATACTCAAGAACCTCAATGTTATGGTTGCGAACCGCATCCAAAGCCACTTTTGGGGTTTTAATATCGGGTTGTCCAATATTTAGGTGGATAACATGGATTCCTCGTTTTTTGGCAGCCTCTGCGTAGGGCACCAATTTTCGGATAGGTGATGCGGGCATTTGAGTCCCTTTCTTTGAAATGCTTGGCATGAACTAAAGTTTTGGCAAAAATGAGAAAACCTAATATCGAAAACAACAAGATTGAACATAAATTAATTGTTATTGGAAATGTTAAAATATGATCGGGTTCAAACCTTATTTTGTATATTTCTTAGTGAAGAGGTGATTATTTTATGTATGTCGATGAGAAAGGGTCTGATTTTTATGCTTCTTTTAATTGCGCCAATGTTTATTTTGGCGCAGGGCTTTGAATTGCCCGAGGACAAGAAATTCCAACGAATCAACTTTGAACTCATAAATAACCTCATCATCATTCCTGTGGAGATTAACGGGGTTGAACTGACCTTTATACTCGATTCCGGTGTAAGCAAACCTATTCTTTTCAATCTGTCGGAATCAGATTCCATACCCATCAACAATGTTTCCGAAGTTACCATACGTGGTCTGGGCGATGGAAAGCCTATGAAGGCGCTGAGTTCCAAGAGGAATATATTTAGGTTGGGCAAAGCGATGAATTTTGCCCAAGACCTATATGTGGTGATGGATCGTGGAATCGATTTTTCAACGACATTGGGAATTCCTGTACATGGTATAATGGGCTATGATCTATTCCGTGATTTTATTATTGAGGTGAACTATAACGCTAGAAAGCTGAAACTGCACAATCCCGAACTTTACACATATAAGGAGAGGAGAAACAGACAGACCATTCCTTTGTTGGTAGAAAAAAGAAAAGCATATGTTGAGGGAACGGTATTGATGAAGGATACGGCCAATATCAACGTGAAGTTACTTGTGGATACTGGAAGTAGTGATGCACTTTGGTTGTTTCCCGAACCCGAAAAGGGATTGGAAATACCCGAAAAAAACTATGAGGACCATCTGGGAAGAGGTCTGAGCGGCGATATTTTTGGAAAACGGAGTAAGATCAATGGAGTCCAGATAGGTGATTTTAAACTGGATGAAGCCAAAGTTGCTTTTCCTTATAGAGAGTCTTTTCAGGGAATAGATAGTTTGAATGGCCGAAATGGTAGCTTGGGGGGAGAGGTGCTCAAACGTTTCAACATGGTTTTTGATTATGGCAGAGGTCTGGTCACCCTAAAAAAGAACGGTAATTTTAATGAACCCTTTCAGTACAACTTGGCCGGAATCGATTTGCAGCACAATGGCTTAAGATACATTGCAGAGAGTATTGCGGATGTTAATGGGCTTGTCAAGGAGGACAATGGCGATACATTTGGTAACGTTCAGATTTTATTGGAGAACAAGACCAGGTTGAGTTTGGTCCCAGAAATTGTGGTGTCCGGTATCCGTGCCGGTAGCCCTGCTGCAGAGGCTGGTTTACGTGAAGGAGACGTTATACTGGCCGTAAACGGGAAAAAAGTTCACAAATACAAACTTCAGGAAATTCTTAAAATGATAAACGAACGTGAAGGAAAGCGGATAAAAGTGCTTATAGAAAGATACAACACAGACCTGCTTTTCACCTTTGTCCTTAAAAAGATGTTCGACGACGATTAAAAGAAAAGGCCCCAAAATCAATTGATTTTAGGGCCTTCAAAAAAATAATTCTCTTCTTCTTACTTTGCTCCAGGATTTTTAACGGTACCCTTGATTTTGAGTACTTTCGTTGGAGTATCAGCATTTGAGGTTACAGTAATGGCCTTTCTGATAGGGCCAACCCTGTTTGTGTCATATTTTACTTCGATTTTACCAACTTTTCCAGGCATAATCGGTTCTTCTGGTTTTTTAGGAATAGTACATCCACAGCTAGATTTAACACTACTGATTACCAAAGGAGCATCACCTGTATTGGTAAATTCAAATACACGAACACCATCGCTACCTCTTTCAATTTCTCCGTAATCAATGGTCTCGCTCTTAAATTCGATTTTAGCGGTTTCTTGAGCGTATACCCCTAAGGATAAAAGCCCTATAAACAGCATCAGTACAGTTTTTTTCATCATTTTTGGTTTTTGGGTGAACTTCAAATGTAGATGTTTTGATACCTGCATCCAAAATTCTTTTGTTATAGAATAACGTTACTTATTTTTGTTTCGTATTTCTGAATTGGTCCTAAGCTGAAGAATAGCGTAAAATTAACATTTTGCTTTCCTTTCAAAAAAACCAATCACAGTCTTATTAACAAAAACTATACCGAAAAATGGAAATTCCATCAAAATATGACCCAAAAAGGGTTGAAGAGCATTGGTATGCCTACTGGTCGGAACATGATTATTTTAGTTCCAAACCCGATGACAGGGACCCCTATACCATAGTAATACCCCCACCCAACGTCACCGGGGTGCTCCACATGGGCCACATGCTCAACAATACCATACAAGATGTTCTTATCCGTAGGGCCAGACTTTTGGGAAAAAATGCCTGCTGGGTTCCGGGAATGGACCACGCGTCTATAGCCACGGAGGCCAAGGTAGTTGCCAAGCTCAAGGCGGATGGTATCGATAAATCCAAGTTGACCCGCGATGAATTTCTAAAACATGCCTGGGATTGGACCAATGAGTATGGGGGAGTAATTCTTCAACAATTGAAAAAATTGGGTTGTTCCTGTGATTGGGACCGCACCAAGTTTACGATGGATGACGATATGTCAGCATCGGTAATCAAGGTTTTTGTTGATTTATACAATAAAGGTTTGATTTACAGGGGGTACCGAATGGTGAACTGGGACCCCGAGGCCAAGACCACGCTTTCCGACGAGGAAGTAATCTATGAAGAGCGGCAGGGCACCCTATATTATCTGTCCTATGCCATCGAAGGTTCCGATGAAAAAGTGACCATTGCCACCACCCGTCCGGAGACTATTTTGGGCGATACCGCCATCTGTATCAATCCAAATGATGAAAGATACCGTCATTTGAGGGGCAAAAAGGCCATTGTGCCCATTTGCGATAGGGTAATCCCTATTATCGAAGATGAATATGTCGATGTGGAATTCGGTACAGGGTGCCTAAAAGTTACCCCTGCCCACGACGAGAACGATAAAAATCTTGGTGATAAACACAATCTTGAAGTAATCGATATTTTCAATGAAGATGCCACCTTGAATTCTTTTGGCCTTCATTATCAGGGAAAAGACCGCTTTGTGGTACGCAAAGAAATCTCCAAAGAGCTTGAAGAGAAAGGATACTTGGTAAAAACAGAACAGCATACCAATAAAGTGGGTACATCTGAAAGGACCAAAGCGGTAATCGAACCACGATTGTCCGACCAATGGTTCTTGAAAATGGAGAATATGGCAAAACCTGCCTTGGAAGGCGTTTTGGAGACCAAGGATGTAAAATTGTACCCTTCCAAATTCGATAACACCTATCGCCATTGGATGGAGAACATTCGCGATTGGAACATTTCCCGTCAATTGTGGTGGGGACAGCAAATCCCTGCTTACTATTATGGTGATGGCAAAGAGGATTTTGTTGTGGCCGAAACTCCAGAAGAAGCTTTGCAACTTGCCAAATCCAAAAAACCAAATATTCAACTTTCCGATTTGCGTCAAGATCCTGATGTTTTGGATACTTGGTTTTCCTCTTGGTTATGGCCCATCAGTGTTTTTGGTGGCATCTTGGAACCAGATAATAAAGAAGTCAATTATTATTACCCGACCAGCGATCTGGTCACGGGACCCGATATTCTGTTCTTCTGGGTAGCTAGAATGATCATGGCAGGATACGAATACCGAGGAAAACGACCGTTTGAAAATGTTTACCTCACAGGATTGGTACGTGACAAGCAACGTCGAAAAATGTCCAAATCCCTTGGTAACTCCCCCGATGCCCTAAAATTGATTGAGGATTTCGGTGCTGATGGTGTTCGTGTAGGATTGTTGTTGAGTTCCGCAGCAGGTAATGATTTGTTGTTCGATGAAGCCCTCTGCCAGCAAGGGGCCAACTTTGCAAACAAAATATGGAATGCTTTCCGATTGGTAAGGGGATGGGAAGTTGAGGATATTCCGCAGCCCGAAGCCGCACAAAAAGGAATCGAGTGGTACAAGGCCAAGTTCAATCAGACCTTGGTAGAGATTGAAGACCATTTTTCCAAATACCGTATTTCCGATGCGTTGATGACTACCTATAAATTGGTGTGGGACGATTTCTGTTCTTGGCTGTTGGAAATCGTGAAGCCTGAGTATCAAAAGCCTATCGACCAGAAAACCTATGATGAGGTATTGGGTCTTTTTGAAGAAAACCTGAAGCTGTTGCATCCATTCATGCCATTCTTAACAGAAGAAGTTTGGCAGCATATCGCCGAACGTACTCCAGAGGATGCTTTGATTGTTTCCCAATGGCCCGAAGCAAAAGAAGTGGATTCAGCCTTGATTGCAGATTTTTATTTTGCTTCGGAGGTAATTTCGGGTATCAGAACCATCAGAAAGGAAAAAAACATTCCGCAAAAAGATGATTTGGAGCTATTTGTGTTGAATGCCGAAGGCGTGGATTCCCAAATGGACGCCATTATCCTGAAATTGGGTAATCTATCAAAAATGGAAACGATAGATACCAGTTTGGACGGAGCCCTGACCTTTAGGGTAAAGAGCAACGAATATTTTATCCCGATAAGCGGCGCCATTGATGTTGATGCAGAGATTGCCAAGATCACTGAGGAGCTCAATTATACCAAAGGATTTTTGAAATCTGTGGAGAAGAAACTGGGCAACGAGCGTTTTGTGAACAATGCACCTGAACAAGTGGTTGCCATGGAGCGCAAGAAAGCTGCCGATGCCGAGGCCAAAATCGAAACCTTGGAAAAGAGTTTGGCCAGCTTAAAATAAGCTAAAAGCATACTTAAATTAGAATTTTGAAAAGGGAAGTAAGCTTCCCTTTTCTTTATATTTTTTATACTTTGGAAGGCATAATAATCAAGTGACGTTAGAACCAATGAAAAACCTCGATAGAAGAAGTTTTATCCAAAAAACTTCGTTGACCGCCGCAGCTGTTTCCATAGCCCCGACCTATCTAAGAGCCAATTCCGAGAGACCTATCTCATCGACCTATATGGGTGGCTTTGCTGCTCCAAAATTGGAAAAGGTCCGTGCCGCTTTTATTGGAGTGGGAGCCAGGGGAGGAACGCATGCCAAATTTTTTGCCGCTTTGGAAGGGACCGAGGTAGTCGCTATCTGTGATCTTTATGAGGATTTGGTCAAAGAGAAGACGCGTTGGGTAAAAGAGGCAGCAGGAGAAAATCGCCATAAAAACATAGCCCAATACTGGGGAGACGAGGATGAGTGGAGGACCATGCTCAAAGAAGTAAAGCCCGATGTGGTGTTTATTGCCACCAATTGGGCCAACCATGCGCCAATGGCCATTGGGGCAATGGAATATGGGGCCCACGCCTTTGTTGAGGTGCCCATGGCCACCACCATTCAGGATATGTGGGACATTGTGGATGCCAGTGAGCGTACCCAAAAGCATTGCATGATGCTGGAAAACGTGAACTATAGCCGCGATGAACTCATGTTCCTCAATATGTGCCGACAAGGCCTGGTCGGGGAAATTTTACATGGCGAAGCGGCCTATATCCATGAGTTGCGCTGGCAAATGGAAGAGCAGGAGCGAGGTACGGGCTCATGGCGAACACCTCATTATGCCAAGCGTAACGGAAATTTATATCCAACACATGGTTTGGGACCAGTGGCCCAATACATGAACTTGGCACGGCAAGAGGATACCTTCGGTAGCTTGGTTTCTTTCTCTACGCCGTCAAGAGGGCGTGAGTTGTATGCTGAGAAAAATTATCCTGCCGACCACAAATGGAACCAGTTGGACTTTAAAGGAGGTGATTTGAATACATCCATCATCAAAACTCACTTTGGAAAAACCATTATGGTGCAATGGGACGAAACCAGCCCAAGACCCTATTCCCGATTGAACTTGATACAAGGAACCAAAGGAGTTTTGGCAGGATTCCCGACCCGTGTAGCGCTGGAAGGTGGTGTGGAAGGACTTACGAAAGACCATCATTCCTGGGTGCAGGGCGAGCAACTCGAAAAATTATATGAGAAGTACGATCACCCGCTTTACAAACGACTGAACGAAGCTGCGAAGGGCAGCGGACATGGAGGCATGGATGGAATAATGGTGTACCGTATCGTAGAGTGTCTTCAAAAAGGACTTCCTCTAGATCAAAATGTATACGAAGGGTGCCTATGGAGCGCCGTATCGCCATTGAGCGAACGGTCCGTGGCCAGTGGGGGCGCACCACAGCCTTTCCCTGATTTTACCAGAGGCAACTGGAAGGACACCGAACCGTTACAAGTTATTAGTTAGTAGAAAATATTCATGATTGAAATAAAAGTACCCGCCCGAATCTGTTTTTATGGCGACCATCAAGATTATTTGGGACTTCCTGTAATTGCAGGAACCATTGACCGATTCATCAATTTAAGGGCAACTCCAAATCCCAATAGGGAATATCTGTTGAAATTGTTGGACCTGAACGAAGAAACATCCATCTCGCTGGATGATGATTTGAAGGGGATTCGGCCCGATGATTATTTTAGGTCGGTGATGTCCGTTTTAAAACAACAAGGTTTTCAGTTTGATCAAGGGTATGATATCGAAATTTCTGGAAATATTCCTGTGAACGCTGGCCTGTCCAGTTCTTCCGCTTTGGTGGTAGCTTGGATTCGTTTTTTGGTGGTAACACAGGGAAAATCGGAGGAAATCAGTGATTATCAAATTGGGAGATGGGCCTATGAGGCGGAAGTGCTCTTTTTTGATCAACCTGGAGGCTTGATGGATCAGTACACCATAGCCCAAAAAGGATTGATCTATATCGATACCAAAAGCGGGGAAAGCACACGCCTAAACGCCCACTTGGGGAAATTGCTGGTTGCTGAGTCGGGCGTTCCCAAAAAGACCCTGGAGGTACTTAAAAATGCCAGGGTGTATCAACAAAGAACAATAGATGCCGTAACAAAGGCTCATCCTGAATTTAAATTGGAGCATGCCACTGTGGAGGATTTTGAAAAATATGTGGAACAGGTGCCAGAGGAACTGCAAGGCTATTGGTATGCCGCCATCTATAATTATCACATAACGTTGGAGGCCAAAAAAGAGCTGTTGAAGCCGAACCCCGATGTCCAAGTGTTAGGAGATTTGATGAACCAGCACCAAATCATCCTTCAGAACGAAATCAAGAATACACCCTTGAAAATGGTTGAAATGATGGATGCTGCCCGTGATGCGGGTGCCATCGGGACCAAAATAATAGGTTCGGGCGGCGGTGGCTGTATGGTAGCCATGGTTCCAGATGATATGGAAGAAAAGATAATACAGGCATTTTTGGGCAAAGGAGCGAAAGCGGTGTATGTGGTAGAATTAACAAGTTGAATATAATGGAGAACACGAGTTTGATCATCATGGTCGGTGGTGCATCATCACGAATGAAAAGGAGTTTAAAACAGCGGGATGACCAGGTTATGGACAACATCCCTCACAAAAGTCTGATTCCCGTAGGGAAAAAGGGGAGGCCATTCCTGTATTATTTGGTCCAAAATGCGGTGGAGGCTGGTTACATCAAACTGTATTTGATCACAAGCCCGGAAAACGAAGCCTTTCAGAACTTAAAGGATCAGGGCAATCTTCCCGCTGGATTGGATATTTTTTTGGCCGTACAATCTGTTCCGGAGGGAAGAACCAAACCATTGGGCACCGCCGACGCCCTTCAGCAGTGTTTGGACCAATATCCTGAGTTAAAACAGACCACGTTTACCGTTTGCAATGGCGATAATCTATATTCTGTTGGTGCCTTACAAGATTTAAGGTCGGCTAGAAAAGCGCCCCACGCGTTGATCAGTTACGGAAGTTCAGGTTTTGATTATACCGAGGAGCGTATTGCCAAGTTTGCCGTAATGGATATTTCCGAAGATGGATTTTTACAACAAATTGTTGAAAAACCAAATTTGGAAGATGTTCCCAAGTATAAGGATGCATCCGGACAGCTAAGGGTGAGTATGAACATTTTCAGTTTTTCTGGAAACGAGATCTATCCCTACTTGAAAAACTGCCCCATTGACCCAGTACGTGATGAGAAAGAATTGCCCAAAGCCGTTGCGGTTTTGGTGGATAAAGAGCCACGAAGTGTGCTCTGTATTCCCCGCTCGGAACACATTCCCGATCTAACGGATGCAAATGATATTCAGTTATTTAAAAATTTAGATTAACTTAAAGGCATATAATCCCATTCTTGCTGCGAGCAATATTTAAATTTTTGAAATGGAATCGTATGCAACGGCATTGTTATATGCTACACCGTTTTTTCTCGGCCTGGTATTGATAGAAATTCTTTACGGCCGTTTTGTTAAGGATCAAAAACACAACCTCATGGATACCGTGAGCAGTCTTAGCTCTGGTTTGACCAATGTGGTAAAGGATTCCTTGGGATTGGTGCTTATTTTGATCAGTTACCCTTTTTTATTGGAGAATTTGGCGCTTATAGATATCAAGGCTACGTGGTTGGTCTGGGTGGTGGCCTTTATTGCTCTTGATTTTGCGGGTTATTGGAACCACAGGTTGAGCCATCACATCAATTTTTTTTGGAACCAGCACGTGATTCACCATAGCAGTGAAGAGTTTAATTTGGCTTGTGCGTTGCGACAACCCATTTCAAATTTGTTAGGGTATTATGCACTCCTTTTGATTCCGGCCGCACTGTTGGGTGTGCCGCACCAAGTGATAGCCATTTTGGCGCCTATCCATTTGTTTGCCCAATTTTGGTACCACACCCAGCATATTGGAAAACTTGGCGTTTTGGAATATGTGATTGTGACCCCCTCGCAGCATCGGGTTCACCATGCCATTAATCCAGAGTATATTGATAAAAACCTTGGGCAGATTTTTTGTGTTTGGGATCGAATCTTCGGAACATTTCAGGAGGAAATGGATGAGGTGCCCCCGCAATATGGTGTGCTGAAACCTGCGAATACTTGGAACCCCATCATCATTAATTTTCAACACTTATGGCGATTGACACAAGACGCGTGGCGGACCAATAATTATTGGGACAAATTACGCATCTGGTTCATGCCCACGGGATGGCGCCCAAAGGATGTAAAGGAAAAATATCCGATTCGGATTATAGAGAACGTATACAATTTCAGAAAGTATCGGCCAGAGGCTACCAGTTCTTTAAAGGGCTATGCATTGTTCCAATTGTTCGTCACCACCTTTTTAATGCTCTTTATGTTCTACAACTATTCGGATATTGGTTTTGATGGATTATTGTTGTTCGGTGCATTCATATTTGTGGGTATTTATGGATACACGACTTTAATGGACCGTAAAAATTACACGGTTTGGATTGAAGTGGTCAGGGGGCTTGGCGGTCTGGCATTGATTTTTTTTACCAATGATTGGTTTGGAATAGATAACTACCTTGCTTTGGGAAGCTACTTGGTGGCCCTGTATTTTTTGATCACTATTTTTGGGGGAATCTATTTTACTTACTTTGAAAAGTCCTTCGCGACCCCAGATTTGGCCGCTTAGAGATTTTTAAGCTCTTTTTCTACCAGCTCCACATAGTTCTGCATGGCTTCTTCCACACTTATTCTTTTGGCCTGGAATAGGGCATTTGCTTTAAAAGCGTTAATTAGAGGTGTCCTACTGCCTGGATTGTCAAAGTTTTTGTTGGCAATCTTAAAGTAGGCGTAGAGTTTTAAGAGTAAATCTGCAGGTAAAGGGTCGGTGTAGTCGTTAACAAAGTTAACGGCATCTTCGAATCTTTTATGTAAATCTTCGTTAATCATCTAACGGTCTCACTGTAGCTATGCAAGTGTGCGCTCCAACTACTTTTTGATTTAGTTTAACGGTAATGTCACAATCCAAAGGGAGCAACAAATCAACACGGGACCCAAATTTTATAAAGCCTGCATCCTCGCCTTGGGTTACTTGTTCACCTTCCTCAGCGTAGTTTACGATCCTACGGGCCATGGCACCGGCTATCTGTCTATACCCTATTTCTCCGAATTTTGGTGTGTGGAGAATTACCGTGGTTCGTTCGTTTTCCGTACTCGATTTTGGGTGCCAGGCTACCAAATATTTCCCGGGATGATATTTGGAATACGTTACTGTTCCACTGGCGGGGTATCGGGTTACGTGCACATTTGTGGGGGACATGAATATGGATACCTGTTTTCTTTTTTCCTTGAAGTATTCAGGTTCATCCACTTCTTCAATGACCACGACCTTTCCGTCAACGGGGGCCAATATTTCATCAAAACTACGGGTGACACGTCTTTTGGGATTTCTGAAAAACTGGAGAATGGCAATGAGAAAAATTAATGCGGCAACCTGAAGCGAAAACCGGGCCCATTCCAAATTAACGTAGTAATGCGCCGCCAGAACGGCTGCAACCACGATAAAGAAAGTGATGATAATAATTCTTTGACCCTCTTTATGAAACATAGGAGAAAATATTTAAAATCAAATAAGCAAAAGGCGCAGCGAACACTAGGCTATCCAAACGGTCCCAAATTCCACCATGTCCCGGCAATATGGCACCACTGTCCTTAACCCCGGCCATTCGTTTGAACTTGGATTCCAATAAATCTCCCAAACTCCCCGCTACAACTATTAAACAGGCCATTGCCATCCACTCGGTAATCGACAACCTTGTTTCGTACCATGATAAAAAGTAAGCGGCCACCAATGCAAAAATAAGACCTCCTACAGAACCTTCAATGGTTTTTTTTGGAGAAACTGAAGGAAAAAGTTTGGTTCGGCCAAAAGTTCGCCCTGTTAGGTAGGCAAAAGTATCATTGACCCATATCAAAATAAAGATGCCCATGATAAGAAATTGGGCAAAATCATCATGTTTATATGGAATCATGGTCAAAAAAATACAGCCTCCACCGATGTAAAATAAACCAATGATGAATTTTTGGAACGTGCTAAATTTTTTGGGCCTTTTAGAGAAAAGGAACATGAGCAATGCAATGTCCACCGTGATGGTACAGAGCATTAGAAGGTTTATGGCGGTTGAGTCATTGGTAAGGTATATAAAAACCCACCAAAGTGCCAAATAGGCCATGAATATATGGTAGCCCTTTAGGTTTACAATGCGCTTGTATTCATACAGGCATGCCAGTCCAAAGGTCATAAATAAAAAGTCGAAGGCATCCGAGCTTAGAAAAACAGCACCCAGTAGAAGCAACACGTAAATCACCCCGGTTATGGAGCGTCTTAAAATTTCTCTCATGTACTTAGAAATCTTCTAGGAGCAAAAGATATACATTTTTTGATGCACTTCCGTAAGAAAGGAAATCATCTTTGTTTTCCGCTGTGGGCTGAAAGTGTTTTAATGTGGTAATATTGTTGGGAATGTTCTTTTGATAGCGTTCCTTGATGATCTTAAGGGCTTCGCTTATGGAATCCACTAACTGACTCGTTGTGGCAAAAACTACCAAGTTGGATGGCAGTTCGTCCAATTTCTTTTCCTTGATTTGATTGGAACACACCAATATGGAGCCGTTGTGGGCAACCAGATGCTCGCAGGTGGTAAAGAAAATATTGCTCTCCTTGCGATTGTCGGTAAACTGAAGATTTTCGGATGCAAACTTTGTTTCCAGTCTTGGGTCCAAGGAATAAAACAGGTGGTTTTGCCAGTCGTTCTCCGAAATAATGTTTTTAAGCGCTTCGGAAACCTCGGCAAAATCTTCACAGTAGATGAATTTTCCGCCGTTTTTCTTAAAGTAGATGGTGAATTTCTCATCTACGGGAATTTTTAAATCGGGCATATGGTCACCACGGGTTTCCGCAGTTTCCTTGGAAACCTTTTTTCCTCCTCCGAAAAGTTTTTTAAAAACTCCCATTTATGGCATGTGTTCTTTTCTACTGAATCAATATAATTCTTTTGATTAGAATTTTTTGAATGATTTTATTCTGCAGGCTCCAATTTCCCCTCTTGTTTTTCAAAAGGTCTTTGGCCAAAAATCTTTTCCAAATCGTCCTTAAAGATAACCTCTTTGTCCAAAAGTCTTTCGGCAAGTTCGGTGAGCTTGTCCTTGTTGTCCTGCAACAATTTAATGGCTCGCTGGTACTGCTCTTCGATCATTTTGGATATTTCCCGGTCAATTTTTTGCGCCGTTTCCTCACTATACGGTTTGGTAAACCCGTACTCGTTCTGTCCTGACGAATCGTAATAGGTAATGTTGCCTAATTGTTCGTTAAGTCCGTAAATGGTGACCATTGCACGGGCCTGTTTGGTTACTTTTTCCAAATCGCTCAAGGCTCCGGTAGAAATTCTATCGAACATCACTTTTTCTGCGGCCCTACCTCCCATGGTGGCGCACATTTCGTCCAACATCTGTTCCGGACGAACAATTAAGCGTTCTTCTGGCAAGTACCAAGCAGCACCCAAAGATTGTCCTCTTGGAACAATGGTAACTTTGACCAATGGTGCGGCATGTTCCAGCATCCAGCTCACCGTGGCGTGCCCAGCTTCGTGGAACGCGATGGTTTTCTTTTCGTCCGGGGTGATTATTTTATTTTTCTTCTCAAGACCACCAACGATTCTATCCACGGCGTCCAAGAAATCTTGCTTGTTCACTGCTTTTTTCTCCTTACGAGCAGCAATAAGTGCAGCTTCGTTACAAACGTTGGCTATATCGGCACCGGAGAAACCTGGTGTTTGCTTGGCCAAAAAGTCCAAATCCAGAGTTTCTGCAGTTTTTATGGGACGAAGATGTACTTCGAAAATTTCTTTTCTTTCGTTAAGATCTGGTAAATCAACATAAATCTGACGGTCAAAACGTCCGGCGCGCATCAATGCCTTGTCCAGTACATCGGCACGGTTGGTGGCGGCGAGCACAATTACGTTGGTGTTAGTGCCGAAACCATCCATTTCTGTCAATAACTGGTTCAAGGTATTTTCACGTTCGTCGTTGGAACCTGTAAAGTTGTTCTTGCCCCTTGCACGCCCAATGGCGTCGATTTCGTCAATAAATATAATGGCTGGGGATTTGTCCTTTGCTTGTTTGAACAAATCACGCACCCTTGATGCTCCCACACCCACGAACATTTCCACAAAGTCCGAACCTGAGAGGGAGAAGAAAGGAACTTTTGCCTCTCCGGCAACAGCTTTTGCCAATAGGGTTTTACCGGTACCTGGAGGGCCCACCAAAAGGGCTCCCTTAGGTATTTTTCCCCCAAGAGAGGTATATTTGTCGGGATTCTTAAGGAATTCTACAATTTCTTGAACTTCTTCTTTGGCTCCCTCCAATCCTGCAACATCTTTAAATGAAGTGCGGGTGTCTGTTTTTTCGTCGAACAATTTGGCTTTGGATTTTCCTATGTTGAAAATCTGACCTCCTGCACCTCCACCGGCACCACCTGACATTCTACGCATTAGGTAGATCCAGATGCCTATGATCAAGGCAAAAGGAAGTAAGGTTAGGAATATTTCCCCAAGAACATTGGACTCTGTATCAAACTCGACAATGGTGTCCAGGTTGTTCTCTTTCTTTATTTCGGTGATTTCATTCTGGAAAATCTGTAAATCTCCATAATCCAGCACATATTGAGGAACAAGACCACTAGATGGGAGTAGGGGTTTTTCGGCCACTCCTTTGTGTACGTCTTTTTTCAGGGCCTCTTCGGTTAGATAAACCTTTGCCTGACGTGTGTTCGTAATTATGACGATCTTGGAGATGTCACCATTACGTAAGAATTCCTGTAATTCAGAAGTTGTGGTTTTTTCAGTGCTTGAAAAACTGCTTCCACCAAAAAATTGGAAGCCAATAATCAATGCGATGACCACACCATATATCCACCACGAGCTAAATCGTGGTTTTTTGGGAGCATTATTCGGGTTGTTTTCTTTTGCCATTTTTTCTTAAGAATTGTAACTGCTTTCCACCATAGTGACCTTGGCATCTCCCCAAAGTCCCTCAATATCGTAAAATTCCCTAATGTGTTTTTGAAATACATGTACCACAACGTTTACATAATCCATCAGCACCCATTCGGCGTTCTCGGAGCCCTCGACATGCCATGGCTTGTCTTGTATGGCCTTGCTTACCTTTTTTTGGACGGAGGATACTATTGCGTTAACATGCGTGTTGGAAGTACCGTTACAGATGATGAAGTAGTCGCAAACTGTATTTTCGATTTCCCTAAGGTCCAGTAGATTTATGTCAACTCCTTTAACGTCTTCTATTCCTTCTAGGATCAAGGCAATCAATTCATCTGCGCTAGCTTTCTTTTTCTGCATTCAAAAAGTTTAGTTTTTACAAAGTTATGTTTTTTTTGTTTTCTTAGCCCTAGTTTTTAACAAATCGTAAAGGCTTGTCATATTGGGAAAACATTTTCAAATACTCAAACTTGATGCCACGGACTCCACAAATCAATATTTAAAGGATTTGTTGCGTTCCGAAAATCCTATGGATTATACAGTTGTTGTTACCGAGCGACAACTTAAAGGAAGGGGGCAAATGGGAACAGTTTGGCAGTCGGAAGGGGGTAAAAACCTTACATTTAGTGTGTTGAGGAGGTTTGATGCACTGAGCGTCAAGCATCAATTTGTGTTGAATATTGCCGTTTCCTTGGCTGTTTTGGACACGTTGACGGAGCTGTCCATTCCCGATGTGACGGTAAAATGGCCCAACGACATTATGTCAGGTTCCAAGAAAATTTGTGGCATTTTAATAGAAAATGTACTTAGGGGAGAGTATGTGGGCCAATCGATTATAGGAATTGGTTTGAATGTGAACCAAACTGATTTTACGAATTTCGAGAAGGCTTCTTCATTAAAGCAGATTATGGGCCGCAATTTTGATTTGGACGAACTTTTATATGGGGTGCTTCACAGACTTCAACATCATATGGAAAGGATTGAATCCAAAACCGTGAAACAGTTATTGCCTTCTTATGAGAAGTTACTTTTTAGGAAAGATAAGCCTTCTACATTTAGCGACCCCCATGGAAATAGGTTCATGGGTTTTATCCGAAGGGTTTCACCAACTGGCAAACTGATTATTGAACTGGAAGACCAGGTTCTTAAAGAATTCGATTTAAAAGAGGTGACCTTGCTCTACTGACCTATTTTGTCCATGTTGTTGGACAATGTACCCATAAAGTTGGTGATGGGTGCTTTGATCATCATGGCCATCATGGCATTGAACTGTCCCTCGAAACTAAGTGCTACTTCACTTTCGTTGTCTCCGAGCGATGTAATGTCGGCGGTAAGGGTAAAGGGTAATTTGTCACTTGCCGCGCCCAAGACGACCTTATTATACGGGTTTTGTTCTTTTAGCCTAAGTACAATTTCGGGCATACCTTTTAGGGCAAATTTGAAGGTGTTCTCGTCCAACACTTCAAACTTGTCTATATTCTCTGGCATTAAAGTTTCAAAGTTTTTGATATCTGTCAAGAACTCAAATACTTCTTTGTCGCTTTTGGCTACTTTCTTTTTTGAGGCTTCAATGTGCATAGTAAATTATTGTTTCCATTCTTGTGGATTGGATCTCCACTCAAGAAGGGTCTTTAATTGTGATTCTTTGATGTAATTGGTTTCAGAGGCCTGTTCGATCAAGTGCTCGTAATCCGATAGGGTATGGAGTTCAATACCTTCTTTTTCAAAGTTTTCGGTGGATACCGGAAAACCATACGTGAAGATGGCGATCATTCCTTTTATATCGGCATTTTGTTCCTTGAGAGCTTGTACGGCATTAAGGCTGCTATTGCCGGTGCTTATCAAATCCTCTATGACAACAACGCTCTGTCCAGCTTCAAAATATCCTTCGATTTGATTTTGTCTGCCATGTTCTTTGGGTTTTGGCCTTATGTAAACAAAGGGCAGTCCCAGTGCTTCTGCTACCAAAATACCTATTCCAATAGCCCCCGTGGCCACGCCGGCGATCACATCTGGCTTGCCGTAAAGGTTCTCTACTTGCTTGGCGATTTCTTCCCGAACAAAATTCCGAACCTGCGGATAGGACAACATAATCCTGTTGTCGCAATAAATAGGAGATTTCCAACCCGAAGCCCATGTAAAAGGATTTTCAGGTTCCAACTTAATTGCATTAATTTGTAATAACAGCTCAGCTGTTTTTTTTGCGATTTGTTTATCTAAAACCATTGCGCAAATGTATGAAGTTTTTGTTAATGAGGCTCCACTGATTTTAACAAACGAGCGCCCCCAGGATTCCAATGGTAATTTGTTTTCTTTGGATGGTGATTCCATTGTTGAGGCCATAAAACTTTTGTCCAAAAAGAAAGTTAAAAAGGCATACCTCTATCATCCTGATGAGAAGAAGATCCTAAAACTTTTTATGCACAAAATTCCGGTGGTGGTCGCTGGCGGAGGATTTGTGATCAATAGAAAGGGCAAGGTCCTTTTTATCTACAGGAACGGAAAATGGGACCTGCCAAAGGGCAAGGTAGATAAGGGCGAATCCATTGAAAATGCCGCAATTCGTGAAGTTGAAGAGGAAACAGGTGTCAAGAACCTGGAAATTGACAGGTTCCTTCATACTACTTACCATATTTTTAAACGGAACGGGGAGTACCGACTAAAACAGACGCACTGGTTTATTATGTCCACCGATTATACAGGAAAGTTAGTGGCCGAAAAGTCAGAAGGTATCAAAAAGGTTAAGTGGAAAGGTGCCCGAAAGACCAAAAAGGCCTTAAAAAACTCTTATCATAATATAAAGATATTGTTCGAGGATTGGCCTTTTAATTAGGGAGCAGGCCTGCTGCTTCGCTTCCTTTGGCAACTCGGTATATCGGGTATGTCATGTAGGCTTCCTCAAAATGTTCGGAGCGTTCAAAAATCCAATTGAGCTGTGCATACCAGTTATTGGCAAAATTGAGCTCGGCTTCTTTTTTGGTCTCGAATTCCTGTAGCAGCAAAGAATCCTGTTGAAGCATTTCAATGGCCACATCCTCAAAAACGTAAGGGGAAAAGCCTTCTTTGCGCTGCAAAATGGTATCAAAGAAATTCCAATTAAAGAATGAATCGGCACCTTGTGGCTCCAATGTTTCCATAAGATACCTGATTCCGGGCTGACGGGTAGGTATCAATAGGTCACCTTCTCTAAAGTGGACTTTTTTGGTGTGTTTTGTGACTTTGGTATTCGAATGGAGATAGTGTCCTTCGTATGGGGCATTTCGTGTATCGTAATCCTCAATGGTGTACCCTTCCACCAAAAGTGTGGTGTCTTTTTTGATAGCCGTATATTGAATTTTATTGGCATCCAATCGCTCTATCACTCGTTTCCAGCTTTTCTTGACAATATAGGCGGCAGGAACGGTTACTGTATCCACCGGATAAAAATAATCTTGATAGGTGGTCTCTTTGGTAAACGGTTTGTCCCTGTTGTATTTCAATCGCGGAAGTCCGGTTACTTCACTGGTAAGTTGTTCCGCCTCAAATCCTTTAAAGTTAAGGGTGCTGGTTTTTGTGGTGTCCACTTGCCAGTTGAAATAGTACTCGGAAAGTTCGAGGTTCTTTTCCAAGGTCTCTTTTCGTAATGTTTGAATTTTGTCGTGTTCTTTTTCTACTACCTCTATCAAACTTTGCATTAGAGCATAGGTTCCCTCAACGCGCTGTTTATAGGGCTTTAGCATATGGGTTTCTACCATAAGCCCTAAGGTGCTCCAGAGTGTGGTGTAGCCTGTGGAATATCTTGGATGGTCCATAAACTGACTGAATCCCATTTCCGGCGGCACGTTGAAAACGTTTACATAGGGAGTGATGTCCCATTCCTTTTTGGCCAAAGAATTTTCAAGATTTGGCATAAGGGTTCCGTGAAGATATTCCCCCATTTTACCACCTAGCTTGTTGTGCTGGGTAAAAAGGTGGGTCAAGGTGTACTGGTAATCCGCTCCATTGCTCACATGGTTATCGATAAAGACATCTGGTTTTACCATGTGGAATATTTGTGCAAAGGTCCGGCTATTTTCGGTATCTATTTTAATGAAATCCCGGTTAAGGTCGTAGTTGCGGGCATTTCCTCTAAAACCATATTCCAATGGTCCATTCTGGTTTGCCCTGGTCGTGGAATTTCTGTTGAGCGATCCACCGACGTTGTATATAGGAATAGTTACCAAAACAATATTTTTCGGCATCTCCAGTTTGCCAGTGGCAAGGTCGCGGTATAGCATCATGGTGGCATCGATTCCATCGCTCTCCCCGGGATGTATCCCATTGTTTATTAGGATTATGGATTTTTCCTTGCGGATATTTTCATAATTAAAATCTCCGTCGGGGTTAAAAGTCACGGTGTGCAGTGGCAGCCCACTATCTGTTTTCCCTATGGTCTGTATGTTGATTTGTGGAAATTCACGGGCAAGGCCCATGTAATAGTCAATGGTTTGCTTGTAGGTGGCAGTTTCCTCACCACCAGAAGCTTCATAATGTGTTTGGTACGAGGATTTTTCTCCCTGAGTTTCTGATTCACAGGATATAAAAAGGAATACGGCCGCTAAAAAAAATAAATGTTTCAAAATACTTTGGGAACTTTAAGTTGCACCTAATGTTGTGCTTATCAGTGCCAAAAATACAGAATATTATGATTAGGAGGCCATATCCATCAAACCAAGGTCAGCTGCCTCGATTTTGAAAATGGGTTTGTTCTTAAAGTTGAGTGCATACGGGCATCTATCCTTAAAATTGCTCCATTTTTGGTGGTCCAGTGGGTCTATGGAAGAAGTGATCATATTGATGATGATGTGCTCTTTTAAGTCCAAGGAGATAAGTTCGTCCAAGAAGCCCCATCCGTCCATAATGGGCATATTGATGTCGAGAAATATAACATCGGGAATTGTTTTATTGGATTCATTCCTTTCCAACAGTGCATCAAAGGCTTCTTTCCCATTCTGAAATATTTGGACATCATCACATTTGGTAACGGACTTTAGCATTTTTTTTATGCCAAATACTGTAATGGGATCATCGTCCACAATAAAAATACTACTAACTTTCTTCATTAAAATACACATTAAATGTAGTGCCTCTATCAACATCACTTTGCACTGTTATACTTCCGCCCATGGCCTCTATTTGGTTTTTTACAAGATAAAGACCAAAGCCTTTGGAGTCTTCTTTGTTATGGAATGTCTTGTACATGCCAAAAATTTTGTCGCCGTATTTTTCCAAATCAATCCCGAGACCATTATCGGATATGCTCAGTAGTACACCTTCTTTTGATTTTACTGCATTGATTATGATCAATGGTTTTCGATTGGGACTCCTATATTTTACGGCATTGGAGATTAGGTTTAGAATAATACTGTCCAGATAGGCAGGTACACATTCTACTTTGATATCTTCGGCTACATGATTGATTATCTGCGAATTGTGTTTATTCAAAAAGGCAGAAAAATTCTGTAAAACCTTTACAATGTTTTGTTTGAGGAACAATGGTTTTTTGGTTACCGATGTATTGGTGTTCACATCTACCACTTGATTAAGGTTTTCCAAGGTCTCCAATAAATTGTCTGATGCTTGCGAGAGCATTTTGGTGATTCGTTCTCTCTCTGTCGGGTCGTTTTCTGACTTTAAAAATTCCAAGAGCATGGAAAAGTTTGCGGAGTGCGATCTTAGGTTATGGGATACAATGTGGGCAAAACCTATCAATTTTTGATTTTGCATCGAGGTTATTTTGATAAGATCTCGTAATTCCCGTTCCTTCTTTTTGATGGAGGAAATATCCAAGCTCATACCAATAAGACCGCACACTTTACCATCTAAATCAAAATAAGGTATTTTGGAGGTCAGAAAATGGGTTGTTTTGCCATTATGGGTAATAGCGGTCTCTTTGCCAATAATAGGAGTAAGGTGCTTCATGACCTGTATATCCTCTTCCCTGGATATTTTTGCCGTATCCTCATTATATATGTCGAAATCATTTTTGCCGATGATTTCCTCCTTGCTCTTGTTGATGTAATGGGACTCTCCTTTGTTGATCAGTACTTTTCTGGACTCAAGGTCTTTCACATAAACGTTCAACGGTAAGCTATCAACAAGTGTGCTGAGCAATTGTTGATGCTCCTTGACCTTGTTTTCGGCCATCACCTCGTCATGAATATCCCGTATTGTTCCAAAAACCTTAACGGTATTACCGTTTTCTACATAAGGTTTACCGGTAATCCGTACCCATCTTTCTTCACCGTTAAATGTTATGATCATCAAATTGGCGTCGTAGGATTGTTGGTTCTCGATTGCTTTGTGAAAGAGCATTGAAACCTTGTTTCTGCTATAGCCCGGTTTAAAAAACTCAATGGCCTCGGCCGTAGTGGGCTCAAAACAATCGGGAACTTGATGGATACGCTTGGTTTCCTTGCACCATGTGAGTTTTTGCGTTGCTGTTTCAAATTCCCACCAACCTGTTTTGGATACTTCTACCTTGGTGTCCAAAATGTTCTGTAACCATTCGGCTTGGTATTCTTTTTCCACTTCGGCAGTAATGTCATCGGTTTGGATTATGGTCCCGATTACGTTTTCCTTCTCGTCGAACCAAGGGGCGAAATAACTTTTGAAATGACCAGTGCTGTTATGGTTTGATATTTTGTGCCTAAGAGAGAAGGATTTATTTTCTTTTAATTTTTTTTTGAGATCTGGGATATCTCCATATAGCGGAAAAACCTTGGTTTGGTGGTCGCTGTTCTGTGGAGGCAATCCAAAGATGTCTAGCCACGAAGAGGAGGCATCCACCAAAATACCTTTTTTGCACAGAAGTGCTGTCGCCTTTGGCAACTGTTTCAATAAGTAAAATTGGTCAACTCTTCTTACTGCTTTCAAAACTCGGGGTTGTTTAAAAAACGTTAGTGCTTACTCAGAAATTTCCGACTAAGCTATAATTATTTGGTCGATACAACGCATATTATGTTGCGAAAGCAATCATTAATGTTGTATCCAAAAGGTTGGCCATGGTTTCTATAAATATAAAAAGAAAGAATTTACCTACAAATTATATTCGATGAACGGAAAGTGGACGGTTATTTTACTACAACGGTCTCTGGTACCAGACCCGTATAGTCCCCTCCATTCCTGATTACATCTCGAACTATTGATGAGCTGATGTAAGATTTTCCAGAGGATGTCAATAAAAATACCGTTTCAATCTCCGATAACTTTCTATTGGTATGTGCAATGGCTTTTTCAAATTCAAAATCGGCAGGGTTCCGCAACCCCCTAAGAATAAAAGTGGCATCTATTTTTTTGCAAAAATCCACGGTCATGCCCTTGTATGTGGTCACTTTTATTTTTGGTTCATCGGCAAATGCCTTTTGAATAAAACTTACACGTTCTTCCAATGAGAACATATAATTTTTGTCGGCATTTATCCCTATGGCGATCACCAATTCATCAAAAAGGGTCACACCTCTCTTAATAATGTCGTAATGTCCTAAAGTAAGCGGGTCAAAAGAACCAGGGAACAATGCACGTCTCATGTTGTGGAATAAAGTTTCCTAAAAATACGGTTTCTATCGCAAAGCTTCAACAATTGCACTGTCAAATAACTCCTCCAAAGTGATTCCTGCCGTTTTTGCTTGTTGGGGCAATAGGCTTTCCTCCGTAAGTCCGGGGGTTGTGTTTATTTCGAGAAGATGTGGCTCATCACCAATGAAAATAAATTCACTTCGGGTGTATCCTTTGAGCCCCAATGTTTTGTAGATAAATTCTGCCAGCTGCCTTACGTTGGATTCTTGCTTTTCCGAAATCCTTGCGGGTGTGATTTCTTGTGATTTACCTAGATATTTGGCCTCAAAATCAAAAAAATCGTTCTCCGAGATAATTTCTGTAGCGGGAAGAACAGTTACTTCATTATTGAATGTAATCACTCCGACCGATACCTCGGTACCATCCAAAAAGGATTCTATAATGATTTGTGAATCTTCCTTGAACGCACTTTCTATGGCATCTGCCAATGCTGCCCTATCGTAAACTTTTGATACCCCGTAGCTACTGCCCGCGCGGTTCGCTTTTACAAAACAAGGTAGTCCAACTTTGTCAACAATGGAATCTTCATCAATACTTTGTCCCTTATTTAAAAAATACGAGGTGGCACACGGAACATTGTAAGGTTTTAGTGCACTCAATAGATCTCGCTTATTAAAGGTCAGTGCTGCCTCATAATGGTTGCAAGATGTTTGCGGTATTCCAAGAAGCTCAAAATAGGCCTGCATAAGCCCATCTTCACCTGGGGTGCCGTGAATCGCATTGAAAACACAGTCAAATTGAATTTTTTTGCCATGTATCTCAACACTGAAATCGGACCTTTCTATAGGATGCTCCTGTTCCAATTCATCCAGATAATACCACTTATCCTTGGAGATGACAATTCGGTAAGGATTATATTTTTCACTGTCCAAATATTTGTGCACCACATTTCCACTCTTAATGGAAATATTGTACTCACTGGAATAGCCGCCCATGATGATGGCAATGTTCTTTTTCATTGTCTTGTAAAATAACGCGAAGCCAAAATAAAGAAAAAAGGGTTGGCTTTCCTATATTTGTTCCGATAAGGTGAACTACATGAAAAATTTTCTCAACTTTTTAAAAAGCAAGACTTTTTTGATCCAACTCGGATTGGCGGTCGTTGCTATTCTGGTGTTGGTCTTTATTTCTTTACAATGGCTTAAGAGCACCACAAACCACGGTGAGTTTGTTGAGGTACCCGACTTTTCCAAAATGTCGGTGTCGGAGATGCGCAAGGCAGTTGAGGATGCTGGACTTAGATATCAAGTGTTGGATTCGTCGGAATATAATCCCGACTATCCCCGTTTTTCCATACTGGATCAAAATCCTCCTGCAGGCAACAAGGTAAAATCCAACCGGAAAATATATTTTACCGTAAATCCCTCGGGCTATAAAAAGGTAAGTGTACCGGATATTATCCAAGTAACCCAACGTAACGCCGCCTCTATGTTGAGGGCAGTAGGTTTGGATGTGGAACGTGTGACATATATCGATGAACTTGGTAAGGACATGGTATACAATATGAAGTTCAAAGGAAAATATTTAAAGCCCGGAGATAAATTGCCAAAGACTTCAAAAATTGAATTGATTTGTGGTAACGGTACCATTCCTGGCAGTGCAAGGGTACAGGCAGAATCCAACTAAAGATGGATATTTCGGATAATCAGGAAGATTTTTCCCAGGACGAGCTTTCGCAGGACGACCTCTACGAGCATCATAGTTTTGTGGCCTCAAAAGGTCAGGAACCACTGCGCGTGGATAAATTCTTGATGAACTTTATTGAGAACGCTACGCGGAACAAAATCCAGCAGGCTGCCAAAAAAGGCCATATATGGGTCAATGGTTCCATCGTCAAGCAAAATTATAAAGTAAAGGCAGGAGACGAGGTCAAGGTAATGTTCGAGCATCCGCCCTATGAGTTTTTGTTGACCCCCGAAAACATTCCCTTGGATATTGTGTATGAAGACGATGTGCTTTTGGTGGTGAACAAACCTGCCGGTATGGTGGTGCACCCGGGGCACGGAAATTATTCAGGAACATTGATCAATGCCTTGGTCTATCATTTCGAGAACCTTCCCAACAATAGTTCCGATAGGCCGGGACTTGTTCACCGTATCGATAAGGACACCTCTGGTCTCTTGGTAATTGCCAAAACGGAATCGGCCATGACATACTTGGCCCAACAATTTTTTGAAAAGACCAGTGAACGTGAATATGTGGCCTTGGTCTGGGGCAATGTAGAGGAAGATGAGGGGACCATTGAGGGCCATATTGCACGTAACCCAAAAAATCGTTTACAGATGATGGTTTTTCCAGATGGAAGCGATGGCAAGGAAGCAGTTACCCATTATAAGGTAATAGAGCGTTTAGGGTACGTAACATTGGTCTCTTGCAAATTGGAAACGGGTAGGACCCATCAAATTCGGGTACACATGAAATATATTGGACATACCCTGTTCAATGATGAGCGTTATGGCGGCGATAAAATTCTGAAAGGAACAACTTTTACCAAATACAAGCAGTTTGTTGATAATGCCTTTAAGGAACTGCCCAGACAGGCCTTGCATGCCAAAACCCTTGGTTTTGAACATCCCGTTACCGGTGAGTTTATGCGATTTGATTCAGAACTGCCAGAAGATATGGTCAACGGGATTGAAAAGTGGCGTGGCTATGCCAAACATCACGAATCATAGTTTTCTTCAATATTTAAATTGAAAACACCATTGGATTCCTTTTCCAAAAAAGTAAAATCCTCGCTATTTTTACAAAAATTAGAAGAAGATGAAAATTGTGATATCTCCTGCAAAGTCGTTGGATTATGATACGGCATTGCCCACATCAAAATATACCCAGCCCCAATTTTTGGAACAAGCGGAAAAACTGAATTCCGTACTCAAAAAGAAAAAGCCCAAGGCCTTGATGGATTTAATGTCCATTTCCGATAAGCTGGCCGACCTGAATTGGGAGCGCAATCAAAAATTTGATACGCCTTTTACCGTTGACAATGCAAGACCGGCGGTGTATGCTTTCAATGGCGATGTGTACCAGGGATTGGATGCATATACTATCCCCGAGGATAAGCTGGACCGTTTGCAGGATACTTTGCGAATTCTTTCTGGTCTCTACGGTGTTTTAAGGCCTTTGGATTTGATGCAGCCCTACCGCTTGGAAATGGGAACGCAATTAAAAGTAGGCCGTAAAAAGAACCTGTACGAATTCTGGAAGAAGGACATTGTAAACTTTCTGAACAGCGAGCTTAAGGATGATGAGCTTTTTATAAACTTGGCCAGCAACGAATATTTTAGCGCTGTGGATACCAAACAATTAAAAGTTCCTGTAATTGCACCAGTTTTCAAGGATTGGAAAAACGATAAATTGAAAGTAATCAGCTTTTTTGCGAAAAAAGCCCGTGGCTCCATGGTCCGTTATATATTGGATACCGGAGCGGAGACCTTGGACGATATCAAGAATTTTGACTACGATGGGTATCTCTACAGCGAAGAACACACGGTCAAGAAAAACGAACCCGTTTTCATTCGATAAAAACTTTGGTAAAATCCGAAGTATTCTTTAAGTTATAATCGGTAAGGTATGTTGTTACGTTTAAAGTGCACATGCCTTAAATTGTGATACGCTTAAATTTAACCCAGAGGTTACACTTTATTCACGACCTTTGAGTGTTTGACTATTTTTTAACACTAACATAAAACAGATACATGCAGCAAACTAAACGGTTAGAGGAGTTTAAAAAATCGGTAACCAATAAGTTCAACATCTATAATAGCCTTTTCTTGAGCTTGCCATACAAGAATGTGGAAAACGTAGGAATTCTTATTCCACTCTTGTTGGATCAATGCGAAAAAGGATTAAAGGCTGGCAAAGATCCCCAAGAAATTTTGGAAGTGTTCTTCTCCAACTTTGTGGATATTCAGGACGAGAGGGAGCGTTTGGATTTTATGTTCAGGATCGTGCAGTACGTGGAGCGCCAAGTGGTGCTTTATGATAGTGTGGAAGATTCCGCATTTCCCAAACTACAGGAATACAGTAGTTCTTTGACCATACCTGATTATTTTGAGTTGGTGAACCGTACCAAAAACTGGGACAAGGTTTCCAAAAAACTTTCAACCTTTAGTGCACGCATTGTATTAACCGCCCACCCAACGCAATTTTACACGCCAGCGGTTCTGGATATTATTGCCGAACTCCGCTCGTTGATAGATGAGGACAGGATACATGATATTGATGTAACTCTACAACAATTGGGATTGACGTCCTTGATCAATGCAAAAAAGCCAACACCTTTGGATGAGGCGAAAAACATTATCTATATTCTTCGTAACACCTATTACGATGCTGTCGGTGAACTGTACCAATATGTGAAGAGCAATATTCGCGATGAAAAGTTCGAGAACTATAATTTGATGAAACTTGGTTTTTGGCCAGGCGGGGATCGTGATGGAAACCCTTTCGTAACGGCCGATATTACCAAAGAGGTGGCCGATGAACTACGGTTGACCCTAATGAAGTGTTACTATAACGAATTGAAGAATCTTCGAAAAAAACTCACATTCAAGAGTATGCAAGAAGACATCAATGCATTGAGCACAAAACTTTATCATGCCATGTTCGATTCCAATGCACCAATTTCGTACGAAGGAATCATTGAGCATTTAAGTGCGGTTAGGAATCAATTGATAGACCACTATCATGGGTTGTATTTAGACGAATTAGATAGGTTTATTGATAAAGTACATATCTTCAAAACACATTTCGCCACTTTGGATATCCGTCAAGATCACAGCAAGCATACCTTGGTAGTGGAGTCCGTATTGAAAAAGAATGGAGTCATCAAAGAAAGCTTGGACGAGCTCAAGGAAAAGGAGTTGGTGAAGCTGTTGTTGGAGAAGGATTTTAAACTAAAGGCAGAGGATTTTGATGATGATATTGTGAAGGACACTATCGTTAATATCCAAAACCTGAAAGCGATCCAAGAGAAAAACGGTGAAGATGGATGCAACCGATACATCATCAGTAACTCGGAGGATATTTTCTCCGTACTGTTCGTATTCGGATTGTTCAGATGGTGCGGTTGGAACGAAAAAGAAATCACTTTCGATATTGTTCCCTTGTTCGAGACCATGAGAGGGATGGATGCTTCCGAAGAAGTGATGCAAACCTTGTTCGATATTCCAAAGTATAGACAGCACTTGGAACGAAGAAGGGATATACACACCATTATGCTAGGCTTCTCCGATGGAACCAAAGATGGAGGTTACCTAAAGGCCAACTGGTCTATACTAAAGACCAAGGAAACTCTGAGCAAGGTTTGCAAGAAAAACGGTATCGCAGCCATATTCTTTGATGGTAGGGGAGGACCGCCCGCCCGTGGTGGAGGTAAAACCCATAGATTTTATGCGGCACAGACCAAGGATGTGGCCAACCACGAAATCCAGCTTACCATCCAAGGACAGACCATTACTAGTACATATGGTACCAAGGAACAGTTTATGCACAACTCCGAGCAGTTATTGACCGCCGGATTGAGCAATAATCTCTTTGGAAAGGAACTTACTATTTCGGCTTCACAAAGAAAGTTGATAGAGGAGCTTTCCGAACTCAGTTTTGATAAATATGATGCCCTGAAACAGCACGATAAATTCATTCCTTACCTTGAAAATAGAAGTACGTTAAAATATTATACCAAAGCCAACATAGGAAGTAGGCCTGGTAAACGTGGAAGCGCAAAACAGTTGACATTAGCTGACCTGCGGGCAATTTCATTTGTGGGATCATGGAGCCAATTAAAGCAAAATGTACCTGGATACTTTGGTCTCGGTTCCGCAATCCAAAAATTGAAAGACGAAGGAAGGTTGAACGAGGTCAAAAAACTGTACAAGGAAGTTCCTTTCTTTAAAGCATTGATGTTGAACAGTATGATGTCCTTGGCGAAGACCAATTTTGATTTGACCAGTTACATGAAAGACGACCCTGAGTTCGGTGATTTCTGGAAGATTCTTTATGAAGAGTACCAACTGTCCAAAAAGATGCTTCTTCAAATTTCCGGGCTCAAGATTTTGATGGAAGACGAAGCCGTATCGAGGGAATCGGTTAAAATCAGGGAAAAGATTGTATTGCCGCTATTGGTGATTCAACAAAACGCCTTGTACCACATCACACAAAATTCAGAGTATAAGGAATTGTACGAGAAAATTGTGACCCGCTCCTTGTACGGAAACATTAATGCGAGTAGAAACTCTGCGTAGTTTCCAAGCTTTTAGTAGCATACAGATTTTATAAAAGCAATCGGTATGGTGCAAATTTACATGCATCATACTGATTGTTTATTTTTATTCAAATTTGGAACGATTTCTATTTTGAGTTCAGCACTTTTCAAACATATACACCCCTATAAACCCTTTTTGTTGGAGGAGGCCACCAAGTTGATTGTGGGTACCCTGCCTCCGCCACGATTTACCACTGGTGATTTGAAGCCACAGGATGTAGATTTCTGTTATGGCAGTTGCAACGGTCAGTTGTGGCCTATCTTAGATAGAATATTCAATTTGGAACTGGTTTATGAAACTACCCAAGAAGCAGTTGAACAACGTAAACAATTCCTCATCAAACATAAAATCGGTGTATGTGATATAGTGGAGAGTGCCGAGCGTGAAAAAATCGATGCCTCCGATTTGGGCATGCAGAATTTTGTCCTTCGGGATATGGTAGGGTATTTACAGCAGTATCCAAATATTGAAACACTGTTGTTTACTGGTGGAAACAGTAAAAATGGCCCGGAGTTCTTTTTCCGGAGACAGCTAAAGGAGTATGGCCTAAAACTAAAAGTAGTGTCCAACGAGGTCCCAAGGATTCATCATTTGGAGCTTCCGTTTATCTCAAATGGTGCCCAAAAAACAAGAATGATCAAAACGGTTTCGCTCACGGCTCCTTCTGGTGCTGCAAACCGGGCAGTAGGTAGTTTACAGGCCTATAAAGACCTCAAAAGTAAAAATCCCGAATTCAATACAGTAGACTTTAGGGTAATGCAATACAGCGAATTTTTCTAAAAATTCGTTGACCTGTCTCAACATTTACGTCCATTTTTGCGTTCTACCCGTAGATATATAGATCTATAAACTAAAAATTGAATTATGAAATCAATTAGTAAAATTGTAGGAGTTGTATTTGCTGTTCTGGTGTTCAGTTCATGTTCCGTACATAGGAACGCAGGAAAAAGCGCTACGGCTCCAGGACAAGTAAAAAAGATTACAGGTGCTAAAAGTGCAAAGGCGTATGCACCTGGACAACAAAAGAAGAAAGGCAATAAGCACTGATTATTGCTCAGCATAACCCCAAAAAAAAGCCTCGAATTTTCGAGGCTTTTTTTATTTCAGGATATGTTCTGCTATTCTTTATTCCATTTTGGAAGATAGGATGCTATAGAATGTTTTGATGCCATATGCCAATTGACCAATCTTAATATTTTCGTTGGGACTGTGTTGGTTATTGTCAGGATTGACAACAGGTACAATAAAGGCAGGGATTTTTAATTCATTGATGAAGGGAGCGATAGGAACCGTACCACCCATGGTTCTAATTTGAATAACTTCCTCCCCAAAACTTTGGTTCAGGGTTTTTACAATAAATTCGCCATAAGGATTGTCCAAATCGGTACGGAAGGCATCGGTAACACTGCCCTCTTCAACAGTTATTATTTTATCGAATTGCATCCGCTCTTCTTTGGATGGAACATGGTCCAATACTTTGTATCCCTGTTTGGCGATATGATCTTTGACCAATTTTTTCAATCTGGAGCCGTCGCTTTCTACGACCAACCTCAAATCCAACTCGGCTGTGGCACTTTCGGGAACAATGGTTCGTGCTTTATCACCAACCCAACCAGATTCCAAACCACGAATATTCAAAGATGGATATTGAAGGGCTTCCTGATAATAGCCGCCAACCTTTTCCGCAGTTTTAAATTGAAGCTTTTCTGCAATGGCAGAATCGTCATCGGGAACGCTCTTTAAAATTGAATCGGTTTTCCCATCTATAGAAATACCATCGTAATAACCGGGAATAATGACTCTTCCTTGGTCATCCTTCATAGTGGCCAATAACTTGGACAATTGAAAACCTGGATTTGGTGCATAATTGCCGTAATGGCCGCTGTGCTGAGGTTTTATGGGGCCATAGGTCGTCAATGTCAATGTAGTGATGCCACGACATCCATATACAACGGTTGGCTTTTCAGAAGCATGTACCGGCCCGTCCACGATCATTAAAAAGTCCGATTCCAGAAGTTCACGGTATTGTTTTACCGCGACGGGTAATGGTTTGCTGCTTTTTTCCTCTTCACTGTCCAAGATCACCTTAATGTTGAACGGGATTTCAATACCATCATTTTTAAGAAGATCAACAGCATTGAGAAGCATTACAATAGGTGATTTATCATCCGAAGTCGACCTGCCGAATAAACGCCAGTCATAGTTAATGTCATCATCCAGTTCATCAAAAGAAATTATTTCGAATCCACCGTCAGTGGGTTTTTTGAGAACTACCTGATAAGGGTCCGGCTGCTCCCATTTACTGGGGTCTACGGATTGTCCGTCAAAATGCATATAAATGAGCACCGTTGGTTTATTGGCGTTCATGGGCATGGCCGCAAAGAATAAAGGCAATCCTTCTGTGTCCAGTACTGCGGTATTGAATCCTCTATCCCCGAATTTTCGCTTGAGCCACATAATGTTGCGGTCAATATCGGCGGCATCCAAGGCATCGTTCGGAATAGCGATAAATTCGCGGACCTCGTTGATGGCATCGGCCACTTGCGATTTTACGGCCACATCATCTTGGGCAAAAAGAGAAAAAGTAAGTGACAGGAAAACTAAAGAAAATGTTTTTTTCATGGATGTGTTCGTCAGGGTTTTTGAAAGCCGAAATTTAACGAATTTGCTTCACAAAGTCACCAATACTAGTGACCCCATTTGCTGTTAAATGTTTGATGAAAGCTGAACCGATTATGGCTCCTTTTGCTTTTTTTGTTGCTTGTTCAAAAGTTTCCGCGTTGCTTATTCCAAACCCTACAATTTGAGGGTTGCTCAACTTCATATTGGCAATTCGGTTAAAATAGTCCGACTGCTCAGCACCAAAACCTTGTTTGGCACCTGTTGTGCTTGCCGAACTTACCATGTAGATGAATCCTTCCGAAGCATCGTCAATGGCTTTGATGCGCTCATCGCTGGTTTGGGGAGTGATCAAGAAAATGTTGATCAGACCATGTTTTTTGAATATGGGTTCGTACTCTAGTTGGTACACATCCAAAGGCAGATCGGGCAATATCAACCCATCAATACCTATTTCTTCACATTTTGCACAGAATGCTGCCACACCGTATTGGAGTACTGGATTAAAATAGCCCATTAAGATCAAGGGAATGGATACGGTTTTACGGATATCCTTGAGCTGTTCAAAGAGCAAGGCGGTGTTCATTCCGTTTTTAAGTGCTGCTGAGGAGCTTTCCTGAATGGTGGGGCCATCTGCCAACGGGTCGCTAAAGGGCAATCCTATCTCAATGAGGTCCACACCGCTTTTTTCGAGATCCTGGATGATTTTTACGGTGTCATCCAAATTGGGATAACCTGCTGAAAAGTATATGGAAAGGATTTTTTTATCTTCCTGTAGTTTTTGTTTGATTCTGTTCATAGTTTGAAATAATCAATATAGTTCTGTAAATCTTTGTCGCCACGGCCTGATAGGTTTACGACCACCACATCATCGGGATTGAATTTTCTGTCCTCAAAAATGGCCAGGGCATGTGATGATTCAATTGCAGGGATTATCCCTTCCAGTTTGCATAGTTCCAATCCTGCTTTCATGGCATCATCATCGGTAATGGAAATAAATTCACCTCGGCCGGAAGCGAACAGGTGTGCATGCATGGGGCCAACACCCGGATAATCCAGACCTGCGGAAATGGAATAGGGCTCTGTTATTTGCCCGTCTTGGGTCTGCATCAACAATGTTTTGCTGCCATGAATGATCCCTATTTTGCCCAAGGCGGATGTAGCGGCACTTTCTCCGGAGTCAATGCCCTTTCCTGCAGCCTCTACTGCGATGATTCCGACTTCGGGAGTGTCCAAATAATGATAATAGGCACCTGCGGCATTACTACCGCCACCTACGCAGGCAATCACAAAATCTGGGTTTTCCCTACCTTCTTTTTCTTGGAGCTGATTTTTGATTTCTTCCGAAATCACTGACTGAAAACGCGCCACCATATCCGGATAGGGGTGTGGGCCCACTACCGAACCGATAATGTAATGCGTGTCGACCGGATTATTGATCCAATCGCGAATAGCTTCGTTTGTGGCATCTTTTAAAGTTTTGCTTCCAGAAGTGGCGGGTCTCACCTCTGCTCCAAGCATTTTCATACGGGCAACGTTGGGAGCTTGTCTGGCAATATCAATTTCACCCATGTACACCACACATTGAATGCCCATCAAGGCACAAACAGTAGCTGTTGCCACGCCATGCTGTCCAGCCCCGGTTTCCGCAATGATTCTGTTCTTGCCCAATTTTTTGGCCATGAGTATTTGGCCGATGGTATTGTTGACTTTGTGTGCACCGGTATGGCATAGATCTTCTCTTTTTAGATAGATCTTGGTATTGTATTTTTCGGAAAGCCGCTTGGCAAAATAGAGAGGAGTTGGACGGCCCACATAATCTTTCAGCAATTGATGGAACTCTTTCTTAAATGAAGGTTCTTCCATGATGTTGAGATAATTTTGGCGAAGTTCTTCACAATTGGGATAGAGCATCTCTGGGATAAAAGCTCCTCCAAACTCACCATAGTAACCCCGTTCATCGGCATGATAGCTTTTCATTGGTGTTCAGTTTATTAGTTGCGAATGCTGTTTAGCGATTCGATAAATGTTTTTAAATCTTCTATACTCTTAAGCCCTGGCGCTGATTCGAATTTACTGTTCACATCAACGGCATAACAATTTTTTGAGGCCGGACTGCTTAAAAACTCCTGTAGATCTTGGATGGATTCCAATCCGATACCACCACTTAAAAAGTAAGGCTTTTGGGACGGATACTTTTCAAGAACGGACCAATCAAATCTATAGCCATTGCCACCGGGCAGTTTCCCCTTGGTATCGAAAAGAAAATAATCACAGACTTCTTCGTAGCCCTTCAAAATGGAAAAATCAAAATCATCTTTGATGGAAAACACTTTGATGACGTCTAGATTTCTCGACCGTGCTCGAAATGACAGAAAGCTATTTTTTAATTGTTGACAGTACTCGGCACTTTCCTTTCCATGGAGCTGTACGGCATCCAATTGATGTTGGTGCACTTTTTCCAAAACATATTCTTGGTCGGCATCCACGAATACCCCTACTTTTTTGATTTGACTGGGGATCTTTGGCATGTCACCAGAAAAATAACGGGCCGATGGTTCCCAAAAAATAAACCCTAAATAATCAGGTCGCAATTGAGCAACTTCTGATGGATTATGGTTCATGCCGCAAACCTTTAGTTTCATTGTTCCAGTCTTTTTATAAATTCAGCTGCATTTTTTCCTGGGTCATCGTTTTTCATGAAATTTTCACCGACCAAAAATCCTTGATAGCCAAATTCCTTTAAATCTTTAATGGCCTCAACGGAACTTATTCCGCTTTCAGAAACTTTTACAAATTCATCTGGGATTTTTTGGGACAGCGACTTGCTTATGCCCAAATCTACCTCGAACGATTTAAGATTGCGATTGTTCACACCCAACATGTCCAAACTTGGCATAAGGGATTTTTCGAGTTCTTCTTCGTTGTGCACTTCCAAAAGCACATCAAGCCCCAATCCTTTGGCCAGTTCTGACAGAACTTTAATTTCATCTCGTCTTAAAATTGCCGCTATCAATAAAATAACATCGGCCCCATAGGCTTTCGCCTCCACAATTTGATATTCATCTATGATGAATTCTTTACGCAAGATGGACATATTGGTAGAGGCCCTTGCCAGTACCAGATCGTCCAATGATCCCCCAAAGTATTTGCCATCAGTTAGTACCGACATGCCACATGCGCCTGCCTCGGAATACCCCTTGGCCACATCTTGGACACTCAAACTTTGATTGATAACGGATTTGGAAGGAGACCGTCTTTTATGTTCCGCAATGATTCCCGAACTGCTTTTGCGCAATACCTCGGCAAGTGAAATGGATGTACGCTCCATCATCACCGAAGCTTCCAATTGGGCCTGTGTGATGAGCGATTTTTTTAAATCGACTTCTATGCGTTTATTTGCTACTATTTTATCTAAGATGTTCATTTATTATAGTTGTAATTAGGAAGGTAAGGTGAATCTGGGGCAATATCTCGACTGCGTTTGAAATGACCTTAGTTCCTGCTCAATTCCTGTAATTTTTTCAATGCGGTCAACCCTTTGCTGCTATGTAGCGACTCTTTAGCTCTTTCAAAACCTTCTTTTGGGGTGATGCCTTTTACCGTTGCAATGGCTATTCCTGCATTGGCACAGACCACGTTGTTTTGGGCCTCGGTACCTTTTCCTTGCAAAATATTCATAAATATTTGGGCGGATTCCGCAATATCGCTACCTCCGATAATGTCCTCTTGAGAAACCTTTTCCACGCCAAAATCCGAAGGCGTTAACATTGCTTCTGTATGATTTGATATGGTCTTGGTATCGCCTGTCAACGAGATTTCATCATATCCGTCCAAAGCATTTAAAATGGTGAATTTCTTATCGGTATTCTGGTACAGATACCCATACATCCTTGCCAATTCCAAATTATAGACCCCTACCATTTGGTTTTTGGGGAATGCTGGGTTTACCATTGGCCCTAACATATTAAAGAATGTTTTTACCGCTAATTCCCTTCTGATGGGTGCCACATTTTTCATTGCGGGGTGAAACAGGGGGGCGTGCAACACGCAAATACCTGCTTCTTCGATGGTTTTTTTGAGGAAATCGGCATCGTTGCTGAATTTGATTCCCAAGAATTCCATAACATTGCTACTGCCACATTTGGAAGACACCCCATAGTTTCCGTGTTTGGTCACATGGATTCCTGCTCCTGCGGTCACAAAAGACGCCAGTGTGGAAATATTGAAGGTGTCCTTGCCATCTCCACCGGTCCCACAAAGGTCGATTGGATCATAATCGGCAAAATTTACTGCCAAACAAAGTTCCAATAGGGCATCACGAAAACCTTCCAATTCTTCAATGGTAACACTACGCATCATGTACACTGTTAGGAATGCAGCAATTTGGGAGGTGTTATAATCTCCTTTGGCAATATTTACCAGAATCTGTTTTGCTTCTTCCTTTGGAAGAATTTCGTGATTGATAAGTTTATTTAAAGTCGCTTTCATTTTCAAATCTATTTACTTTCCAACCAATTTTTGAGCATTTGTTTTCCTTCCGGTGTCAACACCGATTCTGGATGGAACTGTACTGCGGTAACATCGTATTCTTTATGTCGGAGCGACATCACTTGTCCATTTTCATCTATGGCAGTAGTTTCCAATACTTCTGGGAGATTGGGGTCCACCACCCAGGAATGATATCTGCCGACCTGAAGCGTTTTGGGCATATTCTTATAAATCGGATCATCTTTAGCAACCATGATGGTGGTATCAACGCCATGATACACTTGGTCAAGGTTCACTAGCGTTCCGCCGAATACCTCACCAATGGCCTGTAGCCCCAGGCATACCCCAAAGATTTTTTTTGTTGGCGCATACTTTTTGATGATTTCCTTTAAAAGTCCTGCTTCATCAGGAATTCCGGGGCCTGGGGAAAGCACAATGTATTCAAATGGTTCAACCTCGTCCAAAGTGAGTTGGTCGTTCCGTTTTACGGTTACCTCGCAATCCAAATCTTCCAGATAGTGTACCAAATTGTAGGTGAAACTATCGTAATTGTCAATCATTAAAATCTTTCTTCCCATGGTTAGATTGTTTCGGCAATTTCCAGTGCTTTTTTCAATGCACCTAATTTATTGTAGGTTTCCTGTAGTTCATCATCCGGATTGGAGGCGGCCACCAGTCCGGCCCCTGCTTGATAATATAGTTCGTGGTTTTTGCTCAGGAACGTACGGATCATGATGGCATGGTTAAAATTACCTTCAAAATCCATGAACCCGATTGCTCCACCGTAATACGAGCGGCTCGTTTTTTCATATTTCTCGATCAACTGCATGGCCATATGTTTGGGCGCTCCGCTCAAGGTACCCGCAGGGAAGGTATCCGCTACTACCTTCATGGTGGTACTTTCCTTTTTCTTTTGTCCGGTTACTTTGGAGACCAAGTGAATTACGTGCGAGAAATATTGTACTTCCCGGTAAGTTTCCACATTTACGGTGTTGCCGTTTCGGCTCAAATCGTTTCGGGCAAGGTCTACGAGCATCACGTGCTCGCTGTTTTCCTTTTCGTCCTGTGCCAGTTTTTTGGCCAGTTCTGCATCTTTTTCATCGTTTCCTGTACGCTTGTATGTTCCGGCTATCGGGTGTATTTCTGCCTTTCCTTCTTTTACAATAAGTTGCGCTTCCGGCGAGCTACCGAATATTTTAAAGTTTCCATAATCAAAATAGAAGAGGTAAGGGGAGGGGTTGATGGAACGTAGTGCCCTATACACGTTGAATTCATCCCCCTTGAATTTTTGCTTGAACCTTCTTGAAAGTACCAATTGGAACACATCTCCCCGTTGACAGTGTTTTTTTGCCAGTTCTACCTGTTCTTTGTAATCCTCGTCCTTTAAATTGGATTCTGGTTCACCTTCTTTGTTGAAGTTGTAGGAAGAAAATGTGCGGACATTAAAGAGTTGCTCTATTTCATCTACATTGCTTTCGGAATCATAACAGTGGGCGAACAAATAGGCCTCATTTTTAAAATGATTGATGGCAATTATGTTTTGGTAAACCGCATAGTAAATATCCGGAATGTCCACGGAATCCTCCTTTTTCGAAATTTCCACATCTTCAAAATATCTAACGGCATCGTAGGCCATATATCCGAATAGGCCGTTATAGATAAATTTAAAGCCGTTTTGGGTGGTCTTGAACTGCTTACTGAAATTATGGATAACCTGTGTTACATCGGTTTCGGCAGTGATATCTGTCACCTTTTTGGAGCCATCGGGAAAACTCTCCGTTATGATCTCGTTTGCTATCTTAATGGAGGCGATAGGGTTGCAGCAGATATATGAGAAACTGTTGTCGTTGGCATGGTAATCGCTACTTTCCAATAGAATGCTGTTCGGGAACTTGTCCCTGACCTTCAGGTAAACGCTCACGGGGGTAATGGTGTCCGCGAGGATTTTTTTGTAATGCGTGGTTAGCGTGTAATTCATTTTGGTACTTATATAAATTAAAAAAGGCCTGTCGTGATGACAAGCCTCTTGTATGATTATAATGGGGACTTAGCTCACGAAGTTCGACGTAAGTTGATCCACCACCAATTATTTGCTATTCTGTTAATCATTGCATCAAATATAGGGAGGATTTTTTTAACGGCACAACAATGTTTTGTTTAAAATCAAAAATCCCGTCCGAGAATTTCTCGGACGGGATTTCCACACACTAAACAGGAGCTGATTACATCTGTAGATCAACTACCAAATCAAACTCGTCATAAATTAATTTGTCCTTGGCTGTACCAATGATTCCTGATCCGTATTTTACATCGTATTTGGTTCTGTCAACTTTCAATGAAGCAGTTGCTTTATCCCCATACACGGAAACTTCAAAGGTTACAGGCTCGGTAGTACCTTTAATGGTAAGGTCGCCAGTTACATCGTAAGAATTTTTTCCAGTAGACTTTACTTTAGTGAAAACCAATTTTGCGGTAGGGTGGTTGGCAGTTCCGAAGAAATCATCAGATTTCAAGTGACCATCCAACTGACCTTTGTAATCACCTTCCAAATCGGTTGTGTTGATGCTGGTCATATCCACAACAAACTCTCCGCCCACCAACTTTTCACCATCAAATTCCAAAGCACCGGATTTTAGGCTAATAGTACCTTCGTGCGAACCTCCTACTTTGTAGCCTTTCCAGGTTACTTGGCTTTCAGAAGTTTTTACTTCTTTGGTTTCTTTGATAGGGTTTGCATTTGCTGAGGTACCTAATACGGTTACCAACGTTAAGCTTAGAATTGTCTTTTTCATGATTGTTTTAATTTCTGTTTTTAATTGTTAAGGGTTCAATAATTATATTAGAGTAAATAATTCTTCTGTTGATTTTCTAACCTTGGCGTAGTGTTGGGTTTCGTCCTCTTCGGAACGGTATCCCACTGCCAAAACTACCGCAGCATTCAAGTTTTTGTCGTTGAGCCCGAGAATCTCGTTGTACTTTTCAGATTCGAACCCTTCCATGGGACAGGTGTCAATTTTTAATTCCGCAGCGGCCTGCATCAAATTACCAAAGGCGATATAGGCTTGTCTGGCCGTCCAATTGCTTTTGTGCTCGGTAGGGAGTTCCATCAATTTGGACTTCATAAAATCTGCATAACCTTTTAATCCTTCTGCAGGAATGCTTCTGGTCTCACTTACATTCGACACATAATCATCGACCAATTCCTCGCCAAAATCCGTTGCGTTTGCAAATACGATAATATGCGATGCATCCATAATTTGGGACTGTCCCCAAGAAGCGGGCTTTAACTGCTCTCTAATTTCTGGGTCCGAGATTACAAAAAAGTGATAAGGCTGTAGTCCGTAGGAGGAAGCACTTAATCGCGCGGCCTCCATTAGGGTCTCCAAATCCTGGTCGGATACTTTTTTCGTGGCATCAAATTTTTTGGTGGCGTAGCGCCAAGTTCTATGTTCTAAAACGGTGTTCATTATATTTAAAATTTATCCAATAGTTGATTTAATTGTTCCAGTTCCTTTTTGTCAAAGTTCTTAAGGATGTTGCCATGTGCTTCTTCAAGGGCTTTGTCCATTTGTGCCAAGGCATCCAACCCTTGTTCTGTGATCAAAATTTCTACCTTTCTCCTGTTAGATGGGCAAATACAACGGCTTACGTGTCCCTTGGCAATAAGTTTGTCCACCAAGCGGGTGGTATTGCTCATTTTGGTCACCATTCTTTCATTGATGGTGGAGAGGTTGGCAGGGTTTCCCTGTTGCCCCCTCAAAATCCGTAGTACATTAAATTGTTGCATAGAAACTTCAAAAGGCTTTAAGGCGCCTGTCATGATTTCACTGATTCTATTATGAACCAATTCCAAGTGAATGACCGTTCTGGGTTCCAAGGGAATCTTTTTTGAGGTTTTTATAATTTCTTCAACATTCATGCACAAACAATATTTGTATATACAAATGTATGTTGATTTGAAGCGTGAATCCAAATTTCTGATAGATAAATTTTTGTTAAAGACTGGAAAATGGCATGGGCAGTGCGTATTTTTAAATTGTAAAATTCAGGTAATGAATAGGTTATTGTTTGTTTTGTTGGTGATGTCAATTTTTTTCGGGTGCGCTGAAAAGAAGAAAGCGGATAATGGTAAATCCGACATTGTTGAGAATGAAATGGTTGTGAAGGATGGTGATGAACAGAATGATATTCCCTTTCCCATATATGATTTTGATGGTTTTGAACCATTGCTACATAATAATGATGGCAAAACCTATGTTATAAATTTCTGGGCCACTTGGTGCAAACCTTGTATAGAGGAGATGCCTCATTTTGAACGAATCAATTCGGAATATGGTGAGAAAAATGTAGAGGTGGTTTTGGTGAGTTTGGATATGCCCAATATGTGGAAGAGCCGTTTGGAACCCTATGTGGTGAAAAATAAAATACAATCCCAAGTGGTGATACTGGACGACCCCAAACAAAATGATTGGATACCCAAAGTCTCCGAGGAGTGGGGCGGGGGTATTCCAGCTACCTTAATATATAATGAGGACAAACGAACTTTTTACGAGCGTGGTTTCACGTACGAGGAACTTAATAATGAGTTGAAAACATTCATAAACTGATGAGCTATGAAAAAAATCAGAATTTTAGGATGGTCCGCATTACTATTGATCTTTGTGGCATCTTTTGCCGTAGGATTCAAAGTGGCGGCCGAACATAATTTGGATGATGGGTACGAAATCGGTGATCTGGCCGACGACTTCTCATTGAAAAATGTGGACGGGAACATGGTATCGCTGTCGGATTATGGTAGTGCCAAAGGTTTTTTGGTGATCTTTACCTGTAATACTTGCCCCTATGCCCAGGCCTATGAGGATAGAATAATTGCCTTGGATGCCAAATACAAACCTCAAGGTGTGCCCGTTATTGCCATTAATCCGAACGATCCAAGCGTTAAATCAGGCGATAGTTTTGCCAAAATGAAAGAGCGTGCTGATAAAAAAGGTTTCACTTTTCCGTACCTCTTGGACGAGGGCCAAAAAGTCTACCCGCAATATGGCGCTACGCGGACCCCACATGTTTTTCTTTTGGAGAAAACGACAATAGGGAATGTGGTTAGGTATATAGGGACTATCGACGACAATTATCAGGATGCATCACAAGTAGAGGAACCCTTTGTGGAAAATGCCGTGAACGCAATGTTGGCAGGAAATGAAATCAATCCAAAAACAACAAAAGCCATTGGATGTGGGATAAAATAGACCCTGTTCAAAATAAAGAATTTGTAAATCCGGAGTAATAATGCTTCGGATTTTTATTTTTGTATCAATCTAAATAGAAAAATAATGTCAGATCTATCACAAGAAGAATGGGCGGAACAATTGGAAAATGATAACAACGCCTTTATTTTGGATGTACGCACCCCGGAAGAAGTTGAAGAAGGGTATATCCCAGGTGCAACGAACATCGATATATATTTAGGACAAGAATTTGTCGATGAACTGGAAAAATTGGACAAGTCCAAAAACTATTACGTTTATTGCAGGTCTGGAAACCGTAGTGGTCAGGCCTGTGCCATAATGAACAGTCTCGGGTTCGAAAATGCTTATAATCTGGAGGGCGGTTTTATGAACTGGGACGGCGATGTAGAAGAGTAGACCTCCATTTATCCCAAATCAATGCGAGAAGACCTACTTTATTTTATTTGGAAGCACAACAAGCTTCCAACGGAAAACCTGCGTACGGGTAACGGTGAACCTATTCTGGTCAAGGCTCTGGGGACCCAAAACAGTTTGGCTGGCCCGGATTTTTTCAATGCCAAGGTCGAAATCGACGGGCAGCTCTGGGCCGGGAATGTGGAAATGCACATCAAATCCTCCGATTGGTATGTGCATCATCACGAAACGGATGAAAATTACAACAATGTCATTCTTCATGTGGTATGGGAGGATGACATTGCTGTTTTTAGGAAAGATGGTTCTCAAATTCCCACCTTGGAAGTAAAGCGCTACGTGTCCGGCAAGTTGTTGGAGGACTATCGGAACTTAATGGACAATTCCCGGATTAACTTTATCAATTGTGAGAGGGACCTGAAAGATGTTGGCCCTTTTTTGATTGATAACTGGTTGCATCGTTTGTACATTGAGCGACTGGAGCACAAATCCCGATTGATAATTGAACTTTTAAAGACATCCAAGAATGATTGGGAAGCAGTGTTGTTTATACTCTTGGCCAAGAATTTTGGCTCCAAGGTAAATGGGCATTATTTTTTAGACCGTGCGCGACAACTGGATTTTTCAATCGTTAGGAAAACCATCAACGAGCCCTTGCAGTTGGAAGCTTTGCTCTTTGGACATTTTGGTCTTTTGATCGTGGAGGAATGTTCGGACTCCTATTATGTGCAACTTCAAAAGGAGTATGATTACCTGCTTCGTAAATTTGATATGGAAGAGTCGCAATCAAAACCAGATTTTTTTGGATTGCGGCCGATGAATTTTCCAACCGTTCGAGTTTCGCAATTGGTCAACCTGTATTTGAAAAACCACAATCTTTTTTCCAGATTGATGGAGTCGAATTCCTTGGAATCTATTTATCAAGTGTTTGAAATTGGTGCTGGAAAATATTGGGAAGACCATTATACCTTAGGTAAGGCTTCTAAAAAGAGTACAAAAAAGCTGTCCAAAAAGTTTATCGATCTTGTTGTCATCAATACGCTGGTGCCCATCAAATTCTGTTATGCCAAACATACTGGGAGGGATTGGAACGATGAGTTGATTTCATTAATGTCCGAATTGGGGAGAGAGGACAATTCCATCATCAAAAATTTTGACAAAATGGGACCGAAAACCCAAAATGCGTTGGAGAGTCAAGCAAAATTGGAGTTATATACAAATTACTGCGTTAAAAATAAATGCATGCAATGCGTGATCGGTACACAATTATTAAATAGAAATACATAATTTTGGCTATGTCTTTGTTCTATAACACCCTTTATTACTTTCAAAAAAGAGGATTCGAGGTTTGTGGCCGAATTGCTGAGCGTTTGGGCATACGGGCCCGCGTGGTGCGTACCAGCTTTATTTATTTAACTTTTGTTACCCTGGGCTTTGGATTTGCGCTATACCTGTTCATAGCTTTTTGGCTTAGAATCAAAGACTTGATCTATACCAAAAGAACATCTGTATTTGACCTGTAGACATGATTAGACTGATGCGCTCCAAAATAGTATTGGCCCTATCCTTAATGGTAGTGGTGTTGCTGTTCGGGGTTATCGGTTACAAAATGCTGTCCGATTTTACTTGGATAGAGGCCATTTATATGACCATTATCACCGTGACCACCGTTGGATTTTCGGAGGTACGGCCATTGGACGCCAATGCAAAAATTTTTACCGTATTTTTAATTGTTACCAGTGTATTCATTTTCGGTTTCGCCATATCGGTGGTTACCGAGTACATTTTGGGAAGAAACTCATTGGAACTGCTAAAAAAGAAAAGAGTGAAGAAACAGATAGATGATCTAACGAACCATGTTGTGGTCTGTGGTTTTGGTAGGAACGGCATGCAGGCAGCAGAAAAATTGATAGCCTACAACAAACCTTTTGTTGTTATAGAAAAGGACAAAGAAATTATCGAGCGACATGAGGAAGAGATTTTGTTCGTGGAAGGCGATGCCAATGAGGATGATGTACTGCTTCAGGCGGGAATTGAGAGGGCGCAGTATTTAATCACGGCAGTTCCGGACGATGCTGCCAACCTTTTTATTGTGCTTTCCGCTCGCCAACTCAATAAGAACCTTTTTATTATAAGTAGAGCTTCGCAAATAACTTCTGTGAAAAAATTGGAATTTGCCGGAGCCAATAAGGTAATCATGCCCGATAAGATAGGAGGGGACCATATGGCCTCCTTGGTGGTAATGCCCGATTTGATTACATTTCTAGATCAGCTTTCCATAGAAGGGGAGCATACTACAAACCTGGAAGAGGTGAGTATAGAGGATTTCACCAATCAAATGGACTGTCATTCCCTTCGCGATTTAGATCTTAGAAGAAAGACAGGCTGTACCATTATAGGTTATATAGATCCCAATGGAACGTATGTCATCAACCCGGAGGCAGACTTGGTGTTACAACCAAAAAGTAAGGTGATAGTGTTGGGGAGACCTGAGCAAATAAGGAAATTAAATCAAATGTTTCAGATCGGTTAGTTAAAAAAACTTAAAATTTGATAGCGTTGATTTTTTTTTGGATATTGTTGCCTTTATCATACCAAAAACTAACTAATCTCAATATATGAAGTATTTTCTTTTTCTATTGTCTTTTTGTGCATTGACCACTGGTTTTTCACAGGAATTGACTGTAGTAGGTAAGACCTACAATGTTTCCAATAATATTAATGATGGAGCCATAGAGCTTGAAGTTGATGGGGGAACGGAGCCCTACACCTACAAGTGGAGCAATCAGGAAACACCACTTACATCCAAATCTGCAAAAGGATTGGTGGAAGGTATACCTTATAGTGTAACGGTAACCGATGCAGTAGGTAATTCCGTTACCAAAGAATTTAAGGTAGAGACAGAGTCGATAACAGAGGTTTTTAATGGAACCATGACCCCGGCAGTAAGCGCATTGGGGTCTGTTCTTTTTTGGGACCCTTTTGCCGCGATCGGAATCTACGATCCAGTTGCCTATGCCGATGTAAAGTTGATAGGAATACCCGATTGGAGCAACGAGACCCAGGACAAGTTCATCTTAAAAGAATGGCTCAAGGGCGATAAGGCCAGTGTTACGGCTGGTGAAGACATCGCTGTCATTACCAGTGATAAGCGCGGGGATATTACAATTAAATCTTCTGCGAAAGGTAAATTACAACATAAGGTCAAAGAAGGAAACGTAATCTATAACTCCGAAAACCAAGAGCACGTAATCGAACAAGGAGCTCATTATTTTGCCGAGATCGAGTATGATGAGCCAATCGCCATGACCCATCCCAATGGAGACTCGATAATCAAGGGTATTCCTTTTATTGTAATCTGGTTGGTTTTAGGAGCGTTGTTCTTCACCATCAGAATGGGATTCATTAACATTCGTGGATTTAGACATTCCATCGATTTGGCCAAAGGAAAATATGATGACCCGGATGCGCCAGGGCAGGTTACCCACTTTCAAGCATTGGCCACTGCAGTTTCTGGTACTGTTGGTCTCGGAAATATAGCAGGTGTTGCCGTAGCAGTATCGTTAGGAGGCGCAGGTGCAACTTTTTGGATGATAGTTTGTGGTCTTTTGGGTATGTCTTCAAAATTTGTAGAATGTACCCTTGGTGTAAAATATCGTGATATCCTTCCTGATGGCCGTGTGTTCGGTGGACCTATGAATTACCTCCGTTATGGTCTGGAAAAAAGAAACCTAAAAGGTTTTGGTAAAGTTTTGGCAGGTGTATTTGCCGTACTTGCCGTAGGTGCTTCATTCGGTGGCGGAAATATGTTCCAGGCAAACCAGTCCTTTGAACAATTGGCAGGACAGTTTCCTGTATTGGCCGGTAACGGATTCTGGTTTGGAGTGGTTACAGCAATTTTGGTAGGTGTTGTTATCATTGGAGGTATAAGCAGTATTGCCAAGGTAACAGGTAAAATCGTACCTATTATGGCATCTATATATATAGTAGCTGCCTTGGCTGTTATTATAATGAACATACAGAATATTGGCCCGGCATTCTCTGCTATTGTTGATGGAGCATTTAGCCCTTCAGCACTTAAAGGAGGTATACTCGGAGTTCTGGTCATTGGCTTCCAGCGTGCGGCCTTCTCAAATGAAGCTGGTGTAGGTTCTGCCGCGATTGCCCACAGTGCCGCAAAGACCAACCATCCTCCATCCGAAGGTTTTGTTGCCTTGCTTGAGCCATTTATTGATACCGTAGTGGTATGTACCCTTACCGCTTTGGTGTTGATTTTTACAGGAATGCACGAAGTGGAAGGAATGGCTGGTGCCCAGTTGACTTCTGATGCTTTTGGTAGCCAAATCTCTTGGTTCCCTTACATATTGGCTTTGGCCGTGTTCCTTTTTGCATTCTCAACCATGATTTCGTGGTCTTACTATGGAATGAGAGCTTGGACGTATCTTTTCGGAAAGAGCAAGCGTTCCGAAATGATTTATAAAATGTTGTTCTTGGTATTCGTAGTGGTAGGTGCTTCCGTGAGTTTGGGAGCTGTACTCGACTTTTCGGATATGATGATTCTGGCCATGTCCTTCCCGAACATTATTGGACTTTATATAATGTCCGGTGAGGTACGCAAAGACTTGGACGGATACTTGGCAAAATTGAAAGCTGGGCAGCTCTTTAAAAAATTAAAGAGCTAAATAGCTTCTGCATATTATGAGAAAACAATCCCACTTCAGGTTCAATAAACAAGAACGAAGTGGGATTTTCTTTTTGTTGTTGATCGTGGTCGTGCTTCAATGTGGGTATTATTATGTGAAGGCAACCCCATCCAATTTAAAAAGTGATTTTGCCCTCAATGCTGTCGAGCAAACCAAGATAGACAGTCTTAAAAAGGAGCGATTTGATAAGTCCCAAAAAATATATCCCTTCAATCCAAATTATTTAACCGATTATAAGGGCTACGCCCTGGGATTGTCTCCATCTGAATTGGATAGGTTGTTCACTTTTAGGGATCAAGGAAAATTTGTGAATTCGGACAAGGAGTTCCAAACAGTTACCCAGATATCCGATTCACTTTTAAATAAAATCTCGCCCTATTTCAAATTTCCAGAATGGGCAGGAAAAAATCAAACGGTAAAGAAGCCAACTTCAAAGCCTGCGACCGAAACCAACATCAAAGACTTGAATGCAGCAACGGCTGAAGAATTGAGACAAGTCTACGGTATCGGGGAAACATTATCCAAACGAATTATAAAATTCAGGGATAGGTTGGGTGGTTTTTTGGTTAGTGAACAATTATATGATGTTTACGGGCTTGAACCAGAGGTCGTGGAGAAAGCATTGCTCAAGTTTCAAGTGTTTGAAAAACCTGAGGTGGGCAAAATCAATGTGAACAAGGCCAATGCAAAAGAATTATCCCGATTGGTCTATATAAATGGTTCATTGGCATCCAACATTGTGGAATATAGAGATAAAAATGGTTTATTTGCATCTTTACAGGAATTGAGTCAAGTAGACGGATTCCCTACAGAAAAGCTAGATAGAATAGCTTTATATTTGTCTTTATAAAATAGGTGCTATGAACGAAATGTACTTCACGGAAGAGCATAACTTATTCCGCGAAAGTTTGAAGGATTTTTTACAGAAAGAAGTTGTTCCCCATATAGAGGAATGGGAGGAATCCGGTAAAATTGATAAATCTATATGGCCCAAGTTCGGTGAAATGGGCTTTTTTGGATTGATGACCCCAGAAGCCTATTCGGGATTGAACCTCGACCTTTTTTATACCGTTATTTTTCTGGAAGAATTACAAAAAATCAATTCGGGAGGTTTTGCTGCCGCCATGTGGGCGCACCAGTATCTCGCGATGACCTATTTGAACAAATTGGCCAATGATGGGCAGAAAAAAGCTTATCTGGAACCCAGTGTGCTGGGTAATAAGATTGGTTGTTTAGGAGTGTCCGAGCCCTTTGGGGGGAGTGATGTCGCCGCTATGCGAACCACTGCCGAAAAGAAAGGAGACGTATATATTGTAAATGGGTCCAAAACATTTATTACCAATGGTGTTTACGGGGACTATATTATACTAGCGGCAAAAACCGATAAGGATGCCGGCAATAAGGGTATCAGCATGTTTATTATGGATAGGCATGCAAAGGGTGTCTCTGCCAGTAAGTTGAACAAATTGGGCTGGCGCGCATCCGATACCGCTGAGCTGGCCTTTGACAATGTTGAGGTTCCTGCTTCAAATTTGTTGGGTACCGAAAACGAAGGCTTTGGTTATATTATGGAAGCCTTTGCTTTGGAGCGATTGGTAATGGGAATAAACGCGCACGCGCGTGCAGAGTTTGCTCTTGATTATGCCCTGCAATACATGTCCGAACGTGAGGCGTTCGGTAGAAGTATAGACCAATTCCAGGCATTGCGCCACCGATTGGTGGACCTATATTCCGATATGTTGTTGTGCAAGCAGTTCAATTATGCTACCGTAGCGCAAATGGATAAAGGTGTCTATGTGGTGAAGGAAGCCACGATTTCCAAATTGAAATCCACAAAAATGGCCGATGAGGTCATTTATAACTGTCTACAATTTTTGGGCGGTTACGGATATATAGAAGATTATCCTATGGCACGTTTGATGCGCGATAGTAGATTGGGGCCAATTGGCGGGGGTACATCCGAGATTTTAAAGGAAATTTTAGCCAAGATCATTGTGGATAAAAAGGAATACAAAAAGCGTTCATAATAGCCTTCCATCAAAAAAATAAAATATTTCTTTACCCATTGAATATCATTTGTATATTTGCAGACCAAAATTTTAAAGAAAGGAGGTTGTAGCCCATGTTAATTATACCAGTTAAAGAAGGAGAAAACATCGATAGAGCTTTAAAGCGTTTCAAACGTAAGTTCGACAGAACAGGTACCATGCGTCAATTAAGATCAAGACAGCAGTTTACCAAGCCTTCTGTAGAGCGTAGAGCGCAAATTCAAAAAGCACAGTACATTCAAGGTCTTAGGGATCAAGAAGAAGTATAGGGCTATCGCTTTTACAAAATATATGAATCCCGTTCCAATATTGGAACGGGATTTTTCGTTTTATATCCAAGGGCAATCTAAATTGCTACCTTTGATATATGTCCGTAACCGCTTTTATATCTTATTTGAGGTTGGAGAAGAATTACTCCGATCATACCGTAAGGGCATATCAAAAGGATATTGAAACCTTTTCTCAATTCTGTTCGGAGAACCATGGGGAGGAAAATATTGTGAAGATTTCCTATCCGTTGATCAGGAACTGGATAGTAGAGCTATCCGACCATGGTGTATCCAATAGGTCTATCAACAGAAAAATATCATCCCTACAAGCGTACTACAAGTTTTTATTAAAGATAGGCGATATTACCGTTTCACCTTTAGTAAAGCACAGGGCTCTCAAAACAAGTAAAAGAGTTGAGGTGCCTTTTTCCGAGAACGAAATGGAAGTGATCCTGTCTGAAATTCCATTTACTGATGATTTTGAGGGTGAGCGGGATAAACTCATCATAGAGTTATTGTACACCACAGGAATGCGTAGGGCGGAATTGGTAAACCTGAAAATCAAAGATGTGGATTTTTCGTCCCAGGTCATCAAAGTGCTGGGTAAGCGCAACAAGGAGCGTATCATTCCCATGCTGGCATCAACCATAGAGCGAATTAAAAGCTATTTGATCAAGCGTTCGGAGCTTGAAAATGTGACGGATTCGTCTTTCTTGATTTTAACAAAAGAAGGTCTTAAAATTTATGAAACACTTGTTTATCGAACCATAAATAAGTATTTTAGTTTAGTGTCCCCTAAGGTGAAAAAGAGCCCTCACATATTAAGGCACACCTTTGCAACACACTTGCTGAATAGGGGAGCGGATTTAAATTCCGTAAAGGAATTACTGGGCCATTCAAGTTTGGCATCAACACAGGTGTATACGCACAATAGTATTGCCGAACTTAAAAAAGTGCATCAAAAGGCCCACCCAAGAAACAAGAAATAAAAATTCTTGTATTGTTTAACTTCACTGTCTTTGACAGTATTAAAACTTCGTCTTATGAAAGTAAACGCACAATCGGTAAATTTTACAGCTGATGGTAAACTCATCGACTTTGTCCAAAAGCGAATGGACAAGTTGGAATTGTTTTATGACAAGGTCATCGAATCGGATGTTTATTTGAAAGTGGAGAACACAAGTGCAAAAGAGAATAAGATCGTGGAAATCATGGTGTTCGTACCTCGCGACAAAATCATGGTGAAAAAGCAATGTAAGTCTTTTGAGGAGGCGGTGGATTCGGCCTGTAGTTCCTTGGAAAGACAGTTGGTGAAGAAGAAGGAGAAGTTAAGGGCGAATGCTTGATGAAAATTTTTCAAATTTTATTTTGAATTAAAATATAAATATATACATTTGCAGTCCGTTAGAAATAGCGGGCTTTTTTAGTGAGAAAAAAGCGGTGAAATGCCGATATAGCTCAGCTGGCTAGAGCAGCTGATTTGTAATCAGCAGGTCGTGGGTTCGAGTCCCTCTATCGGCTCGTAAGTTACTGAAAATAAGGCGGGGGGATACTCAAGCGGCCAACGAGGACAGACTGTAAATCTGTTGGTTTTTACCTTCGCAGGTTCGAATCCTGCTCCCCCCACAAAGATTGTTCGTCGGAACAATCAGGATAGAAGGTTTTTTGAAATATTGGAATCTTTGGATGAAAATCCAGAAAAAATGCGGGAGTAGCTCAGTTGGTAGAGCGTCAGCCTTCCAAGCTGAATGTCGCCGGTTCGAACCCGGTCTCCCGCTCCATATAAACTTGAATCTTTTAGATGCAAGTAGTAAAGGTTGAAGTTTTGACGAGCTAAGCTTGTAACTTTAAACTCTAAACCTGATAACCCATAGGCCGGTGTAGCTCAGGGGTAGAGCGTTTCCTTGGTAAGGAAGAGGTCACGGGTTCAATTCCCGTCATTGGCTCAAAACGATTTGTACACTAATATAAACTAAGATTAAAATTATTTTAAAATGGCAAAGGAAACTTTTGATCGTTCCAAACCCCACTTAAATATTGGTACCATTGGACACGTGGATCACGGTAAAACAACATTGACTGCTGCTATTACCACTGTATTGGCGAACGCTGGTTTGTCCGAGCTTAGAAGCTTTGACTCCATCGATAACGCGCCAGAAGAAAAAGAAAGAGGTATTACTATCAACACTTCACACGTTGAGTACCAAACCGCTAACCGTCACTACGCTCACGTTGACTGTCCTGGTCACGCGGATTACGTAAAGAACATGGTAACTGGTGCTGCTCAGATGGACGGTGCTATTTTGGTGGTTGCTGCAACTGATGGTCCTATGCCACAGACTCGTGAGCACATCCTTTTGGGTCGTCAGGTAGGTATTCCACGTATCGTTGTTTTCTTGAACAAAGTTGACATGGTGGATGATGAGGAGCTATTGGAGCTTGTTGAGATGGAAGTAAGAGAATTGCTTTCTTTCTATGAGTATGATGGTGATAACGGACCTGTAATCTCTGGTTCTGCACTAGGTGCTTTGAACGGTGAGCAAAAATGGGTTGACACTGTAATGGAATTGATGGAAGCTGTTGATAGCTGGATCGAGGAGCCAACTCGTGAGGTTGATAAAGACTTCCTTATGCCAATCGAAGATGTATTCACTATTACGGGTCGTGGTACTGTTGCTACCGGTCGTATCGAAACAGGTGTTGCCAACACTGGTGATGCTGTAGATATCATTGGTATGGGTGCTGAGAAATTGTCTTCTACCATTACTGGTGTTGAGATGTTCCGTAAGATTTTGGATAGAGGTGAAGCTGGTGATAACGTTGGTCTTCTTTTGAGGGGTATCGAGAAATCCGATATCAAAAGAGGTATGGTTATCTGTAAGCCAGGTTCTGTTAAGCCGCACGCTAAATTCAAAGCTGAGGTTTATATCTTGAAAAAAGAAGAAGGTGGGCGTCACACTCCATTCCATAACAACTACCGTCCACAGTTCTACGTTCGTACAACTGACGTAACAGGTAACATCAACCTTCCTGATGGAGTTGAAATGGTAATGCCAGGTGATAACTTGACAATTACTGTAGATTTGATTCAGCCAATCGCATTGAGCGTTGGTCTACGTTTCGCTATTCGTGAAGGTGGTAGAACAGTAGGTGCTGGTCAGGTTACTGAGATTCTAGATTAATTTCAGAATATATTATAAAATTGCACTCAAGGGTGTTCCGATTTAATCGGGATACCTTTCAGTGTAATTATAAACGGGTGTAGCTCAGTTGGTAGAGCACTGGTCTCCAAAACCAGGTGTCGGGAGTTCGAGTCTCTCCTCCCGTGCAAAAAGAAAATATTGGCATAGTGAAGTGAGACGAGAAGTTTATCCCGAGGAAAGTCTCTCCTCCCGTGCTAGCAAAATACTTTAAAATTATGGTCACTTACATAAAGGAATCATTAGAAGAGCTTAGAAACAATGTTACTTGGTTGGAAAGGAGCAAAGCCTCCAACCTGATGGTTATTGTGGCGGTTTTTTCCATTTTATTTGCTTTGGCAACTTGGGGTGTTGATTCCTTGTTCAGTAAATTGATCACGTTGTATTTTGAAAAATTAATAGGGTAAAGATCGTTCGATATGTCTGAGGTTCTGGAGAAAAAATGGTATGTAGTAAGAGCGGTCAGTGGTCAGGAGAACAAGATCAAGGGCTATATAGAGAGCGAGGTCGAGCGCGCTGGATTTGGTGACTACCTCGAAGAAGTTCTTGTGCCTACCGAAAAAGTTGTTCAGATACGTAATGGAAAGAAAATCAATAAAGAAAGAGTTTACTTTCCAGGATATATTATGATAAAGGCCAATCTTGGAGGAGAAATGGTTCACATCATCCGATCCATAACCAATGTGATTGGTTTCTTGGGCGAGGTGAAAGGTGGTGATCCAGTACCCTTGAGAAAGTCAGAAGTCAACCGTATGCTTGGTAAAGTAGATGAGTTGGCTGTGAATACAGATAACGTTTCTATTCCATTTGTATTGGGTGAAACAGTAAAGGTTATTGATGGACCTTTCAATGGTTTTAACGGAACTGTTGAAAAAATCAATGAAGAAAAGCGTAAGCTGGAGGTTATGGTGAAGATTTTTGGTAGAAAAACTCCACTGGAACTTAGCTATATGCAAGTAGAGAAAGTATAACAAGAGCTGTTACATATATAAAGCTGTGTTGCTTCCAATTGACACACTTTGAATTTAATTAGAAACAATGGCAAAAGAAGTAGATAAGGTAGTTAAATTACAAGTTAGGGGAGGTGCTGCGAACCCATCGCCACCGGTTGGACCCGCCTTAGGTGCTGCTGGTGTTAACATTATGGAGTTCTGTAAGCAGTTTAATGCTCGTACGCAGGACAAACAAGGTAAAGTATTACCTGTTGTTATCACCGTTTACAAAGACAAATCTTTCGAGTTTGTTGTAAAAACACCACCTGCGGCAGTTCAATTGATGGAAGTGGCTAAGATTAAAAAAGGATCTGGCGAACCTAACAGGGTTAAGAATGGTTCAGTAACATGGGATCAAGTAAAAGCGATCGCCGAAGATAAAATGGTGGATTTGAACGCTTTTACCGTGGAATCTGCAATGAGTATGGTTGCTGGTACTGCAAGATCTATGGGTCTGAAAATAGCAGGACAAAGACCTTTTTAAAATCTGAAAGCAAGTAAGAAATGGCAAGATTGACTAAAAAGCAAAAAGAGGCTCAAGCCAAGATAGACAAGAACAAGCTCTATACTTTGGAAGAGGCATCAGCTTTAGTAAAAGAAATAACCAATGTAAAATTTGATGCTTCCATTGATTTGGCAGTTCGTTTGGGCGTAGATCCAAGAAAAGCCAATCAAATGGTGCGTGGCGTTGTAACCCTTCCTCACGGAACAGGTAAAGACGTTAAAGTTTTGGCATTGGTGACTCCAGACAAAGAAGCGGAAGCTAAAGAAGCTGGTGCTGACTTTGTTGGGTTGGACGAATATTTGGATAAAATCAAAAACGGTTGGACAGATGTTGATGTTATCATCACTATGCCAAGCGTAATGGGCAAACTTGGTCCATTAGGACGAGTGTTGGGACCGAGAGGTTTAATGCCCAATCCAAAGACCGGAACAGTAACTATGGATGTGGCAAAAGCCGTTTCCGATGTGAAGGCCGGTAAGATTGACTTTAAAGTGGACAAAACAGGTATCGTGCACGCTGCTATCGGGAAAGCATCTTTCTCAGCGGATAAAATCGCAGGAAATGCTAGGGAATTGATCGACACGTTGATCAAATTAAAACCTTCCGCAGCAAAAGGTGTGTACATGAAGAGTATTTATTTGTCAAGTACCATGAGTCCTAGTGTTCAATTAGATCCAAAAGCAGTTCAATAAACTGGTAGTTCAATTTTTATAACTATGACAAGAGAAGAAAAAGCAACGGTAATAAAAGACTTGACTGCACAGTTGGCTGATAATCCAAATATTTATTTGGCGGATATATCAGGATTGAATGCCGTGGACACCTCTAACCTAAGAAGAGCGTGTTTCAAGGCTAACATTAAGCTTGCGGTCGTAAAGAACACATTGCTTGCAAAGGCAATGGAAGCTTCTGATAAGGAATTCGGTGAACTTCCCGAAGTTTTGAAAGGAAATACATCTTTGATGTTGTCCGAAACGGGAAATGCACCAGCGAAACTTATCAAGAACTTTAGAAAAAAATCAGATAAACCATTGTTGAAAGGTGCCTTTATTGAAGAGGCAGTATATATCGGCGATAACAATCTTGATGCACTTGTTAATATCAAGTCCAAAGAAGAAGTTATCGGAGATATCATCGGATTGTTGCAATCCCCAGCCAAAAACGTTATTTCTGGACTTAAGTCTGGTGGTGGTAAATTGGCAGGTATCCTTAAGACTTTGTCTGAGAAAGAATAATTCGCGCACAATAAACTAAGTATATTTTTAAACATTTTTATTAAACGATAGAAAAATGGCAGATTTAAAAGATTTTGCAGAACAGTTGGTAAACCTTACAGTAAAAGAGGTAAATGAGTTGGCCGACATTTTAAAAGAAGAATACGGTATCGAGCCTGCTGCTGCTGCAGTAGCTGTTGCCGCTGGTGGTGGATCCGCAGAAGGTGGTGAGGCTGCTGAAGAAAAATCAGAATTTGATGTAATCCTTACTGCTGCTGGTGGATCTAAATTGGCAGTTGTTAAATTGGTAAAAGAATTGACAGGTCTTGGTCTTAAAGAGGCTAAAGATATCGTTGATAGCGCACCAAAAGCTGTTAAAGAAGGTATTTCTAAAGACGAAGCAGAAGGTATCAAAAAATCATTGGAAGAAGCTGGAGCAGAAGTTGAGCTTAAATAATCGCTTTTCCCATTAGAACTTGGTTAAGGTCTTTCCATTTTTGGTTAGACCTTAGCCTATTTATATAAGGAGTGTATAAAGCCGTACACCAACCCACTTAGTAATCACGATCAAAATTTGTCCATAGATGTTCACAAACACTATTGAAAGAGTTAATTTCGCATCCGCTAAGAACATACCGGAATACCCGGATTTCTTGGACATTCAGATAAAATCGTTCCAAGACTTTTTCCAGCTTGAAACTAAATCTGACGAAAGAGGAAACGAAGGTCTCTACAACACCTTCATGGAGAATTTTCCAATCACCGATACCAGAAATCAGTTTGTACTTGAGTTTTTGGATTACTTCATTGATCCACCAAGATACTCCATCCAAGAATGTATCGAGCGTGGACTTACCTATAGCGTACCGTTAAAGGCACGTCTAAAATTATACTGTACCGATCCAGAGCACGAAGATTTTGAAACCATTGTACAGGACGTGTATTTGGGAACCATCCCTTACATGACTCCAAGTGGTACTTTCGTGATCAACGGAGCGGAACGTGTTGTAGTATCCCAATTGCACAGATCGCCAGGAGTTTTCTTTGGACAATCTTTCCACGCAAACGGGACAAAATTGTATTCGGCCAGGGTAATCCCGTTCAAAGGATCTTGGATCGAGTTCGCCACCGATATCAATTCGGTGATGTATGCCTACATCGATAGGAAGAAAAAATTACCGGTTACCACTTTGTTCCGTGCCATCGGGTTTGAAAGGGACAAGGATATTTTGGAAATCTTCGACCTTTCGGAAGAAGTAAAGGTTTCCAAATCCGGACTTAAAAAAGTATTGGGCCGTAAATTGGCCGCTAGGGTGTTGAACACATGGCATGAGGATTTCGTGGACGAGGATACAGGAGAAGTGGTTTCCATCGAAAGAAACGAAATTGTACTTGATCGTGATACAGTTTTGGAAAAAGAGCATATCGATGAGATTATTGATGCCGATGTGAAGACCATTTTGCTTCACAAGGAAAACAATGCGCAATCCGATTACGCCATCATCCATAACACCTTGCAAAAGGACCCTACCAACTCCGAAAAAGAAGCGGTAGAACATATCTATAGACAATTACGTAATGCCGAGCCGCCAGATGAAGAGACCGCTCGTGGTATTATCGATAAATTGTTCTTCTCCGACCAACGTTACAACTTAGGTGAGGTAGGTCGTTACCGAATGAACAAAAAACTGGGATTGGATATCGGAATGGACAAACAAGTTTTGACCAAAGAAGATATCATCACCATTATTAAATATTTGATCGAGTTGATCAACTCCAAAGCGGAGATTGATGATATCGATCACTTGTCCAACCGTCGTGTTAGAACCGTTGGGGAGCAATTGTCCCAGCAGTTTGGCGTAGGTTTGGCACGTATGGCACGTACCATCCGTGAGCGTATGAACGTTCGTGACAACGAAGTATTTACACCGATAGATTTGATCAACGCAAAGACATTGTCTTCCGTGATCAATTCTTTCTTCGGAACCAACCAGTTGTCCCAGTTCATGGACCAGACCAACCCGTTGGCCGAGATTACACACAAAAGAAGATTGTCCGCATTGGGGCCAGGTGGTCTTTCCCGTGAAAGAGCAGGTTTCGAGGTGCGTGACGTTCACTATACGCACTACGGAAGATTATGTCCCATCGAGACACCTGAAGGACCGAACATTGGTTTGATCTCTTCATTGTCCGTGTTTGCCAAGGTGAACAATATGGGCTTCTTGGAAACTCCTTACCGTAAAGTAGAGAATGGTAAAGTGGATACTAAAAACCACATTTACCTAAGTGCAGAGGAAGAGGAAGGAATGAAGATCGCCCAAGCCAACATTCCATTGGCAGATGACGGTACCATTGAAAGGGAGAAGGTAATTGCCCGTGAAGAAGGTGATTTCCCGGTTGTGGACCCAACAGAGGTAAAATATACCGACGTTGCGCCTAACCAGATTGCTTCCATTTCCGCATCGTTGATTCCGTTCTTGGAGCACGATGATGCGAACCGTGCGTTGATGGGATCGAACATGATGCGTCAGGCAGTTCCATTGTTGAGACCAGACTCTCCGATCGTAGGTACAGGTCTGGAAAGACAAGTAGCTACCGATTCCCGAGTATTGATCAATGCCGAAGGAGATGGAGTTGTTGAGTATGTGGATGCACAGAAGATCACCATTAAGTACGATAGAACCGATGAAGAAAGGTTGGTAAGCTTTGACGATGACTCGAAGACCTACCAATTGGTGAAGTTCAGAAAAACAAACCAAGGGACCAGTATCAACTTGAAACCAATCGTAAGAAAAGGGGACAAGGTGAAAAAAGGTCAGGTACTTTGTGAAGGATATGCTACCGAAAAAGGTGAATTGGCCTTGGGTAGAAACATGAAGGTGGCCTTTATGCCTTGGAAAGGATACAACTTTGAGGATGCGATCGTAATCTCCGAAAAAGTGGTGCGCGAGGATATCTTTACCTCTATTCACGTGGATGAGTACTCTCTTGAAGTAAGGGACACCAAATTGGGTGCAGAGGAATTGACAAACGATATTCCAAACGTATCCGAAGAAGCAACAAAAGATTTGGACGAATACGGTATGATCCGTATCGGTGCCGAAGTGAAGCCTGGTGATATCTTGATCGGTAAGATTACTCCTAAAGGAGAATCTGACCCAACTCCAGAAGAAAAATTGTTGCGTGCCATCTTTGGTGATAAGGCAGGTGACGTTAAGGATGCTTCATTGAAAGCTTCACCATCATTGAGAGGTGTTGTTATCGATAAGAAATTGTTCTCCCGTTCCATCAAGGACAAGAGAAAACGTTCAGAAGATAAAGAGGCCATTTCAAGATTGGAGTTGGACTACGAAGTGAAGTTCCAACAACTTAAAGATGAATTGATCGAGAAGTTGTTTGGATTGATCAGTGGAAAAACATCTCAAGGTGTAATCAATGATTTGGGTGAAGAAGTACTTCCAAAAGGAAAGAAATACACCATCAAAATGTTGAACGCTGTTGACGATTTCGCTCACTTGGTAGGAGGAAGCTGGACAACGGATGACGATACCAATGCTTTGGTAGCCGATTTGTTGCACAACTACAAAATCAAATTGAACGATATTCAAGGTAACCTTAGAAGGGACAAGTTCACCATCTCTGTTGGAGATGAACTTCCTGCAGGTATCATGAAGTTGGCCAAAGTTTATATCGCTAAAAAACGTAAGTTGAAAGTAGGTGATAAAATGGCAGGTCGTCACGGTAACAAAGGTATCGTGGCCCGTATCGTTCGTCAAGAGGATATGCCGTTCTTGGAAGATGGAACCCCAGTGGATATCGTATTGAACCCACTTGGTGTACCTTCAAGGATGAACATTGGTCAGATTTATGAAACCGTATTGGGTTGGGCCGGATTGAAGTTGGGTCAAAAATATGCGACTCCAATTTTCGATGGTGCCTCATTGGATGAAATCAATAAGATTACCGATGAAGCAGGTATTCCAAGATTTGGACACACCTACCTATATGATGGAGGAACAGGTCAGCGTTTTGACCAACGTGCAACCGTTGGTGTCATCTACATGTTGAAACTAGGTCACATGGTAGACGATAAGATGCACGCAAGATCTATTGGACCATACTCATTGATCACACAGCAACCATTGGGTGGTAAAGCTCAGTTTGGTGGTCAGCGTTTTGGAGAGATGGAAGTTTGGGCATTGGAAGCTTACGGAGCGTCATCTACCCTTAGGGAGATATTGACCGTTAAGTCCGATGATGTTATCGGAAGAGCCAAGACCTATGAGACCATCGTAAAAGGTGAGACCATGCCAGAACCTGGTTTGCCAGAATCTTTCAACGTATTGATGCACGAACTTAAAGGTTTGGGCTTGGATATCCGTTTGGAAGAGTAGAACACTATATTACATTAATTATATCATCACCATATTGTTATGGCTAGAATTAAAGATAATAACGCACAAAAAAGGTTCAACAAAATTTCTATCGGATTGGCCTCTCCAGAGTCAATCTTGGCCGAGTCCCGAGGAGAAGTGTTGAAGCCTGAAACCATTAACTATCGAACGCACAAACCGGAGCGTGATGGATTGTTCTGCGAGCGTATTTTTGGTCCTGTAAAGGATTATGAGTGTGCCTGTGGTAAATACAAGAGAATCCGTTACCGCGGAATCGTTTGTGACCGTTGTGGTGTTGAAGTGACGGAAAAGAAAGTACGTAGGGACCGTGTGGGGCACATCAACTTGGTGGTTCCCGTAGCACACATCTGGTACTTCCGTTCGTTGCCAAACAAAATAGGTTACCTTTTGGGATTGCCGTCCAAGAAGTTGGATATGATCATATACTACGAAAGGTATGTGGTTATCCAGCCCGGTATTGCCAAAGGTCCCGAAGGTGAAGAAATCCAGAAAATGGATTTCTTGACCGAAGAGGAGTACTTGAACATTTTGGAATCCATTCCTACCGAGAACCAATACTTGGAGGATACCGATCCCAATAAGTTTATTGCCAAAATGGGAGCCGAATGTTTGATCGACATTTTGTCCAGAATCGATTTGGAACAATTGTCGTACGAACTTCGCCATAAGGCAAACACAGAGACTTCAAAACAACGTAAGACCGAAGCCTTGAAGCGTCTTCAAGTAGTGGAAGCTTTGCGTGAGTCGCAAGGAAATAGGGAGAACAAACCTGAGTGGATGATCATGAAGGTAATTCCTGTGATCCCACCAGAATTGCGTCCGTTGGTGCCGTTGGACGGTGGTCGCTTTGCGACTTCCGATTTGAACGACTTGTACCGTAGGGTAATCATCCGTAACAACCGTTTGAAGCGTTTGATGGAAATCAAGGCGCCCGAGGTGATCTTGAGGAACGAAAAACGTATGCTTCAAGAAGCGGTGGATTCCCTTTTCGATAATACAAGAAAGGCATCTGCGGTAAAAACAGAATCAAACAGGCCATTGAAATCCCTTTCCGATTCCTTGAAAGGTAAGCAAGGTCGTTTCCGTCAAAACCTTTTGGGTAAACGTGTGGATTACTCCGCTCGTTCCGTAATCGTCGTTGGGCCGGAATTGAAATTGTACGAATGTGGTCTTCCCAAAGATATGGCGGCCGAGCTATACAAGCCTTTCATCATCCGTAAGTTGATTGAAAGAGGTATTGTAAAGACCGTTAAATCTGCGAAAAAGATTATAGACAAGAAAGAGCCCGTAGTATGGGACATTCTTGAAAACGTTCTTAAAGGACACCCAGTATTGTTGAACCGTGCCCCTACATTGCACAGATTGGGTATACAAGCGTTCCAGCCAAAACTTATCGAAGGTAAGGCGATTCGTTTGCACCCATTGGCATGTACCGCATTTAACGCGGATTTTGATGGGGATCAGATGGCAGTTCACTTGCCATTGGGACCAGAGGCCATTTTGGAAGCTCAATTATTGATGTTGGCTTCACAGAACATCCTTAACCCAGCGAACGGTTCTCCGATTACCGTACCATCTCAGGATATGGTCTTGGGATTGTACTATATGACCAAGCATAAGAAATCTACTCCAGAAGAGCCTGTATTGGGTGAAGGTTTGACCTTCTATTCTTCTGAAGAGGTAGAAATAGCCTTCAACGAGAGAAAAGTTTCTCTTAACGCCGGAATCAAGGTTAGAGCAAAAGACTTTAACGAAGAAGGTGAGTTGGTCTATCAAATCATTGAAACCACTGTAGGTCGTGTATTGTTCAACACGGAAGTGCCAGAGCAAGCAGGATTCATCAACCAAGTATTGAACAAGAAAGCCCTTAGAAATATTATCGGGGACATTCTTGCGGTAACCGATGTGCCTACAACGGCTGACTTCTTGGATAAAATCAAGGCTATGGGATATGATTTCGCCTTTAAAGGTGGATTGTCCTTTAGTTTGGGTGATATTATCATCCCTGCAGAAAAGCAGGATATGATCGGCGAAGCCAACGAGCAGGTCGATGGTATTATGATGAACTATAACATGGGTCTTATCACCAACAACGAACGTTACAACCAGGTAATTGACGTTTGGACCTCTACGAATGCTATGTTGACCGAATTGGCAATGAAGCGTATCCGTGAGGACAAACAAGGATTCAACTCTGTATATATGATGTTGGATTCTGGTGCGAGGGGTTCCAAAGAACAGATTCGTCAGTTAACCGGTATGCGTGGTTTGATGGCCAAGCCTAAAAAATCTACTGCAGGTGGTGGTGAGATTATCGAAAACCCGATTCTTTCCAACTTTAAGGAAGGTCTATCGATTTTGGAATACTTTATCTCTACCCATGGTGCGCGTAAGGGTCTTGCGGATACCGCTTTGAAAACAGCGGATGCGGGTTACTTGACTCGACGTTTGGTGGATGTTTCACAGGATGTTATCGTGAACAGCGAAGATTGTGAAACCTTGAGAGGTATCGAGGTAGAACCATTGAAGAAAAACGAGGAGATTGTTGAAAGCCTAGGTGAGAGAATCTTGGGTAGGGTATCGTTGCACGATGTATACAACCCATTGACCGAAGAGCTTGTGCTGAGAGCAGGACAAGAAATCAATGAGGCCGATGTTAGAAGGGTAGAGGCAGCTCCAATCGAAAAGGTAGAAGTAAGGTCTCCGTTAACATGTGAGGCTGCACAAGGTATCTGTGCCAAATGTTATGGACGTAACCTTGCTACCAATAAAATGGTACAAAGAGGTGAGGCTGTAGGTGTTGTAGCTGCACAGTCCATCGGTGAGCCTGGTACACAGTTGACATTGCGTACCTTCCACGTAGGGGGTATTGCAGGTAACATATCCGAGGATAACAAATTGGAGTCCAAATTTGATGGTGTTGCCGAAATCGAAGACTTGCGTGTAGTTGAAGGTGAGGGCAGTGATGGTAAAAAGACCAACATTGTAATCTCCAGAACCTCTGAAGTTAAGATTGTAGATCAGAAAACAGGAATCACTTTAAGTACAAATAACATTCCTTACGGTTCTCAATTGTTCATTAAGGACGGTGAGAAGATTACCAAAGGAACTGTGATTTGTGAGTGGGATCCATATAACGGTGTAATCGTTTCTGAGTTCTCTGGGCAGATAGCTTACGAGAATATTGAGCAAGGGGTTACTTATCAGGTTGAAATCGATGAGCAGACCGGTTTCCAAGAAAAGGTAATTTCCGAGTCCAGAAACAAGAAACTGATACCAACTTTATTGATTCAGAACAGTAAAGGTGAAACACTAAGGTCGTACAACTTGCCAGTAGGCTCTCACTTGATGATCAATGATGGAGACAAGGTGAAGGAAGGTAAGATTTTGGTAAAAATCCCACGTAAATCTGCCAAGGCAGGGGATATTACTGGAGGTCTTCCAAGGGTAACGGAGCTTTTCGAAGCACGTAACCCATCCAACCCAGCTGTTGTATCGGAGATTGACGGTGTAGTTTCCTTCGGTAAGATCAAGCGTGGTAATCGTGAGATTATCATCGAGTCCAAGACAGGTGATATCAAGAAGTACTTGGTCAAATTGTCCAACCAGATATTGGTTCAGGAGAATGACTACGTACGTGCGGGTATGCCATTGTCCGATGGTTCCATTACTCCAGAAGATATCTTGGCCATTAAAGGACCATCAGCAGTACAGCAATACTTGGTGAACGAGGTACAGGAAGTATACCGTTTGCAAGGTGTGAAAATCAACGATAAGCACTTTGAGGTTGTTGTAAGACAGATGATGCGTAAAGTAAAAATCCAAGACCCAGGAGATACCATTTTCTTGGAAAATCAATTGGTGCACAAAGATGACTTTATCAACGAGAACGATGAGATTTTCGGTAAAAAAGTTGTTGAGGACGCCGGTGATTCAGAAAGGTTGAAACCAGGACAGATTTTGACAGTACGTGAGCTAAGGGACGAAAATTCTATTCTTAGAAGAGAGGACAAGACCTTGGTATCTGCAAGAGATGCTGTAGCAGCTACTGCTACCCCAATCTTGCAAGGTATTACAAGAGCTTCGTTGCAGACAAAATCATTTATCTCTGCAGCATCGTTCCAAGAAACCACCAAAGTATTGAACGAAGCCGCGGTAAGTGGTAAGATAGATACCTTGGAAGGATTGAAGGAAAACGTAATTGTAGGACATAAGATTCCAGCCGGTACCGGTATGAGGGATTATGATAGCATCATTGTAGGTTCCAAAGAGGAATACGATGAGATTATGGCCCGAAAAGAGGAGTTTAAATTCTAAACATTATAAACCCTGGCCTTATAGGTCGGGGTTTTTCTTTTTAAGACAAATATTATTTATGGCCGAAGAAAAGAAAAATCAGAAACAGATAAATATTGAGTTGGACGAGAAAACGGCAGAAGGAATCTATTCCAATCTTGCCATCATCAACCACTCCGTCTCTGAATTTGTGGTGGACTTTATTAGCTTGATGCCCGGCGCTCCAAAAGCCAAGGTAAAGAGCAGGATAATATTGACCCCACAACATGCCAAAAAGCTGCTCAAGGCATTGAACGATAACGTTAGCCGCTTTGAACAGGCGCACGGAACAATTCAAGACTACGAGCAACCAGCGATTCCACTAAATTTTGGACCCACTGGTGAAGCATAAAAAAAGGCCCTGAAATATTTCAGGGCCTTTTTTTATTTCAACCATCCCTTTTCAATTCCTTTTTTTGAAAAGAATATAAGATAAATCCCGATAATTATAACAATCACCGGCATTGTATAGGTAGACGGTCCAAAAGCCTCAACGGCATTTGATATGAACAGCCAGTGGATAAATTGTGCGACAGCTGCAATCAGTGAGATAACAAAAAATGTTCTGGCCCACTTTTTACGCAGTAAAAGCCCGATACAAGCCAATGTGCCCGAAAAAACAGCGATGGCGAAAGCGGCCGTGGCCCAGGCGGGGATACTTTCAAAAGCTGTGCGTTGCGCTTGATCCATAGCTTCTAATAGAGCTACTTGATTGAATGCTTGATTGAGATAGTTCATAACGCCTACCAAATTCCATAAAAGAGCTATTACGCTCACCACCCAGAACCAAACAGGTGGTTTTTTCGAAGTAGTCATAATCTGATTATTTAATTGGTTACATTAATCAATGTACGAAAAAAATAGATTTGAACTATGTAATCAATTAATAACCAATCATGTAAATGATTTGGATTACGGGGTTTACTCAAATTCTGAAGTATAGTGTAACTTCACTGAAGGGTATTTTTGCTGTGTCATTTGAAGTGAAAACGGAGAATCCGCCAAAAATACCAATTGTCCTTTCTTGTCGGTAGCCAAAAACTTTTGCTTTACCCGTTTAAATTCTTGGAACTCTTCGTTTTTTTCATCCTTTGGCTCTACCCAACAAGCTTTGTGCACAGGGAAATTTTCGTAGGTACACTTAGCACCATACTCATGCTCCAATCGATATTGAATTACCTCGTATTGCAGAGCTCCAACGGTTCCTATAATTTTTCTGCCGTTTAATTCCAAGGTGAACAATTGAGCGACCCCTTCGTCCATAAGCTGGTCGATGCCTTTGTACAATTGCTTCGCTTTCATGGGATCGGCATTGTTGATGTACCTGAAATGTTCCGGTGAGAAACTTGGGATTCCCTTGTAGTGCAACTCTTCACCGCTGGTCAAGGTGTCACCGATTTTAAAGTTCCCAGTATCATGAAGCCCTACAATATCTCCAGGATAGGAAATGTCCACAATCTCCTTTTTCTCGGCAAAAAAAGCATTGGGACTCGAAAATTTAAGCTTTTTGCCCTGACGTACATGCAAGTATGGAGTGTTTCGTTCGAAAGTACCGGATACTATCTTTACAAAGGCAAGGCGGTCACGGTGCTTAGGGTCCATATTGGCATGTATCTTAAATACAAAACCCGAAAAGTCCTTTTCGTTGGCCTTTACCAAACGTTCTTCGGCTTTCTTTGGCCTTGGGGAAGGAGCTATGTTCACAAAGCAATCCAGTAGTTCCCGAACTCCAAAATTGTTCAGAGCGGAGCCAAAAAACACTGGCTGCAATTCACCTTTCAAATAGGCATCTTGGTCAAAATCAGGATAAACCCCTTCTACCAGTTCTAGATTACTTCGTAATTCATCAGCGGCATTTGTACCGATCAATTTCTCAAGTTCTGGATTGTCCAAGTTATCAAAAGCGATGGTCTCCTCTATATTCTTTTTACTATTACCGCTAAACAGGTTGATGTTTTTCTCATAGATGTTGTAGATACCCTTAAAATCGTATCCCATTCCAATAGGAAAACTCAGCGGGGTTACCGTTAACCCTAACTTTTGCTCCACTTCGTCCAATAGGTCGAACGCGTCTTTACCTTCGCGATCCAATTTGTTGATGAAAACAATCATGGGGATGTTGCGCATACGGCAAACCTCAACCAATTTTTCCGTCTGTTCCTCGACACCTTTGGCTACATCGATTACAACGATAACACTGTCAACAGCGGTCAAAGTTCGGAAGGTATCCTCGGCAAAATCCTTGTGTCCAGGGGTGTCTAGAATATTTATTTTTTTGTCCTTATAAATAAAGGCCAGTACAGAAGTTGCAACGGAAATTCCCCTTTGGCGTTCGATTTCCATAAAATCACTGGTGGCGGATTTTTTGATTTTATTACTTTTTACCGCACCGGCTTCTTGAATGGCCCCACCGAACAACAAGAGTTTTTCGGTAAGTGTAGTTTTACCCGCATCGGGGTGGGAGATAATGCCAAAAGTTCTTCGTTTCGCTATTTCCTTTTCAAAATCCATCAACAAAAATTTCGGCAAAAATACGGGATTTAAATCTTTTGCCACTCATTTTTAAAATGATTAGGCATTGTTGATATCATTGGAAAAAAATCAAAGAATTTAAGCTTCTAGATCCAAAAAGAAAGGTATTTTTCGCCCGCTTTTGAAACACTGACCGGTTCACTCAACACTTATCTGTTTGCTTAATATGCAGATAAGGTAACTTAATGATACGGAAATTGCCTTTTATCGATTAAAATAGGAGGTGAAACACAAATGGGCTAATTATGTGACCTGTTTATATCAATATGTGTCGAACGGACGGAGTTATTGAAGTGACCAAGAAAACCCCAATTTTCTTACAATTATAGGATTATACTTACAAGCGCCATGGTGATTAGTTGATCAAAACTATCATTTATGGAGAACTTTACTTTTGTAAGACTAAAGAAGCATTTAGTCCTTAAATCCACCACTACTTTGTGGTGTTTAGTTTTTGGATTTACCTCATCTTTTGGTTTTGCCCCTTTACATAATCATAATTTGGATGTGGTAACCAAGACCACATCATATTCCGATGTTCCTTTTTCGGATATTTCCAACTTATGGAATCCGTTGGCGAATGCGTTGTCGGCACAGGATTGTGACGGCGATGGTGTTACATGCGAACAGGAGAAAAAAGATGGTACTGATTATAATGACCCTTGCGATTTTATTTTGGAACACCAAGACTGTGCTCCTTCCGAAGCATGGAAAAAGGACGACTGTGACGGTGATGGTGTGACCAATGGAAAGGAAAAAGAAGACGGTACGGATCCCTTGGATCCTTGTGATTTTATATTGGCACATCAGAATTGCTCTATTACCGATGCATGGAAGAAGGACGACTGCGACGGTGATGGTGTAAGCAACGGAAAAGAAAAAGAAGACGGTACGGACCCCTTGGATCCTTGTGACTTCATATTGGAACACCAGGATTGCTCTGTTTCCAATGCATGGAAGAAGGACGACTGCGACGGTGATGGTGTGAGCAACGGAAAAGAAAAAGAAGACGGTACGGACCCCTTGGACCCTTGTGACTTTATATTGGAACACCAGGATTGCTCTGTTTCCGATGCATGGAAGAAGGACGACTGCGACGGTGATGGTGTGAGCAACGGAAAAGAAAAAGAAGACGGTACGGACCCCTTGGATCCTTGTGACTTTATATTGGAACACCAGGATTGCTCTGTTTCCGATGCATGGAAGAAGGATGACTGTGACGGTGATGGTGTGAGCAACGGAAAAGAAAAAGAGGATGGTACAGACCCCTTGGACCCTTGTGACTTTATATTGGAACACCAAGATTGCTCACCATCCGAAGAATGGAAGAAAGCAGATTGTGATGGAGATGGCGTGACCAATGAAGACGAAAAGAAAGATGGTACAGATCCTCTAGATCCTTGCGATTACAAGCCGGAGAGTGTTACCTTACCACAAACCGGCGATTATCTAGAAGCCGACTGTGATGGTGATGGGGTTACCAACGAAGATGAAAAAGAGGATGGCACCGACCCATTGGATGCATGTGATTTTCTTATTGAAAGTCAAACAGTAGCTCCTGACTCCGCATGGAACAGTTCAGATTGTGATGGAGATGGCGTGACCAACGAAGATGAAAAGAAAGATGGTACCGACCCATTGGACCCTTGCGATTACAGACCTGAAAGCGTGACATTACCGCAGACAGCGGATTGGGATGCATTGGATTGTGACGGAGATGGTAATCCAAATGAAACTGACCCGGACCCGTTGAAGGCCAATGCCAATGATGATTACGGTTCTACTCAGGCGTTAACAGAAGTTGCCATAAATATTTTGGAAAACGATGACTATCTGCCAAACAACGCCGCTAATAATGTAGGTGAGACCAATCTATCACAAATTGGTGGAGACGCCGAGGGATCTATAAGTTTTAATAACGATACGGGCTTCGTAAACTATACACCAACACTGTCTGAGTCGAATTCAACGGTTACAATAATCTATCAAGTTTGTAATGTATTGCCGGACCCTAGCGTTTGTGCATCAGCAACCATTTATATAGAAGTTGGGGCGAACACTATTGATGCGGTTGATGATACCTATTCTGCTACATTGGGTGAAGATGAAGTGATTGACGGTAGCGATGTACTTTTGAATGATACCTTGAACGGTTCATCTATTACACTTGCCGATGTACTTCTGACTTCCACGCCAACAGATGAACTTAGGGTGAACGACGATGGAAGTGTAAGCGTACTTCCAGGCACACCGGAAGGGACCTACACCATAACTTATACCATTTGTGATATCATGGATGTGGATAATTGCGATACCGCAACGGTAACCGTAACAATAACAGAAGGAATGGGAGGTAACATTATTGATGCGGTGGATGATGCCTATTCCGCAACATTGGGTGAAGATGAAGTGATTGATGGTAGCGATGTGCTTTTAAATGATACCTTGAACGGTTTACCTGTTACCTTGGCCGATGTACTTCTGACTTCCACGCCAACAGATGAGCTTAGGGTGAACGACGATGGAAGTGTAAGCGTACTTCCAGGCACACCGGAAGGAACCTATGCCATAACTTATACCATTTGTGATATCATGGATGTAGATAATTGTGATACCGCAACGGTTACTGTAGAAGTAATACAGGGAGAAGATAATGTAATCGATGCCGTAGATGACAATTATAATGCAGGTACCTCGGGAGGGGTTATTACAGGTAGCGATGTGTTGTTGAATGATACCCTGAATGACGAATTTGTATCGTTGAACGATGTAATATTGACCTCTACGCCAACTAACCAACTTATGATCAATGACAATGGTACCGTTACGGTGGCAACAGGGACCCAACCAGGCACCTATACCATTGAATACACCATCTGTGAAGTAGGCAATCCAGATAATTGTGATACGGCAACAGTCACGGTAGAAGTGGAGGCCATAGAGGTAAATCAAATGTTGACGCCGAATGGAGATTTAAAAAATGACTTTTTATTCATCAGAGGGGTCGAGTACATCAAATCAAGTACAATAAAGATTTTCAATCGCTGGGGGACTGAGGTATTCACGGGCAACAACTACGATAATGTCAGCAATGTGTTCGACGGACGGGTTCGTGGTAAATCAGCACTTAGTGTAAACGATTATCTTCCAGCTGGAATTTATTTCTACATATTTAATTACGAGACCGAACAAGGAAGTTTTACGGACTCAGAATACATTTACTTGAGCAGATAACAATATTGGATAGCATGATAAAGAAACATTTTTTAACCACCTTATTGTTCATTGGAATCTTGTCCACGGGTCTATTTGCTCAGCAAGATGCCCAGTATACACAATACATGTACAATACCTTGAGCGTAAACCCAGCCTACGCGGGATCTAGAGGCCAGCTTAGTTTTGCAGGCCTCTACCGTTCGCAATGGGTAGGTCTGGACGGAGCTCCGGAAACCTTTACGCTCAATCTTCATTCGCCCATTAGGAACAGCAGATTGGGCTATGGTATTTCCATCGTAAACGATAATATTGGAGACGGTGTGGTGCAAGAGACCTATCTGGATGCCGTTGTATCCTATACCATCGATGTATCCATGGATGCCAAATTATCGTTTGGATTAAAAGCCGGCGGAAATATGTTGAATTTGGACTTTAATGGATTAAGGAATTTTGACCAAGAGGTTGTCAATCAAAATAATATCGACAACAAATTCAACCCAAATTTTGGTTTGGGAGTGTATTACCACACCGATAAATTTTATGCTGGGGTTTCAGCGCCCAACGTGCTTGAATCGGAATATTTTGATAACGACAATTCAGGTGAAGGTGTCAACTTTTTGTCCGCAGAACGTATGAACATCTATCTTATAACAGGATATGTTTTTGATATTGGACCAGACCTGCAATTTAAACCAGCTCTGCTTACAAAAGCCGTAAGTGGGGCACCATTACAGGTAGATCTTTCAGCAAGTTTCTTGTTTGCGGAAAAGTTCAGTTTTGGAGCGGCCTACCGATGGGATGCCGCAGTAAGTGGTCTGGTAGGTTTTCAGGTGACCGACCAGATTATGTTGGGCTTGGCCTATGATCGCGAAGTGACCGAATTGGGCGGGACACAGTTCAACGATGGGTCTTTTGAAGTGTTCCTGAGGCTGGAATTGTTGAAATCCTTCCAGAGAACCATATCACCAAGATTCTTTTAATTTAGTTTATAATGCCGAAAAGAATACTCTTATTATTGATCATCGTTTGCGGATTTTGGACAAAAGTAACCGCCCAGAAGGATAGTATTCCCGATAAGCAAATGGAAAGGGTTATGGAAAGGGCCGATGAGCGGTACAACCAATATTCCTTTAGTCCTGCCATTGATATTTATAAAAAAGTGTTGGATAAGGGGTACACTTCGCCCGATTTGTTGAAAAGATTGGGAAACTCCTACTATTTCAACGCCAAGTACCAAGAAGCGGCGGACACTTATGCAAAGCTCAACACGACATATCCCGATGAAATGTCCGTTGAAGATGTTTTCCGATATGCACAGAGTTTGAAATCAATCGGGAATTATGATCAAGCTGCCCAACTCATGGAATCGTTTAGGGAAATGACCTCTACCATGTCGGATTTTGATGAAGATTACATGACCAAAATTGAGAAAAACTCAGGTCGGTACACGGTTAAAACATTCCCGTACAATAGTAAATACTCGGATTTTGCCGCCGCCTACTACGAAAAAGGACTCATTTTTGCTTCTGACCGTGACACAGGAAACTTTGCAAGATATCGGCACACTTGGAATGCGAGGGACTTTTTGGATTTATACAAAGTGAACGCAGATAGTGTTTCCAATAATAATGTGGTAAAGTTGGGAGGAGTCGTCAATACCCGATTGCACGAGTCCACATCCGTAGTTACCAAAGATGGTACTACCATGTACTTTACACGGAACAATTTTTTCGATGGTAGAAAAAAGAAAGATGAAGAAGGTATTATCCGATTGAAGATATACAGCGCAGAAAACATAGATGGTGAATGGCTCAATATAACGGAACTCCCGTTTAATAGCGATTCCTATTCAGTGGCCCACCCCATGCTAAGTCCCGATGGTAAAAAATTATACTTTGTCTCCGATATGCCGGGAAGTTTGGGCGAGTCCGATATTTTTGTGACCGAGATTATAGGTGATGGTACCTATGGGCCCATCAAGAACTTGGGAAGCAACATCAACACCATAGCTCGTGAAACTTTTCCCTTTATTGACAAGGATGGTGTACTTTATTTTTCTTCCGACGGCCATCAAGGATTGGGAGGATTGGATGTTTTCGCGACAAAAATAGCATACAACGATTATACACAACCAGTAGTAAACGTTGGTAAGCCGGTAAACACACCGAAGGATGATTTTTCATACATTTTCGATTCAGAGAACAAAACAGGGTATTTCTCCTCCAACAGGGATGGAGGCATGGGAGATGATGACATCTATGAGTTTGTGGAAAACGAACCATTGGTCTTGGATTGCATTCAAGAAATCACAGGAACCGTAAGAGATCGTATTTCCAACGAAGTCTTGGCGGGAGCAACCGTTAAGATCATAGATGAAGAAAACAACGAAATTTCATCGACTATAACCGATTCAGAAGGGAACTACATACTCATGCTGGATTGTTCCAAAGGAAATTTTGTGAGAGCATCCAGGGACGGTTACGTTCCTTCGGAAGAATATCTGCCTATTTCCGATGGAAAACCACGTATTGTTGATTTTTACCTAGAGCGCGACCTTGTTACAGGAGGCTTTGGGGACGATTTGGCAAAACTGTTGCAGCTGAGTACCATATACTTCGATTTAAATAAATATAACATAAGGCCGGATGCCGAGATAGAAATTCAAAAGGTTATCGTTGCCATGGAAAAATATCCAAGCCTTAAGATTAAGGTCAATTCACACACCGATAGTCGAGGAGTTGATGCTTATAACCTTTGGTTATCGCAAAAAAGGGCGGAAGCAACGGTGGATTATATGATTTCGAAAGGTATCTCCGCCAATAGACTCCAGGGTGAAGGCTACGGAGAGACCCGTTTGGTAAACGATTGTGCAAATGGAGTACAATGTTCCGAAGAACAACACCAACTAAATAGAAGGTCCGAGTTTATTATTTTTGAATAACCCCTTCCAAGTCAATAGCGATAAATATATGAACGGCTCCATTTTTGGAGCCGTTTTTTTTAGTTGTGAACGAAACTGGTTAGCAACGTCACCATACCCATTTATTAGATTTATCACCAAGGTATCGTAAGATTCAACCTACGTAAACAACTGTCTTTTTGGGCTTTCATCGACAAGCTGTCTTAATAAAAACTAAAAACCATACTAGGGTAACCTCAAGATTTGTGAACTAGACAGTTCTATTTCATCGGTTCACAACAATTATTTTTCAAGCCTAAAAGCGAGGGTAATTTTGTACGTGGTTTAATTCGGTGAGTTGGATTATGTTAAAAACCGATTGATCCAAATAGAAGCAAATCAACAAACTACAGTATTACAACCTTCAATAATAGTAACCTCATGAAAAAGAGCATTCTAGCCCTATTGTTCCTTCTTTTTACAGGAATTGCCTTTTCACAAACAACCGTTACCCTTCAGGATCAATGCGACTGTGAAGTGCTTAAAGGAACTGATGTTTCCAGTCCAGGTGCCACTAGTCCAACAGGTGCTGATTTGGGTGATATCTATGTCAACACCAATACGGGTACCATTTATTTTTGGGATGGTAATTCATGGGAGTTGACATCCTCGGACAATCAGCAGTTGACTGGTTTCAATTTCGATGATGTTACCAATATTTTGTCATTGTCCTTGGAAGATGGAGGAAATGTAAATGTTGATTTAAGTAGTTTAAAAGATATTTTCACAGATTCAAATACGGCCGTAACCTCATTTGATATTGATGGAACAAACACCAATTTGGTCATAACCGATTCTGAAGCCAATACCTTTTCAGTGGCGTTGGCTGATTTGGTAGCTTTGATTGATACTAACACCGACGACCAGGCATTGAGCCTTAGCGGGAACATCCTGACCCTTGAGAGTGGCGGAACCGTTGACCTTGGGGCATATCTTGATAATACGGACGACCAAACGATAACAGCATTCAGTCTTGACAATACCACGAGCGAACTTACCCTTACCCTAGAGGACGGTGGCACCGAGATTGTCGACTTCAGTACGGTACTTGCAGCAGCGGGAACAGACAATCAGAATTTGACCTTGAGCGGGAACAACCTATCCATCGAGGACGGAAACTTTGTGGACCTGTCGGGCTACATGGACAACACAGACGACCAGACACTGAGCCTTAGTGGCAACACTTTGACTTTGGAAAATGGTGGCACCGTAGACCTTGCAGCATATTTGGATGATACGGATGACCAAACGATAACTGCTTTCAGTCTTGACAATACTACGAACGAGCTGACCCTAACCCTAGAGGACGGTGGCACCGAGATTGTCGA
>Ga0208449_1000068_pt1:0-57500 | contig 105658 bp, 94 predicted proteins | sample MalvireepMed_s17_FD_184247 | JGI IMG/M metagenome (GOLD analysis project Ga0208449, IMG submission 184247) | Marine viral communities from the Global Malaspina Expedition - Malaspina viral metaG DeepMed_s17 (SPAdes) (version 2) | ecosystem: Environmental > Aquatic > Marine > Oceanic...
GTTATAAGATTTGCCTCTTTCCATTGGTTTGTGAAGAACCTCCCAATTTCATAAAAAAATTTACCCTTTAGAAAGTTATTCCGTAACTTCGTAACCGCAAAATTTTTCAGATAAACAAAAAATCTACGATATGAGTAAATACGATGTAATCGTTTTGGGTAGTGGTCCTGGTGGCTATGTTACTGCCATTCGCGCATCGCAACTCGGTTTTAAAACTGCTGTTGTTGAAAAAGAAAACCTTGGAGGTGTATGTTTAAACTGGGGATGTATCCCTACAAAAGCCCTTTTAAAATCGGCTCAAGTTTTTGAATATTTAAAACATGCTGACGATTACGGTATCAAGGTAAAAGATGTTGATAAAGATTTTGACGCCGTAGTAAAAAGGAGTCGGAATGTTGCTGATGGAATGAGCAAAGGAGTTCAATTCTTGATGAAGAAAAATAAAATTGATGTTCTTGAAGGTTTCGGAAAATTAAAATCTGGAAAGAAAATCGATGTAAAAGATAAAGATGGTAAAACTACCGAATATAGTGCAGACCATATTATTATTGCTACTGGCGCACGTTCTAGAGAATTACCAAGTCTTCCACAAGACGGGAAAAAAGTAATTGGCTACCGTGAAGCTATGACCTTACCTAAACAACCAAAGAAAATGATTGTGGTTGGTAGTGGAGCTATCGGAATTGAGTTTGCTTACTTTTACAACTCTATGGGAACCGAAGTTACTGTAGTAGAATACTTACCAAACATTGTTCCTGTTGAAGATGAAGACGTTTCTAAACAATTAGAACGTAGCTTTAAAAAAGCTGGAGTAAAAATTAAAACTTCTGCTGAAGTTACTAAAGTAGATACTTCTGGAAGTGGCGTAAAAGCTACAATTAAAACTAGCAAAGGAGAAGAAGTAATAGAAGCCGACATAGTATTATCTGCTGTAGGTATTAAAACAAATATCGAAAACATTGGATTAGAGGATGTAGGTATTGCTACCGACCGTGATAAAATCTTGGTTAACGATTATTACCAAACAAATATCCCAGGATATTATGCTATTGGTGATGTTACTCCTGGACAAGCATTGGCACACGTTGCTTCTGCTGAAGGAATTCTTTGTGTAGAAAAAATTGCTGGAATGCATGTAGAAGCTTTAGACTATGGAAATATTCCTGGTTGTACCTATGCTACCCCAGAAATTGCTTCTGTAGGATTAACTGAAAAACAAGCTAAGGAAAAAGGCTACGAACTTAAGATTGGTAAATTCCCTTTCTCAGCTAGTGGAAAAGCAAAAGCTTCTGGAACACCAGATGGTTTTGTAAAAGTTATTTTTGATGCAAAATATGGAGAATGGCTGGGCTGCCATATGATTGGAGCTGGAGTTACAGATATGATTGCTGAAGCGGTTGTTGCTAGAAAACTAGAAACTACTGGGCATGAAGTATTAAAAGCTGTTCACCCTCATCCAACTATGAGTGAGGCAGTAATGGAAGCAGTTGCCGATGCTTATGATGAAGTAATCCACCTATAAGGTATGCTTAAAATTTTTAGGGCCACTGCTATTTTAGAAGGTATTTCCTATCTACTCCTTTTCGGAATGACCATGCCGTTGAAGCATTGGGCAGATATTCCTGAACCAAACCAAGTTGTTGGTATGGCTCATGGCATATTGTTTATTCTATATGTAGTAGTGGCCATAGTTTTTTGTTGGGAACGCAAGTGGAAGCTCAAAAGGTTTATTATCCTTTTTGTCGCATCCCTTCTCCCCTTTGGCACTTTTTATGCCGATAAAAAATACTTGAAAGATTTAGCCTAAAAAGCTCTGGATGGCCAAATCGTAGCTTTGGAGTCCAAAGCCAAGAATGACCCCTTTGGCCCCTGGAGAAATAAAGGAAACATGGCGGTACTCCTCACGTTGATGCGTATTGGAAATATGCACCTCGATTACTGGTGTTTCCACTGCCTTTACGGCATCACCAATGCCAACTGATGTATGTGTGTAGGCCGCTGCATTTAGAATAATGCCATCGTAATCAAATCCAACCTCCTGTATTTTACCAATGAGCTCTCCCTCGATATTGGATTGATAATATTCAAGTTCCACCTCGGGAAACTTTTTTTTAAGTTGCCCCAAATAGTCTTCAAAAGTGGTGCTCCCGTACACTTCGGGCTCACGTTTTCCCAATAGGTTCAAGTTGGGTCCGTTGATGATCATTAGTTTCATACCGTCAAAAATACAACAAAAAGAAAAGGGCGGGAATATCCCGCCCTACATATAAAAAATAGTGTCTTCTAATTGATGGCAAACTGAAGGCCAAAGCCAAAAGCCGCAACCTGATTATCTCCTACATCGCTCAATACTACAGAGGGACGCCAATCAAAATTGAGCACAAAAGGCACTCCGTCAATTTTAAAATCAAGCCCCAAATGCGGACGCAAGGCAAAAATATTATCAAAGTCTTTTATGAAAATAATACTTGGACCAACTCCTGCATACCAACGTAGGCCCGGTGCCCTATAAAATCCTTTATGGTAGGAATATAGGAATGTGGCCATGGTCGCATTGTCCTCAAAACCTAAATCTGCTTGACCAACATGCCTATCCGAGAAAAAATATTTTCCGGTAGCTCCAAAAAAGGTGGCCTCGTCATAAAGGTCTATGCCCAATCCAAGAGCGGCCTTGTAACTGGTCTGTGCTTTTGCCGCAAGGTTGCCCAACATAACAATTGCAATAACAAAAAGTAATTTTTTCATTTAAAAATTTAATTAACGGTTAATATTTATGGTTTTCAACTGTAAGATTTGGGGCTATAATTACAGTTTTCTTTTTTTTAGAACAAAAACAACAATCCCAAGGCAGCTACAGAGAAGCTACCGTCATTGCTGACATTGATATAGGAAACATTAAGTTCCGTGTTACCGGATATATTATATCCGATCATTGGGCGAACATAAAACCCTCCATCATTTCCTTCATTAACGCCAACTGCGTAACCTACATCGGCACCCAACTTAAAATCATAGGTAGGGTAAAGTCGAAAAGCCCCAGCCAATGGGATGAACTGGATATCCGGAAAATCCACATCTTGGCCCACAGGTCCAACGTCAATGGTCGATGTGTCTCCAAAAGCGTTGATAAATCCAGTCGCAATACCAGCATCGATAAGCTCGGATACTCCCCAGTGATAACCTAGGTCTACCCCAAGGCTAAAACTTGAATAATCGGAAGCATCACCAACGGGAAGTCCCGCGTGCACTCCTGCCTTAAAACTTGTTCGGTCCACCTGCTGCGCCATGGACGAAAAACTTACGGTAACCAATGCTATGATCACCAATACAAATGTCTTTTTCTTCATTGTTAAAATTTTACTAAGAGAAAACGTGATGATCATTAAAAAAGTGCCTTGATGAAATAAATTTCTTACAAAAATGATTTTCGTTCATTCAAATCTTATAATTGGGATAGAAAATTATTGAATCCAATTGTTTTTTTACCACACCAATTGACCAAACGGTATTTTGAATTGACCGATGGCTATTTTTAAGCAACCGTGATGTGATTATGTCATTATATTTGAGTGTATGAATTGGCAGCAAGCAATAAAAGATTATCAGAATTATTTGAAGATAGAACGGGGACTTTCCCAAAACTCCATCTCCAATTATACCATGGACCTTCAAAAACTTGCCGGTTACTTGGAAGAGCACGCCATAGATGATAGACCCACTGGAATAGGGAGAAACACGGTACAACAGTTTATTTACGATATCGCCAAAACGGTAAATCCTAGGACACAGGCCCGCATTATTTCTGGGCTGAAAGGTTTTTTTAATTATTTGGTGTTTGAGGACTACCGAGATGACAATCCCATGGACCTTATTGAAACCCCAAAAATCGGCAGAAAGTTACCCGATACCCTTTCGGAAGATGAAATAAACCAATTGATAACCGCCATTGACCTATCCAAACCCGAAGGTGAAAGGAACAGGGCCATTTTGGAAACCTTGTACGGTTGTGGTCTCCGTGTGTCGGAACTTATTAACCTAAAACTATCCGACCTTTATTTTGATGAAGATTTTATTATGGTTACCGGGAAGGGAAACAAACAGCGTTTTGTACCCATCAGTGAAATCAACCAGAAATACATCAACATTTACCGGAAGGAAGTTAGGGTACATTTGCACATTCAAAAAGAACATGAAGATTTTGTTTTTCTAAATCGTCGGGGCAAACAACTGACCCGTGCCATGATTTTCACCATAGTTAAACGACTGGCAGAAGCAATCGGACTAAAAAAGAGTATCAGTCCACACACTTTTAGGCATTCCTTTGCGACGCATCTGTTGGAAAACGGGGCCGATTTACGGGCCATACAACAAATGTTGGGTCATGAGAGTATAACAACCACCGAGGTGTATATGCACGTTAACCGCTCACATCTGGCGAACATACTGAAAGAGTTCCACCCTAGAAAATCGGAAAACTAATCCCGCATTAAATTATGCCGTTCTACTTTGTTTTGCTTTTTAAAAGGTCTGATAATAAGTCGTGCCTCCCGGTCAAAACGGACATAATTGTACACCCAATTGATGAATACAACCAGCCTGTTCCTGAAACCAATGAGAAAATATAAGTGAACGAACATCCAGACAAACCATGCAAAAACTCCCTGAAATTTAAACTTTGGCAAATCAACGACCGCTTTGTTCCGCCCCACTGTGGCCATACTGCCTTTATCCTTATAAACAAAAGGCTTCATGGGTTTTTCTTCTATCATTCGAACCAAGTTTTCCCCAAGGCTTCTTCCTTGCTGCATGGCAGGCTGGGCCATCATGGGATGCCCTTCGGGAAATTTTTCTGTCTCCATCTGCGCTACATCCCCAATGGCAAAAACACCGTCCAAACCTATAACTTGGTGAAACTCGTTCACCCTTAATCTGTTTCCCCTTGAGAGCAACTGCTCGGCATCCAAACCTTTTAACCCAACAGCCTTTACCCCAGCTGCCCATACCAAGGTCTCCGCTTCAAAAATAGTTTTGGCATTTGTTGTCACCCGTTTGCCATCATAATCGGTAACGCGAATGTTCTTCCAAACGTTCACTCCCAATTCTTCTAAAAATTTTTCTGCTTTTTCCGATGCCTTTTTGCTCATTGCCGGCAGAAGTCTATCACCACTTTGAATCAAATTGATCTGCGCCCTCCGCGTATCCAAATCCGGGTAATCCTTGGGAAGGATTCCCTTTTTTATTTCGGCCAATGCACCCGCAAGCTCCACACCTGTTGGTCCTCCGCCCACGATTACAAAATTCATTAGGGCATCGCGTTCATGGAGGTCGTCCGTTAAAAGAGCCTGTTCAAAATTTTCGAGAATCAGACTACGTAAGTTCAAAGATTGCGGGATGGTTTTCATGGCCATTCCCTTGGCCTCGATTCCTTTGTTTCCAAAGAAATTGGTCTCCGAACCTGTTGCTACCACCAAATAATCATAAAAAATTTCACCAATATTGGTCTTGATTCTTTTGGTATCCGTTTTCACTTCTTGGACCTGCGCCAATCGAAAAAAGAAATTGGGATACCCTTGAAGCACTTTTCTAATGGGATAGGCAATAGAATCAGGTTCCAGACCACCCGTTGACACTTGATATAACAAGGGTTGAAAATTATGGTAGTTATGCTTGTCCAGTAGAACTACTTGGACATCTTTCTTACTTAATTTTTTGGCTAGTGCTATGCCTCCAAAACCGCCTCCTATGATGACGACTCTTGGATTACTGGATTGAGGAATGTTCATGCTCGACATATCAACAAATTTAATCATTCCGAAGCATTGCGATAGTCGCTAAGTATGGTTTTTTCATATCTTTAGAGCCTAACTCAAAATAATCAACCCATGAGAAAATTTCTCCCAATGGGCGCAATTCTACTATTGTGTTCCATGGGCCTGCAAGCCCAAAAAAAGAAGGACAATGTCATTAAAGACCTCGAATCCAAATCTGAAAAATACAGTGAAATCGCACACGAAATTTGGGGTCTTGCTGAAATGGGTTATCTAGAGGAACAAAGCTCCGCTCTTTTGCAGAAAACTCTTTCCGATGCCGGTTTTAGTATTGATAAAGGTATTGCCGGTATTCCAACGGCTTTTAAGGCCGAATATGGCTCAGGGTCCCCGGTAATCGCCATTTTAGGTGAGTACGATGCACTTCCAGGCCTTTCACAAGAGGCTATCCCCGAAAAAAAATCCGCTGGCGGGGCCGCTGGACATGCTTGTGGCCATCACCTGTTCGGCACAGCATCCACGGCAGCCGCTATTTCGGTAAAGGAATGGATGGAAAATAACAACATCAAAGGAACCATTCGATTTTATGGATGTCCTGCAGAGGAAGGTGGTTCAGGAAAAGTTTATATGGTCCGAGAAGGTGTTTTTAACGATGTGGACGTTGCGTTGCACTGGCACCCCGGTTCTGGAAATGCTGCCAGCGCTGGTGCCGCATTGGCCAATAAATCCGCCAAATTCAGATTCCATGGAATTTCCGCCCATGCAGCAGGAGCTCCAGAAAAAGGTCGTTCCGCTTTGGATGGTGTAGAAGCCATGAACGCTATGGTCAACATGATGAGAGAGCATGTCCCAGAAGATGCAAGGATACATTATGTAATCACAAATGGTGGAAAAGCACCAAACGTAGTACCCGATTTCGCGGAGGTATATTATTATGCAAGACATAATACAAGAGATGTCGTTGTCGATATTTTCGACAGAATAGTGAAAGCTGCAGAGGGTGCTGCGCTAGGCACGGGAACCACTATGGATTATGAAATGATTGGAGGTACCCACGAACTTTTGCCCAACCTTACCGTTCAGAAAATTATGTACGACAATTTGGTAAAAGTTGGAGGAGTTACCTATACTAATGAAGAAAAAGCATTTGCCGAAAAAATATCCGAGACCTTGGGCAAGGGATCTCCGGACATTTCCACCGCACAGATTGTACAGCCCTACAAAGAGACCGCTCAAGCCTATGGATCTACGGACGTCGGTGATGTAAGTTATACCGTTCCCACAGCAGGTCTGGGCACCGCCACTTGGGTTCCAGGAACTCCCGCGCATAGCTGGCAAGCTGTAGCCGCTGGCGGTATGAGCATCGGTTCCAAGGGAATGATGGTCGCTGCAAAGACATTGGCACTTACCGCCATGGATATTTTTGAAAGTCCAAAAACAATCGAAGCTGCCAAAAAAGAACTGGAAGAAAGACGAGGCAAGGACTTTAAATATGTTCCCATGTTGGGCAACAGACCACCTGCATTGGATTATCGAAAATAGAATTTTTATCCAATCATTGTAACAAAAGCTGCTTTATAGATACCAATAGATAAAGCAAACTTTACCAACCGTTTAGTGAACAAAGAACTGGAACATCAATTTGTGACGGAACTTGAGGACAATCAGAACATTGTCCATAAGGTGTGTAGTCTATATACCAACGACAAGGATTCGCATAACGACCTGTTCCAAGAAATCACTATTCAGTTGTGGAAAGCATACCCAAAGTTTCGGGGAGATGCCAAGTTTAGCACATGGATGTACCGTGTTGCATTGAATACGGCCATTACATTGTACAGAAAATCCAAGAAAAGGGTGAAGACCCAGGATTTTGATTCGGTACTTTATAAAATAAAAGCCACCGATTATGATGATACCGAGGAACGGCAATTAAAATTGATGTACGACGCGGTAAAACAACTTGGCGATATTGATAAGGCCTTGGTCTTTCTTTATTTGGAAGACAAAGATTATACAGAAATAGCCGAAACTTTGGGAATTTCCGAAGTAAATGCAAGAGTGAAGATGAGTAGGGTAAAAAATAAATTAAGAACTATATTAAATCCGTGATTATGCTGGATGAACTGGAGCTCTTGAAGAAGGATTGGCAGAAGCGGGAAGCAAACCTCCCCAAGCTGTCCTACGAGCAAATATACCCGATGACCAAGAAGAAGTCATCGTCCATAGTAAAGTGGATTTTTTATATAAGCATTATAGAATTTGTTTTCTGGGCAGGCATCAATATTATTTTTAGTGGCCCCGATACCATGCAGGAACTTAAGGACATGCACATATATAAGGTAGTGATGGCACTTAATGTGATCAACTACGCCATTATATTTTACTTTATATATAGGTTTTATATCAATTATAGAAAAATATCCTTTACCGATTCCTCCAAAAATTTGATGCGGACCATTCTAAAGGTAAAACGAACAGTGACCCAATATGTATGGTTCAATCTAATTATCTTCACCATTAGCGCAATCATTTATGCCTATGGGGTACTATTATATTCACCTGAGGGCCAAGAATTGGTCAATGCCGCCGCCCAAGATGGCGACAGTACGGAGTTTTGGGCGTTGATAATCATCGTTTCGATTGCGATTACCACTGCCGTATTGGTTGTTATTTGGTTGTTCTATAAATTGCTTTACGGTATTCTGCTAAAAAAATTACGGAAGAACTACAACGAACTCAAACGATTGGAAGTCTAACCATCTATTTTGCCCTTGTAACTATAACGCCTTTTCTGGTTTTCCTCTTCATAGGCTAGAAGTTCCTTTTCCGAAATCACCTTAAGGAATGATGGATGTTGCTCAATGGCATATTCCAGTTTTTCCAAAATTGCATCAATGGATTCGTTATCGTAATCAATGTCCAAGGGCTCTTTTATTTGCATCGATTGAAGGATTCCTTTCTTCTTTACGCGAAGACCTTTTTTATCAAAAGAACGTCGGAAACCATCGATGACGACAGGAACCACAACAGGTTTGTATTTTTTGATGATATGCGCAGTACCTTTTCGCAACGGCTTCCAAGGGGTTGTTGTCCCCTGTGGAAAGGTAATTACCCAACCATCGTCCAAGGCTTTTCCAATATTGGATATATCACTGAACTTTACCTGTCTGTTCACATTCTGGCCATCGGCCCTCCAAGTCCTTTCTATACTTATGGAACCGGCATAGGCCAAAACCTTGGTCAGCAAACTCTTTCCCATGGTCTCTTTGGCAGCAACATAGTAGATGTTGAGCTTGGGATTCCATAGATAGCCCAAATTCTTGATATTATCGTCCCGCCCTTTTAGACTGGCATTGAACACATGGAACATTGCCACCACATCGGCGAAATAGGTTTGATGGTTGCTTACAAAAAGTACATTGCTCTCCGGAAGGTCACGGATTACCTGCGAACCCTCTATCTCTAAAGTATTAAATCCTTTGTAGCGTTGGTGCGTCATCATACCCGCAATGCGAATCAGCCACCGTTTTAAGAACAAAATATGACCAAAGGGATTTTTTTTGAACAGACCCATGTAATGTGTTGATTGTTGACGACAAATTTACAAAATAGCACTTAAAGCACTTGACGTAAAAGCTCCTTGATCTCGCTCAATACCATTGCAGTAGCCCCCCACACCGTGTAACCATTTAGTTTAAAGGCAGGTACATCTATATTTTTTGCATAAGAAGTTGTCAAAACCTCATTGATATGGTTGGAATCGTCCAAAAAATCCTTGAGATAAACCTCTACAAGGCTTTCTACTTCAAAATCTTCTTTCACAAATGGGCGCGGACTCGGATAAAGTCCTATATAAGGTTTAACCAAAAAATTACTTGGCGGAATGTAGACCTCGCTCAACTCTTTGATCACCTCAACTTCGCTTGGTGTCACACCGACCTCTTCATGGGTTTCACGCAGAGCGGTTTCCATTAAATTTTTATCTATTTTTTCCACCTTCCCCCCGGGAAACCCAATCTGATTGGAATGAACGCCTTGATATACCTTTCTTAGAATCAAAAGCAGTCTGGTTTCCTGCTCAACGTCAGGATAAAACAATGCCATTACCCCTGCTCTTTTAGGATTGGCATCCTGAACCTTGTTATCCTTCAACCACTGGATACGCAACTGCGGTGACATTTTATTATGGGAATCCTCCCCGGGAAGTGGAAGATTTTTTAATTTTAAAGCTAGTTCGTAAAATTCATTAAAATCCATACTGTTGAGACAATCGGCTTTAGCTACTACGTATATATTATTTCTATTATTGGCTTCCTGCGGAGAATCCCCCAAAAAGGAGAAGGACAAAGTTCAGGAAAATATTGCAAACTCGGACACTGTTCCAAAAACCGAATTGGATTCCACCGCAATCGAGGAAGAAGAGGAAGAACCTTTCAAACTTACCGAGGAAAATGCCATCGACTTCTTTTTTAATTATTCCAAAAAACTTAAAAAGGACAAGGTGAAAATTACAACGACCATGGGGAGTTTTACCGTACAACTTTATGATAATGTCCCCTATCACAAAGCCAATTTTATTTATCTGACCAGACAAAAATATTTTGACAGTACCCAATTCCACAGGGTTGTCAAGGACTTTATTATTCAAGGAGGAAACTCTGATGACCGAAGAACGGCCCGTAAACGGGGCGACATTGGGCGATATCTATTACCTCCCGACGGAAATAAGGGACATAAGCATCACAGAGGCACCATATCCATGCCTAGCAGCGAAAGGGACAATCCACATAAATTGGCCTCCCCTTACGAATTTTTCATTGTTGTCGCCAATCCAGGGTCCTATCACTTGGATGGGTCTTACACCCCTTTTGGTCGGGTAATTGAAGGTATGGACGTAGTGGATGCTATAAATAATGTGCGTGTTGGGGATGGTGATTGGCCATGGCAAAATATATACATACTAAAGGCTGAAGTTTTGTAAAGGAATCAAAAAATAATATAATTTAATGGCGCTCAATACATAACTAAACTCAGCATGATTCAAACTAACAATTTTAGCTATGCGGATGATGGACAATCCTATTTGGGGGTTGTTGCCCATGATGATAGCATTCAAGGAAAACGACCAGTGGTTTTGGTGGCCCACACATGGGCCGGACAATCCCAATTTGAAACGGACAAGGCCATCGAGCTTGCCAAACTTGGTTACTTGGCATTGGCCATAGATGTTTATGGCGAAGGAAAAAGAGCGAAAGACAACACCGAAGCGGAAGAGCTTATGAACGAAGTGGCCACCGATCGCCAAAAATTGCTCGACCGAATAATGCTGGCATTCAACAGTATTAAGGGTCACGATTTGGCCGACCCGGAAAAAGTAGGCATCATCGGATTCTGTTTTGGAGGTAAATGTGCCTTGGACCTTGCCCGTTCCGGAGCCGATTTTAAGGGAGCTGTCTCCTTCCATGGACTTTTGGACCCAAACGGATTGGAGCAAGAAGAGGAAATCAAAGCAAAAGTATTGGTACTGCATGGTTGGGAAGACCCAATGGCGTTTCCCAAGGATGTTGTCTCCTTAGGGTATGAACTTACCGATAGAAATGCCATATGGGAAATGGATGTTTTTGGCGGAACAGGACATGCCTTTACCAACCCCAATGCCAATGCTCCAGACGATGGAATGATGTACAACCCATTGGCCACAGACCGTTCTTGGACAAGAATGACCAACTTTTTTCAGGAAATCTTCGCTGATTGAAAACAAAATTGATGTTAGGGCATCAACGTTTTGAAGCCATTTTTAGTAAAACGGTTCGGGATAAATCAGTTTCCCGAACCGTAAAAAAATAAGATTCCCAGATTTAAATTTTCATATTGATTCCGAATATAATCTGTCGGAAACCACCCCCGAACAATCCCGAAGTGGCCCTGTTCAAACGTGAAGCCCTATATATATTGTTTGTAATGTTCTTGCCATTTATAAAAATGGTGGCATCGATTTTTTCACCAATGGTCAAATCGTAGTTCACGAATGCATCTATCGTAGTATAGGAAGGTAGCTGACCAATGGCACCGTCAGCTGATTCATTTACAAAATTGTGGAATTCCGTGTACTGCTTGCCCACATGATGCACATTAAAACCACTGGATAACTCTTTCCAATCGTAATTGAGACCCAAGCTCATAGTAATATTTGGTGTATAAGGAGCTTCTGTACCTGACAATCCTTCATCACCAAAGGTGACTACGCTACGGGTAATACTACCAAATTGGGAAGCATCAATGGTCGGGTCGGTCAGCAAGGTTTCCCCTCCCCCATTGTCCACGTATACCTCATAGGCATTCCGATTTGTATTTACCATGGACACATACTCATTCTGTGTAGCGGTACCGTGTATAACCTGAGAAAAAAGGTCCCTATCCTCCAACTTGCCCGATTTAACTTTGGATTTCATATAGGTAACATTGCCCAAAAAGTGCAATTGATGGCCATTGGTGTTCAAAAGCTCTAAATTAATGGCCATTTCTACTCCTTGGACATTGATTTCTCCCAACTCGGTGAACACTTCGTTGCGACCGCCGGCATAAAAATTTCTGCTCGCATTGTGAAAATAGGTCAATTGCCCTTGGATAAAATTATCCAACAAGCCCCCTCGCCAACCAATTTCCTTGTTCCAACTTAGCTCTGGATCAATATTGATGCTCTGTCCCGCCAAAGGGTTGGTAACAACACCATTTTGTTCCACTAAAAACCCGAAAACTTTGGATGGAGCGATCATACCTTGGTACAAACTACCGTAAAATTCACCCTTTCCATAACCATAATCCACCGTAAGTCCAGGCAAAAACTGATTATACACATTGGGTTCCCTGCCTTCTACGGTACTTTCCAAATCAGAATTTTGGGCCAATGCCAAGAGGTCTTGTCGAAACATGTCCACATGTTCAAAACGGAGAATGGGAGTTACTCCAACTTTTCCAAAATTGAACTCATTGCGAACATAACCATTGGCAGACCACAACCTGTACCACAAATCTTTGGTAGCGGTTCCATATCTGGCCCATCTGGAGTTGTCGGCTTCCAAGAAAACATCTTTAAATGTTTCACGGTGCAGATTGATACTACCTTCGAAAGCACTTGGAGCCCCAAAGGCGTCCCATGCCGCGTTGACCGTTTCCTTGATTCCGGAAACACGATAGATCCACCGACTGTCCGTAGTGCTCTCCAGTCCATTCTCCACACGCCCAACAATCACATAGTCTCCGTCATCAAATGTTCTTCCAGCCAAATAACCATATCTATCATTAAAAATTTTATCGCCCACATAATCCTGGACTTCCGATGCCCTGACCTTTGCCGTTACCTGACGCCACCAATCCCGTTCAAAATCCGAAGCATATACTTTTGTAGTGAAGCTCAAATCATCATTGGGCAGCCATTTGTGGATAATATCGACACCATAGCGCCTCATGGTAAATTGGTCCGCATCCAAGGGATTTTGGGTCGGGTCAGCTTCAAATGTGAACGGTGTCTGCGAGCTTAAAGAGGCCTGATTATCCTCAAATTGCCCGCTCACCTTAAAATAAAGTGATTGATTATCGGAGAGTTTGGCAAATATCTTTGCGTTCAGGTTCAAGATCTCCACCGAAGAGTTATCGGTAAATCCATCAAACTTCTTGTAAACACCTTCTACCAAACCACCGATATCGTTCCAGGTTCCGCCATAGGAAAACAGGCCGGAGGTATAGTTTCGCTGGCCTCCTGTCAATTTAAGCCTTAAAGTGGGTTTTTGGGGAGGTAGCGCTGTAATGTAGTTGACAGCACCATACATATTGTTGGGGCCGTATCGCAGCAAATCCGCCCCTTTATATACTTCGACAGAGGTGATACGATCGCTCACCGGATTATAGTAAGCCCCTGGAGCTATGTAGGGTGCCGGTGCTGCTGGTGTCCCGTCTTCCATCAAAAGCACCTTTTTGGAGCGCCTGCCCCACGAACCCCGAATACTGATGTTAGGTCGGTTGGACAATCCCATATCCCCAACAATATTGACCCCTGGAATGGTGCGCAATACCTCTTCGGTACTCAACGGATTACTATTTTTTAATGAAACAGGATTAATCCTAAAATTGCTCCCTTTAAATTCACTTTTAAAACTTTTTGGGGATGCACTTACGATTACCTCGCTCAATGTGGTGTTGGACCTTTTTAATGCCAGAGTACCCAAGTCATTGGTATTTGATATGGAAACCTCCTGTTCTTCATACCCCAAATACCTTACAATAAGAGAATTATCATCACTACCCGCATCTATTTGGAAGTATCCAAACTCATCGGTCAAGGTTCCCTTTTGACTTGGGTTGAGCACTATTTGTGCCCCAACCAAGGGCTGTCCATCTGAGGCATCGACCACTTTTCCTTTGATATTTTCCTGACTCGTTGCGTGAAGTCCAAGAAGTAAAACACATATGGATGATAGCTTTTTTATTTGTTGGGCAATCGTAAAGTTCATTTATGTTGACGGCTTAATTATTGAATTCGTTCATGAGTTCCGGATTCACCTTGACCTTGTTGTTGGTAAATCGGTAGGACACTCCCACATTGATCAAGTAATCGGCAAAAGCGGCATCCCCCATTCTAGGCTCTCCTGTCGCTTGTTCGGTCTGCAAATCTGTAACACTCTGCGGACGCTCCCTTCTTACCGCAAAAGGCACATTGAGGTTCAAAGAAAAATTACCTTTCATAAAAGCGATTCCGGGATCTATGGAAAGTACATTGCCTGGTCTTCTAAAACCTTCATTGCCCCCGATTAGGTCTTTGACGGGCACTCCTTCGTACCGAGCTCCCAAAGAAGCAGAAATGGTATTGCCCAAACTATGGCTTACTCCCGCCCTCACCGAAAACTGGTCGGGAACGGCCATAATTGCCTCGTTCTGAAGAATTGGACTCAAAGTTTCCCTAAAGGTCCGCGTTCCATTGACCTCCCTTGGATTGATCAAATAGAAACCTCCTCCATACGCAAAAAACCGCTCTGCAATCTTTTGATAAAACTGAAAATCCAACGTGATTCCGAAGCCACCGTCACCCGGCTGTATGCTCTGGTCCACCGGCCTGACCTCCGGTCCGCCCTCAGGACCCACATTGTAAAATATATCAGAAGCATTATAACTACCCGTTGGAAGTTTTACCCCTAATCCCAATGCCACATTTCCGTTCTGGTGTTTTTCAAGGTCGAAGAGCCAATAACCGACTCCTGCCCTTATATCTGCCAGGCCACGGGAAAAGGTCGTGTTCCGCTCATCACGCCCATGCTCGTAAAGTGATGAACGTGTGTTGATGACGGTCGGGATAGTGATACTTGCGTACCACCTTTCCGAAATTCCGTAGGTCAAAAAGAAATCCCATGAATGTGAATGATTGATTACCTCGGTTTCATTGGAAACACGGTCGGGTTCCTCATGGGTACCCCTAAAATGACGGAAAGATTTAAAGTATCTGTAATTACTACCTATTTGGATATCTCCCGGCCCCAAGAGATTGTTTTCCAAAGTGTTCCCTACACAAGAGGAAAAATGTCTGATGGCCACGCACCCTTGTGCATTTGCCCGATCGATTCCGAAAAAGGAAATCAATCCCAAAATTGTAACAATTAATGATCGTGATGTTCTCATACCTGATTGAATGATTGGTTTGGGGAAATTGATGATGATAACCAACTCCCTGAAAAGTTAATTTTATGATTAACGAGCAATGTAGGCGCATAGCAGAGGGGTTTCGGTTAACGAAAAAGTAAAATATATTAACGATAGGTTAATGGTACTAAACAACAACTAACCACAGTTGTAAAAAGCTTAGGAAATAGGTTACGGCATTTGTTTACCGTAGATACTGGGAAGGGTTATCTTAAAGCGAACGGCCAATAACCTCAACAAGATCACCACCAAAATAGCAGCGATATAGGCATACTCATCCTTAACGGGGAACTGTATGATCAAAAAGTAGCTCAAGGCACCCAGTATACATGCCGTTGCATAGATTTCTTTATGGAAGATGACGGGAATCTCATTACATAGAATATCGCGTATGACACCTCCAAAACAGGCCGTCATGGTACCCAAAAAGATACAGATAACAGGTAAAAGTTCAGCTTCTAGCCCCTTCTCCACACCTACCATGGTATAAAGTCCTATTCCTATCGTATCGAACAGGAACAAAGATTTTCTAAGGTATTTGAGTTTGTTCACAAAAAGGATGGCAAAAACTACAGAAATAAAAATGGTGATCACATAGGTCAGGTCGTGCATCCAACCCACTGGCGTATTCCCTATCAATAGATCGCGCAGGGTACCCCCGCCAATGGCAGTTACGAATGCAATAATAAGCACACCGAACAAATCCAAACGCTTTTCCATGGCAACCAAAACCCCTGAAATGGCAAAGGCAATAGTACCTAAAATATCTATGGTCTGGTATAGCATACCTACATTTTTTGGGTGTAATAGTTGTAATCGTTGATGATCACATCCACAAACTCCATGGGTTTTAATGTGGTCTGCACGCCCAATACCTCCTTGATACGCTTATCCAACGAAACAATTACGTTATGGTTTCCATTAAGCCTGGCCTTGTCGTACAACTCTTTGATGGTGCGCATTTCCTGATCTTTAAAGACCGTAACCTGCGGAAAGGTAGGTTTGTAATCATCGGGCAGCTCCCTGAGCAAGGTATCTTTTAAGGATACCCGTTTTTTTTCACTGATGACCGTGGTACCTGCTGCAATATCACCGATACGTTGTCCTTTGCCTCGGACCAAAATGGTTAGGACGGCAGCTCCCCCCGAGGTAATTCCCACATCAATGATCCTAAGCGCCCACCGAACAAAATAATTGCCAAAATTGGGTTTGGAACCGTCCAATTTCACCACACGAAGGTTCATAGCCCCCTTACCTATGGTTTTTCCATCCATCAAGGTTTCAAAAAGCAGATAATATAAAAATGCCGGTAGGGAAAGAATCAGGTAGAACGCCCATTGATCCCCCATATCAATATCAAGGGACGCCAAAAAAACAAACATCAAAATGGTGTAGACCACAATGATAAAGGTATCAATGATGTAAGCCAACATACGTTCACCAAGATGGGACGTATTTTGGTTTATGGTTATATTTTGGGCCGTTTCTATTTGAAATTGTTCCATATTTTAGTTTCTTTACTACAAACCATTAATTGAATGCGCGAGGCCGCTTTTGTAAGGCAAAATAAGGATAAATGGGCCGCTTTTGAAAATGCCCTGACCAATAAGGGCCAACTTCATCCCGATGAGCTTTCGGATCTTTATATTGAGATTACCGATCACCTAAGTTACGCAAAGACCTTTTACCCGGGCAGCAATACCCATGTTTACCTGAACACACTCGCCTCCCAAGCGCACCAAAAAATATATAAGACCAAACGGGAATCAAGAAACCGTATTGTTCATTTTTGGAAAACAGAGTTCCCTACCATGTTCAAAGGCCATCACCGTGAATTGTTGATTTCCTTTCTGGTGTTCTCCTTTTTTGTTATCGTGGGAGCGTTCTCCTCGGCCAACGAAGGTGACTTTGTCCGTTCCATTTTGGGCAACGGTTATGTTAACATGACCTTGGAAAACATCGAAAAGGGAGACCCTATGGCCGTATATAAAGAGCAAGGTGCCTTCAATATGTTTCTGGGCATTACTATAAACAATATCAAAGTGGCCATTTATGCCTTTGCTTTTGGTATTTTTTTGGGTGTGGGAACACTTTATATCATGTTGCAGAATGGTATTATGTTGGGAAGCTTCCAGTACTTCTTTTATGAAAAAGGGTTGTTATGGGAATCCGCCAGAACCATCTGGATCCATGGCACTATAGAGATTTCCGTAATCATCATTGCGGGTTGTGCGGGGCTGGTATTGGCCAATGGTATTCTATTCCCTGGCACATACACCCGTTTGGAATCTTTTAAACAGGGTGTAAAAAACGGGCTTAAAATAATGGTGAGCACGGTTCCCTTTTTTATTATTGCCGGTTTTTTGGAAGGTTTTGTTACAAGACATACCGAAATGCCCGACTGGCTGGCCATTTTCATCATTTTGGCCTCGTTGTCCTTAATTGTTTTTTATTACATCATTTATCCATACCAAATCCATAGAAAAACCACTCATGCAAACATCCAATAACTATATCGAGTTTAAAAAACAGCGTGAACTGGGAGAGATCCTCTCCGATTCCTTTGTATTTATCCGAAACGAATTCAAACCCTTTTTGGGCACCATTCTAAAAATCGTTGGCCCATATATCTTGGTGATGCTGATTTCCATGGGGTTCTATATGTACACCATTGGCGATATTTTTAACCTTACGGCCATTGGAAACACCTCTATTTCCACATATTCCCCATTGATCATGGTTTTGGCCGTGGTTGCTCTGCTCTTGAGCTCGATAGCCGCATACGTGTTGGCGCAAGGAACGGTGTTACATTATATAAAATCATACATCGACAACAGGGGCACTACAAATTATGATGAAATCCGAAGTGGTGTTTACGGCTCCTTTTGGTCCTTGATAGGTCTGGGCATTATTGTGGGGTTGTCGGTATTTATCGGGGCAATGTTCTGTTTGATACCAGGCATTTATTTGGCGGTTCCCTTATCGGTTTCCTTTGCCATTCTGGTTTTTCTTAAAAAGGATACTATGGAATCTTACCAATACAGTTTCACCTTGATCAAAGAAAATTGGTGGATTACCTTCGCCACTTTATTTGTTATCTATATAATTGTAGCCATCGCATCTTATGCCTTTAGCTTACCTACCATTATTTACAGTTGGATAAAAATGGGAGTGTTTTCCGGTGAAATGGACGCCGAGAACTTCAACGTGTTCAATGACCCCATCTATTTGCTTCTAAATATATTGAGCACACTGGTGCAGTTTCTGATGAACATTATCTTTTTGGTGGCCACCTCGTTGATTTTCTTCAATCTGAATGAGAAGAAAAATTTCACCGGAACTTTTGAGCGTATTGAAAGTCTCGGAAAATCCACGGAGGAATAGATGCTCAAAAAACTCATTTCGCTATACCTGCTGCTATCGTGGACAATACTTTTTGCCCAGAACGATTCCGTGGTCAAGTATGATGAATCTGAACTGCAACCTATTGAACTGAGTTCTGAAGACCTTGATACCTATAGAAATGATAGTGCCTTCAACTACGAAGAGGTAAAAACCGAAAGCAGCTGGTGGACGGATATCGTTAATTGGTTCTACAACATTCTACGTCGATTTTTTGAATGGATCTTTGGAGTCGGAAACGCAGAAGGCTATTTGGCGGCTTTTTTAAAAATATTGCCCTACCTGCTGCTTGCCCTGTTCCTTTATCTGGTGATACGGTTTTTTGTAAAGTCCAACATTTTGGGGATGGGAAATCAAAAGAAAAACCCCAATGTGGTTACCTTATCCGAAGATGAACATATCATCAAAAACGAGGACATTCAGGAACTGATAAAAAAGGCACTGGCCAATGAAAACTATAGACTGGCCATTCGATATTACTACCTCTACATCCTTCAATTGCTATCGGAACGGGAATTGATAGATTGGCAACAACAGAAGACGAACGATGACTACATGGTCGAACTATCCAATAGTTCCTTTAAAAATGATTTCGGAAAAGCCACTCTCCTGTATGATTATGTTTGGTATGGAGAATTTGAGCTGAATCACGAGCGCTACCAAAAGGCCGAACTTGTATTTGCATCCTTAAAAAAATCGATAGCAGATGTCTAGAAAAGGATGGATTTACATAGCAATAGGTATTTTGACCTTGGCGGCCATGTTCGCCTTGGAATACAACAAGCCAAAAAAAATCAACTGGTTCCCATCCTATGTTTCCCATCATAAAATACCTTACGGAACTTATGTGCTGAACGATGTAATGGAGAAACATTTTCCAGATGCCATCCAACAGATTCAAAAACCTCCTTTTGAGTTCCTCAGTCGAACGGATTCTATCGAGGGTACCTATTTTTTTGTAAACGAAACCGTTTCTTTTGAAGAAGCTGAGCTCAATACAATCCTGGAATGGGTAAACCAAGGGAACCAACTATTTGTAGCATCAAGTTCCTTTGAAACAAAATTATTGGACACCCTAAACTTAGGACAGCGATTTGTTTACAATGACGGCCAATTGGAACCCATTTTCTATTTTGAATTGGTCAATCCGGCATTCAAAAATAAAAAGGTCAAGTTCACCAAGGATTATTATACCCCGAGCTTCGACCGGTTGGATACCCTTCGGACAACCGTTCTCGGTCAAGTTTATACCAGTGCGGATAGCACGGGAACCTTGACAAAACATGCGAATATCATAAAGCAACCCTTTGGCGATGGGGAAATTATATTGTCCAGCTTCCCAAAAGCTTTCACCAACTACTTTATACTCAAAGAGAATAACAGCGAGTACACAGCAGGGCTTTTGTCCTATTTGGTCCGAAGCGAAACCATCTATATGGACAATTTCCATAAATCCGGAAAATCGTTTTACACTTCGCCCATGTACTTGTTCCTGAATACCGAAGAGTTTAAGTGGGCCTACTACCTTATTCTCATCGGAGCCATTGTTTACATTATTTTTGAAGGAAAGCGAAAACAACGCGCCATCCCCGTAGTGCCCCCTGTCAAAAACCAGACCTTGGCCTTTACCCGTACCATAGCGGACATGTACTTTGAAAAAAGGGAACTGCATCTCATTACCAAACATAAAATTGACTACTTTTTGGAATATCTCAGATCCAAATTGCATATCACAACGCAAGATTTGGACGACGAAACATTTTTGAGAAACCTATCCATGCGCAGCAACTCAACATTGGAAGAGGTAAAAAATTTGATGGGAACGATATCCAAACTAAAGGTAAAACAACATATTACAGAAGAAGAACTGAAGCATCTCAATAAAAAAATAGAAGCATTTAAAGAAAACGTTGATGGAAAATAATGACTTGAACTTTGATAGCAGGGTTCCTTTGGAAGAATTAAGGGACACCGTGGAACAGGTAAAAAAAGAACTGTCCACCATAATCGTGGGGCAAAAGGATTTTATAGAACTTTTGATCATTTCCATTTTGGCCGATGGGCATGCCTTGATCGAGGGGGTCCCTGGAATAGCAAAAACAGTGACCGCCAAACTTTTTGCCAAAACCCTCAAAACGGAGTTCAATCGTATCCAATTTACGCCGGACCTTATGCCGAGCGATATTTTGGGAACCTCGGTCTTCAATTCCAAAACGACCGAGTTTGAGTTTAAAAAAGGGCCGATATTTTCCAACATTATTTTGATAGACGAGATCAACCGCGCCCCTGCCAAAACACAGTCCGCTCTTTTTGAGACCATGGAAGAAAGACAAGCCACCGTGGACGGCACCACTTACAAAATGGGAGAGCCATTTATGGTCTTGGCCACCCAAAATCCCATTGAGCAAGAAGGGACTTACGCCCTTCCCGAAGCTCAGTTGGATCGTTTCCTTTTTAAAATTAAGGTGGATTACCCCTCTGTCGAAGAAGAGGTGATCATTCTTCAGAACCATCACGAACGAAAAGGTGAAAAACCACAGGACAAAATAAAAGCGGTACTGACCCCGAAAAAACTAGCGGAGTTCAAAAAGAACATTCATGAAGTGGTGGTGGAACAAAAAATATTGGATTACATCGCCAATATCATCACACAGACCCGAAATCATCCACATTTATACCTGGGGGCATCACCTAGGGCATCCATCGCCACTTTAACGGCCTCCAAGGCATTTGCCGCTATTTCCGGAAGGGATTTTGTAATTCCCGAAGATGTAAAGAAAGCATTGGTCCCGGTACTCAACCACCGCGTAATCTTGACACCAGAGCGTGAAATGGAAGGCATGACCACCGAAAATGTGGTCACCATGATCATGGAATCCGTTGAAATCCCCAGATAGGCATGAAATTTCTTCGGTCACTGTACATACACAACATCTTCTTTCGGTACATTGCCGTACTGTCCGCATGCTTTGTGATTTCCTATTGGGTGCCGATGCTGTATCCCATCGCGTGGTTATTGGTCTACCTGCTATTGGCCCTTTTCTTTCTGGACCTCTACTTGATGTACGCCACGAAAAATGGTATTCAAGCCCACCGAAATCCACCGCAAAAACTGTCCAACAGCGACGAAAATATCTTATCGGTACATCTCAATTCGAAATATCCTTTTAAAACAGGGGTCATGGTTATCGATGAATTGCCCGTGCAATTTCAAAAAAGGGATTTTCAACACAAGACCCAATTACAAAAAGGAGAGCCCCATTTTTTCGAGTACTCCGTGCGTCCCGTAGAACGTGGGGAGTATGTTTTCGGCAATTTGATCGTTTTTGCCTCTTCGCCACTTCGCATCATTAAAAGGAAGTATGTGTTCCAGAAGGACCAAATGGTACCCGTTTACCCATCCATCATACAAATGCAGCAATATGATTTTTTGGCCACAAGCAATCGTTTAACAGAATTTGGATTGAAGAAAATACGACGTATCGGGCATACCCAAGAATTTGAACAGATCAAGGAATATATTAAGGGGGATGATGTGCGCACCATCAACTGGAAAGCTACCGCAAAAAGGAGCCAATTAATGGTAAACCAATATCAGGACGAAAAATCCCAACCTATTTACTCGATTATCGATACGGGCAGGGTGATGAAAATGCCTTTTGACGGATTGAGCTTATTGGACTACGCTATCAACTCCGCCTTGGCGTTTTCCAATGTTGCCCTAAAAAGAAACGACAAAACGGGATTATTGACCTTCTCCAAAAAGATTGAGACTTTTGTTCCCGCCGTGCAAAAAATTACGCACCTCAACACCATAATGGAGAGTCTGTACAACATTTCCACGGATTATTCCGATTCGGACTTTGGACTGTTGTACGCCCACGTGAAACGAAAAATAAACCAGCGCAGTCTTTTATTGCTCTACACCAATTTTGAGCATATATCGGGCCTTAAACGACAATTGCCCTTTATTTTGGCAATGGCAAAAAAACATGTGTTGGTCGTTATTTTCTTTGAGAACACAGAATTGGAATCCTTAATTGCAACGGATGCCGAGGATTTACAATCCATTTACCATAAGACGATTGCCGAAAAGTTTTCATTGGAAAAAAAACTGATGCAAAAGGAACTCCAAAAGTATGGTATACAGACCATCTTGACCAAACCTGAGGAACTAACGGTAAATACGATCAATAAATATTTGGAGATAAAGGCTAGGGGAATTATTTAGCGGTAAGCTCGTAGTTGGAAAGTCCCAAAGTATTTAAGGATGGAGGCACGCCATCCAAAACCACCAATTTTGATGTTTGTAGGGCTGGATAGTGTTTCTTGTTGAAATTAAATGTCGAATATCGACCTCGCAAACGTCCGTTGCTATCTTTCTTGGAAAATAAATCTATTGCGATACCTACAGTAATACCGCCTAGAATGGTAGCTGCCAAGTCTTCATTGTCCCATCCATTGTCCCGCTGTCCGGCATCAATCGCTTCTTTTGCCACACCGGCCAAAGCACTGCCCGTTACGGCCCCTACAAAAGTCCAGACCCGATTTCCGTTGGTTGCATGCTTGGCAACTCCGGCCCCTGCAAGCCCAAAAAGACTCCCACCAACAAAATGGAGGACCTTGTCCCCCCCTATTTGCCCATAACAATTAGTGGCGAGCACAAAAAGGAACAGTATGGGGATGAGTGTTCTCATTGTCCTCTAAATATATTAAAAGTTTCCCAAACTCCCGCCAATACACTAATACTCTTGCATCTGAGCTTTTGCTTCATGAAACTCATCCATAAGTTCACGAACAATTTCTGCTGCTGGAGTTATGTTATGGATCAAACCGGAAACTTGTCCAATTTCCAGTTCGCCTTCCTCCATATCACCTTCGAACATGCCCTTTTTGGCTCTGGCCCTTCCCAATAGTTTCATCAGTTCTTCTTTTGTTGCTCCGCGAGCATAGGCCTTTTGAATGTCTTTGAAGAATTTATTTTTAAGCAATCGAACCGGTGCTAGCTCCTTTAAAGTCAGTTGGGTATCACCCTCTTTGGCATCTACCACCCATTTTTTGAACAATTCGTGGGAAGATGCTTCTGGTGAGGCTACAAACCTACTCCCTACCTGAACACCATCCGCACCCAAAACCATGGCGGCCAACATAGCCCTTCCTGTAGCGATACCTCCCGCGGCAATCAATGGAATATCAATTTTTTCCTTTACGGATGGAATCAATACCATGGTGGTGGTTTCATCACGGCCGTTATGTCCCCCTGCTTCAAAACCTTCTGCCACAACGGCATCCACTCCTGCTTCTTGGGCTTTCAAGGCAAACTTTACACTACTCACCACATGTACAACGGTGATTCCTTTTTCTTGAAGAAATGAAGTCCAGGTTTTAGGGTTTCCCGCTGAAGTGAACATTATCTTTACCTCGTGCTTCACGATAATATCCATCAACTTTTCAATATCGGGATATAACATCGGAACATTCACTCCAAAAGGCTTATTCGTAGCTTTTTTACATTTGATGATATGCTCCTCCAGCACCTCGGGATACATGCTGCCCGCGCCCAACAACCCTAATCCACCTGCATTTGAAACCGCTGAGGCCAAACGCCAACCACTGGCCCAGACCATTCCTGCTTGAATTATGGGGTATTCGATTCCGAAAAGTTGTGTGATTTTATTCTGCATGGAAATTTGATTCTAGTTTCCACCAAAATAATGAAAATAAATAAGGAATCGCTTTAGGAGATTACCCCAGAGCCTACCAGTTCGTCATCAAGGTACCAAGCCGCAAACTGACCTTCGGTTATAGCGGATTGCTTGTCCTTGAAATCAACGAACAGACCATTTTCTACTTTATAAAGGGTCGCTGGTTGCAAGGGCTGCCGGTACCGGATACGTGCCATCACCTCAATGGTTTCATCTACCTTCAAGGCTAGATCAGGGCGTACCCAATGGAGTTCGTCTTCTTTAATGAACAATGTATTTCTAAGCAGACCGGGGTGTGCTTTTCCCTGACCGGTATAGATAATGTTCTTATCCACATCGGTATCGATTACGAACAATGGTTCCTTGGTTCCGCCAACATTTAGGCCTTTTCGCTGGCCAATGGTAAAATAGTGCGCGCCTTGATGCTCTCCAACAACCTTTCCATCCGATTCGTTGTAAACAGGTTTCTCCGCACGGAAGGTAAGTTTCTCCCTTTCATTTTGAAAATCGGGAACAACCGCGGAAAATTGTGTTGCATTACTTGGAACTTCCACAATAATCCCTTTTTTGGGCTTTAATTTTTGTTGAAGAAACTCTGGCAAATGTACTTTTCCTATAAAACACAAACCCTGCGAATCTTTTTTATCGGCAGTGATCAAATTATTTTCGGCTGCAATCTTTCGTACTTCCGGCTTTAATAATTCCCCAACAGGAAATAAGGTCTTGGACAATTGCTCTTGCGATAATTGACAAAGGAAATAGCTCTGGTCCTTATTGGGGTCCTTACCTGATAACAACTGGTAGGTTTCAGTTCCATCTTCATTTTGAATGGTTCCCTTTCTACAGTAATGACCGGTTGCCACATAATCCGCACCCAATTGCAGTGCGATTTTCATGAAAACATCAAATTTTATCTCGCGATTGCACAGCACGTCGGGATTGGGAGTCCTTCCTCTTTCATATTCATTGAACATATAATCCACGATACGCTCTTTGTACTCTACGCTCAAATCCACAGTCTGAAAAGGAATGCCCAATTTTTCCGCGACAATCAAAGCATCGTTGCTGTCTTCCAGCCAAGGACATTCTTCGGATATGGTAACGGAATCGTCATGCCAATTCTTCATGAAAAGACCAATCACATCATATCCCTGTTCTTTAAGTAGATAAGCAGCGACGCTCGAATCCACTCCTCCCGAAAGTCCAACAACAACCTTTTTCATTGCATTTGATTAAGGCTACAAAAATACAAATTGACATCTATTAAAAATTGTAAATCTGTCTTAAAGCGTATAAACGGTAATTATAATCCACACAATGTCAGAACTATAATTTTTGTTAAAGTTTTCAGCAAAAATGTTAAACATTATTGTTTTTACTTTGTTTAATGTTAGTTTTAAATAGTTAAACAAACATCTTTAAACAACATGAAAACTTTAAAACACTTAAGCCGACTGACATTATTGCTCTTATGTATTGGGCTGACCTCTTGCTCCAATGATGACAACGGCCCAACACCACCTATGGAAGAGGATGCCAATATTGTAGAGGCAGCCCAAGCAACTTCTGAATTAAGTACTTTGGTTGCTGCGCTTCAAAAGGCAGATGAAAGTGCCAACAACGATTTGATCACAGCTCTTAGCGGTGAAGGACCATTTACCGTATTTGCCCCGACCAACGAAGCATTCAACGATTTGCTTGCCCAATTGGATGGTTTTGATTCGCTCGATGACTTTAGTTCACAACAATTGCAAGATTTACTTGCTGTAATTCTTACTTATCACGTAGTGGCGGATGCTGCATTTTCCACAGATTTGAGTGATGGAATGAGCCTAACCACATTACAAGGCTCTTCTCTCCAGGTAGATATCGATGGTGATGTCTTTATACAAGATGCTACCGATGTTCCGGCACAAGTGGTTGATGCCGACATCGAGGTTTCCAACGGGGTGGTTCACATAATAGATAAAGTGTTATTACCTCAAGCCATTTTGGACGAATTGGCCGACATTATCCTTGTTCCCATTACAGATTTGGCCATTGGAAATGAAAATCTACAAAACTTGGTGGCTGCACTAACCGCAGCGGACGGAGATTTACCAACCGTGTTGCGCGGTGATGGACCATTTACCGTATTGGCACCTACAGATGAAGCTTTTGAAAACTTCTTGGACGGTGCTGCCTTAGCAGATATTCCAACAGATGTATTGACTAACGTATTGCTCAATCACGTTATTAGCGGGGAAGTCACCTCAGAGGATTTAACAGGACTTGGTTCGGGTTATACTCGCACTCTAGCAACCGGAGCTGGGGAACAAAATGTTAGTTTGTTCTTTGATACTTCGGATGGTGTTACTTTTAACGGTGTGTCTTCTGTGATTACTCCGGATGTTAAAGCTTTGAACGGTATTGTTCATGTGGTGGATGCCGTAATAGATATCCCGAATATAGTCGACCATGCGGTTGCCAACCCAGGGCTTTCCTCTTTGGTTGCAGCCTTAACAGACGGAGGCAATACAACATTCACCGATTTGTTATCCAACGAAGAAGAACTTTTCACCGTATTTGCTCCAGGAAACGACGCATTTAGCGCATTCACGAATCCAAATTCAAATGATATCAATGCCATTTTGGCCAATCATGTGGTGATGGGCGCCGCTGCTTTCCGCTCGGATTTGACCAATACCTATTACACAACTGAGGCAGAATTCGCAACAGATGAAAACTTAAGCCTCTACGTAAATATCGATGATGGTGTTACATTGAACGGAACCAGTAGTGTGGTAATGGCGGATATCGTAGCCAGCAACGGAGTAATCCATACAGTGGATGCCGTAATCGACTTGCCGACCGTAGTGACTTTTGCTACAGCCGACCCTACCTTCTCTACTTTGGTACAAGCATTGACCGAGTTGACACCAAGTACGGATTTTGTAAGTGTATTGTCCGCTCAAGATGGGGCAGGTAGCGATCCATTTACCGTGTTCGCCCCCACAAATGATGCGTTTGCTGCTCTTGCAAGTATTCCTGGTGAAGCTGACTTGACCCCGATACTTCAGCATCATGTAGTGGCAGGAGCCAATGTTCGCTCAGGCGACCTCAGCGACGGCGCTACGGCAACAACTTTGGAAGGTGATATGATTACCATAAACCTGCCAGGCACTGGAGACAATATAGCTGACATTACTGATGGTGCAGGAAACACAGGTATTGGGATAGATGCAGTGGATGTACAGGCCATCAACGGTGTGATTCACGTTGTGGATACCGTTCTTATACCGGATACATCAAACTAACTGATTTTTGATTGATAGATAGTGTGTAAAAGCCCCCTCAATTAATTTTGAGGGGGCTTTTTATCGTGTACAGGTTACCGTTTATCGATGACACATCAACATCGGAATATTTACCCACAAAAAGCGGCTGTTTTACAACTATTAATTTTTTCAGTCTAGGTAATACCGCATCTTTGGAGTCCCAAATCTTTCCAAACTATACCTGTAAATGGAAACTCCCCCAAGGCAATCTTGAGGGAGTTTTTTTATTTTGTCCAAAAAGTAATTTTATTCCAGGTTATCTTCTTCCTGACTTCTTTTGCTCTTCGGCCTGTTCCATCATTTCGCGCATCTTACGCTGGAACTTGTTCTCCTTTTTAGGCTTTTTCTTGTTCTCCTGAATCTGGGCATGTATCTTATCCTCGTCCAAGATATAATTCTTGATGGCCAACATAATAAAGATGGTAATCAAGTTGGAGATAAAGTAGTACAAACTCAACCCACTCGCATAGTTGTTGAAGAAGAACAACATCATAATGGGGGATAGGTACATAATGAACTTCATGTTCGGCATACCGGGCTGCTGCTGCATCTGCATGCTCTGACCAGTGGTCATCTGCATGTAGAAGAAAATGGCAATCGAAGCCAAAATCGGGAACAGTGAAACGTGGTCTCCATAAAATGGTATGGTGAACGGCAGTTCAAAAATGGTATCATAAGATGATAGATCCTCGGCCCATAAGAAAGGTTTCTGGCGCAACGCAAAAGACGTTGGGAAAAACATGAACAGGGAATAGAAAATAGGCAACTGCAATAAAGCGGGAACACATCCACTCATAGGGCTTACACCAGCTTTATTGTAGACCTTCATGGTCTCCTGCTGCTTTTTCATGGCGTTGTCCTTGTACTTTTCATTGATTTCCGAAATCTCAGGTTTCAACACCTTCATCTTGGCCTGCGACAAATAGGATTTATAGGTCACCGGCGACAATGCCAATCGCACCAAAATGGTCATGATTACAATGGCGATACCGTATGGCAAGAACGAACTTAAGAATGTATAGAACGGTGTGAACACATATCGGTTGATCCAACCGAAAATACCCCACCCAAATGGAATGGAATCCGCCAATCCCAATTCCGTATAGTTATCCAAGACCTTAACATCGGTAGGCCCATAATACCAGTACATATTTTGAGATATTTCCCCGCCCTGATATTCCAATGGAGCCTTTGTACTGTATTCTTTGGTAAAACGAAGTTCCTTGCTTTCTTCCTCAACCAAATTGGTAGAAGTCAAATCAGCAGTTTTGAAATGATCGTCGGTTGCCAGAATGGAGCTGAAGAAGTGTTGACGGTACGACAACCACTTTACATCCTCTTCGGTCTCTTCGTCAAAATCACTGCTCTCCGAAAGTTTACTGATATCACCATCATCGTGGTTGTACGTTAAACGGGTATATCTATTTTCGTACTGTACACTCTTATTATGTCGGATTCCCTTGAGGTCCCACTCCAAAGTAACGGGTTTACTAGTATTAAAAACTCCGTTCAACCCTTGGGAACGAATGGTAAAATCCACCAAATACTCATTAGGTTTCATCTCGTAGCGGTACTCCAAAAATTTGCCATTGGCAACTTTTGCCTTCATGGACAGCACCTTATTATCACCGCTTTGGGTAAGGGATGGCTCAAAATATAAATCTGCCGTGCTCAATACTCGGTTATCCGATGTGGTAAAGTTCAATGCAAAGTTGGCATTTCCGTCCTTCACCAAATACACGGGAATAGAATCGAAGGTTACAAATTCCTTCATTTTTGCCTCTACAATCTGTCCTCCTTTATTGGAAATTTCCAGTTTCAGCACTTCATTTTCAAGTAGCGTGGTTCCGTCCGTAGTTTGGGTGAAACCAAATGCACCAACGGTACTCTTGTAATTGGCCACGGCCGTGGAATCGTTAAGGTCTATGGTCTTGGTCTCCTTGACAGGGGCGGTTTTAACCTCCTGCTCCTTCTTGGCGGCCTCAGCTTCTATTCGTGCTTGCTCTGCTTTTTGAGCTTCAAGCTCTTCTGGCGTTGGCTGATTTTGGAAAAACATAAAAATGAGTATCCCAAAAATCAGTACAAATCCAATAATGGATTTAATATCCAGCTTCTTTTCTTCCATGAATATTATTTAGTAGAAATATGTATTTGGTATTTCAGTTGACAAATATATGTCCAAAAGCCTGTTTTATGCCAAACTGGCATTGTTTTGTTTCTGTTTATGGTTCAGAACTGCCTTTACAAAGCCCACGAACAATGGATGCGGATTTGCTACCGTACTTTTATATTCGGGATGGTACTGTACTCCTACGAACCAAGGATGGGATGGAATTTCCACAACTTCTACAAGACCTGTTTTTGGATTAAGCCCCGAAGCTACCAAACCAGCTTCCTCCAATTGGTCCTTGTACTTATTGTTGAACTCATACCTGTGCCTATGGCGTTCCTCGATATCTGGAGTACCGTACACGCCATGAACCAAACTACCCTCTTTAAGGTGGCAGTCCCAACTTCCCAAACGCATGGTGCCTCCCTTATCGGTAATATTTTTTTGTTCCTCCATTAAGCTGATTACCGGGTCCGGGGTATCCTTGTTCATTTCGGTAGAGTTGGCTTGCGATAGGCCAAGAACGGTACGTGCAAACTCGATTACCGCCATTTGCATGCCCAAGCAGATGCCCAAGAATGGAATATTGTTCTCACGGGCGTAGGTGACGGCATTTACCTTGCCTTCAATACCTCGTTCACCAAAACCTGGAGCTACCAAAATACCGTCCAGTCCCTGCAATTTCTTTTCAATATTTTTAGCCGACAAATGCTCGGAGTGGATAGATTTTACCTCAACCTCAACTTCGTTCGTCGCACCGGCATGGATAAATGCCTCTTGTATTGACTTATATGAATCTGGCAGTTCAACATACTTGCCTATCAATCCAATGACTACCTTGTCCTTAGGGTTTTTATGACGCTGTAAAAACTCTTTCCATTGGTCCAAATTGGGTTCGGTGGTATTCGGAAGCGCCAATTTTTCCAAGGTCACGGTATCCAACCCCTCCTCTTGCATCAATAAAGGGACATCATAAATAGTAGATGCATCTATGGATTGAATTACGGCCTCTTTCCTAACATTGCAGAAAAGCGCCAATTTTTCTTTTATATCCTCAGAGATATGGTGTTCGGTCCTACATACCAATATATCGGCCTTGATTCCACTTTCCATCAAAGTCTTAACGGAGTGCTGGGTCGGCTTGGTCTTTAACTCACCGGCAGCGGAAAGGAATGGCACCAAGGTAAGGTGCACCACAATTCCGTTATGCTCACCCAATTCCCATAGCAATTGACGAACCGATTCTATATAAGGTAGTGATTCAATATCCCCTACGGTTCCACCAATTTCGGTAATAACGATATCATAATCGCCACTTTTTCCCAAAATTTGGATGCGTTCCTTTATTTCGTTGGTGATATGTGGAACCACCTGTACAGTTTTGCCCAAAAACTCCCCACGACGTTCTTTTTCAATAACACTTTGATAAATTCTACCTGTGGTTACGTTGTTGGCCTGTGAAGTACGTACGTTCAAAAAACGTTCGTAGTGACCAAGATCCAAGTCGGTTTCGGCACCGTCATCGGTCACATAACATTCGCCATGCTCATACGGATTAAGTGTTCCCGGGTCAACATTAATGTATGGATCCAGCTTTTGGATGGTGGTTCGGTACCCCCTGGCCTGCAGTAGTTTAGCCAAGGATGCGGCGATAATTCCTTTACCCAATGAAGAGGTAACGCCTCCCGTAACGAAAATGTACTTGGTATCTGACATATTGATCATTCTATTACGGGGCGTAAAATTACTAATTGCTGGGCAAAAATCAGGTAGATTCGCGAGGAAAATCTTTTTGCAACTTTCTAATGATGGGTTCCAGGTTGTTGTCCTTGATTGTCAACATGGTATTTAAGTAACCGCCCAATTTGCCTTCGGGAAACCCTTTTTGGCGAAACCAGACCAAATAGGGCAATGGCAGGTCCACAAGGTATCTGCCCTTGAATTTACCGAACGGCATCTTATAATGTGCCAGTTCCAACAATTGTTTTGAATCGGGGCGTATTTCCATATCTAGGTCTAAAATACTATCTTTCCGAGAACAAATCCACACAATGAAACGTAGAAATTTTATAGCCACGGCCGCCGTCGGGTCTGCAGGTCTGGCCTCAACCTCTGCCATGGCTTACGGCCAAGGCCAAAACGAAGAATTCAAACTCAAGAACAATATTAACCATAGTGTATGCGAATGGTGTTTTAACGATATTCCCCTTGAGGATTTCTTAAAGACCTTAAACGAATTGGGAGTAAAGGCCATTGATTTGGTCGGTCCGGATAGATGGCCCATATTGAAGAAATACGATATCCATTGTTCCATGTGCAATGGTGCGGAAATTAGTTTGACCGAGGGCTGGAACAATCCAAAATACCACGAGCAACTTATAAAAAATTATACGGAAATGATTCCTAAAGTGGCCGAAGCCGGTTACACCAACCTTATCTGTTTTAGCGGCAACCGTAATGGTATGAACGACTACGTGGGGCTGCAAAATTGCGTTGACGGACTCTCGCAGATTATGCCCTTGGCGGAAAAACATGGTGTGGTCATCCAAATGGAATTGTTCAACCAGGTGAACCACCCGGATTATATGTGCGACAACTCGCTTTGGGGCGTGGAACTTTGCAAGCACTTGGGGAGCGACAACTTTAAACTATTGTTCGATATCTACCACATGCAGATTCAAGAGGGGGATATCATCAGAAGTATTCAAAACTACCACCCTTATTTTGGACACTACCATACGGCGGGTGTCCCAGGAAGACATGAAATCGATGAGACACAAGAACTTTACTATCCGGCAATCATAAAAGCGATACATGCAACCGGTTTTACCGGGTATGTAGCACAAGAGTTTATCGTTACCTGGGAAGATAAAATCGGGGCGTTAAAAGATGCTTTTACAAGGTGTGATATATAAATTTTCAGGATTAGTATTCAATACTAAAAACCTGGTTGAAATGGCCATAAAACAACAGTAAAGGAGCCCTTCCTTCAACACTCTTATTTTTTTCGGAAATGATAACACCCATAAGCAAGTGGATTCGTATTTATTACAACAAGGTTACAGGAAGCATTGCCTTTCTACCTGGAATCATAGCCTTTGTTTTTCTTTTGCTCATATGGGCGATGCTGGTAGTTGATTTTTCGGATTGGGGGCAAAATGTGAAAACTGATTTAAGTTGGCTAAGGATCAGGGATGCCAGCACGGCGAGGTCATTGGTTTCTACAGTGGCGGCCGCCATAATTTCCTTGACCGTCTTCAGTTTTTCAATGGTAATGATCGTTTTGAACCAGGCTGCCTCACAAATGAGCAACCGGGTTTTGAACAGAATGATAGAAAACCGTTTTCAGCAGTGGATTCTGGGGTTCTATATCGGTACCATTGTGTATGCATTATTGCTTCTCAGCACAATTCGGGATAACAGCAACGGTGTTACCGTACCTTCAATAAGTATTTATATCCTTATTGTATTAACGGTAATCAATATTTTCCTGTTCATTTATTTTTTGGACTATGTTACCAAAACTGTCCGTTATGAGACTGTTATTGGTCGATTGCAAAACAAAGTGATGGAGTCCATGAAATCCAAATTTGAAAAAGATGAAACAAAACGTCCTAATTGGGAAAATCTTCCAAAGCTTGAACTAAAGTCCCCTGTATCAAACTATTTTCAAAGTTTTGATGAAAAAAAACTATTGCAGTTGATGACGGATCAAAACTTACATGCCAATTTTCTTTTCAAACCTACCACCTACGTTTTAAAAAATACAGTTTTCATGGAAGTTTATGGAAAGGAAAGCCTTGATGATGATAATATCAAAATCATCCTCTCCACAGTTGATTTTTATGACGGACAACCTGTTGAAAGAAATTCCGATTATGGTTTTACTCAACTGAGCGAAGTAGCCATAAAAGCATTGAGCCCTGGGATCAACGACCCTGGAACCGCAGTGATTGCATTGCATGCACTTTCGGACCTATTTTACTTTAAGATGACCCATAAACTCCCGGAAACCATACATGATGATGAAGGAACCCCAAGAATATATAGACCCACATCAACGTTCAAAGAGCTGTTCGAGAAATGTATCCTCCCCATCTGGAATTATGGAAAAAATGACAAATACATCCAAGATGAACTCTATTTCACCATTAACCAACTAAAGACCTTGGACAGTGAAAAAGAACATACAGGACTATTCGACCATATTTTAAAGAAAATTGCAGCACAAGCTTAAAAGTGTGCCGTTCCACAAAAACAAAGGATTGCTCAAAGTGTGATACCGCCTTTAGATTCAAAATGGATGGGCTATTTTCAACCATTATTTTTTAAAAAAACTTAATCCGCATCCAAAATTCGTTAATACTTTTGCTTATACTTTGTAATCCAAAAAACGAATGTTCCACATCCTCAAATCCAGGTACAAAAGGTTCCAGATAAGTAAATCCCCCCAACTAAATTTAGTCTGGGGCTTTTTTTTGTACACCCTGATGGGGTTTCTATTGCTATCGATTCCACTTTTTCATAAAACCGATGTCGCCTTTCTGGACAACCTATTTATTTCAACTTCGGCCATCTCAACCACCGGACTTGTAACGATAAGCATATTTGACTCTTACAATTTTTTTGGGCAGTTCATCATTATGATACTTATTCAGTTGGGCGGGATTGGTTATATGACCCTGACCACATATTACCTGCTCTTCACGACCAAACGCATTACCAGATGGCACCAAAAAATTATTGGTGCGGAATTCACCATGCCCGCTACCATTCAAATCAAGGATTTTATAAAAAGTGTTGTTTATTTTACATTGGTGATGGAGTTTTTGGGGACCATTTCCTTTTACATAGCTTTTCATCAAGAAGGGATTACGGGCCTAAAAGGTATGTGGTTTTCCCTATTCCATAGCGTTTCTTCCTTCTGCACGGCCGGTTTTAGCTTATTCAATGATAGTTTTGAGAGCTTTTCTGAAAACAACCTCATCAATTGGACCATTTCCGTCTTAGCTATTGCAGGGTCCCTTGGTTTTATAGTGATAACCGATGTTTGGTACAGGATTAGGGGAAAGTCAAAGGCGATTACCTTTACCTCTAAAATTATAATTTATGGATTTATAATTCTACTGGGGATGGGCACGTTGCTATTTTATTTTACAGAACCCCTTGTAAAAGCATCCGAACACAGGTTGATGGAAGCCTTTTTCCAGTCGATGACCTCCATGACCACCGTTGGGTTCAATACCGTGCCGATTGGTTCGCTCTCATTGCCTCTCCTTCTTTTGACCATTTTTTTGATGTACATCGGGGCGTCGCCATCCGGTACCGCCGGTGGGATGAAGATAACCACATTGACCGCTATGGTCGCCATTTTAAAAAGTCGGTTGCTCGGTCAGAAAAAAATAACTTTTTTGAAAAGGACAATACCTCTTGAACGCCTTTTTGTGGCGACGTCCACCTTTATACTCTATACCTCGATGATTTTTCTATTCAGCTTTTTGCTTTCCTTTACCGAGGAATCAAGTTTTGACAAAATCCTTTTTGAAGTGGCCTCTGCACTTGGAACCGTAGGTTTAAGCACAGGAATAACCGCCGACCTATCAGGGGTGGGGAAATCGCTTATCATCCTATTGATGTTTTTGGGGCGTGTTGGGGTACTTACCTTTGGCTTTGCTTTATTGATGCGAATGAAAAAGCAAGATTTAAAATTGAAAAGTGAAGATTTGGCCGTGTAGATCGCAGCAGGGATAGGGCTAAAAAGATAGCTGTTCAAGATTTCTTGTGGTGTAAAATTACCCTGCTCTCAAAACCCTGACCACTCCCCTGATTGCCGTGGCCACTTCCTGTAACTCGTCTCTGGAAAAGGTGTCCTCTTCCACATAGAACAACATTTCCACGGCTAAATCCAAGTGCTCCGCTAAAGCCTCAGGAGTGCCATAAGTATCAAAAATTAATTGTAACAACTCAATCTTCTGTTCTAAAGAAATCAAACCTTTGATGATTTAAGGTTCACTAGAATCAAAGTTCATCATTTGTTTGCAGATAGCTAGCCCTATTTATCGTACAAGGTAAAAACCCAAGCTATGGGTGTAGAAATTATTCCGATTCTTTTAAGGTCTCAGCAATCTTTCGGTTCCACTCTGCCTGCTTTTCACGGTTTCGGGAAAAGTTGGTTTCCCAATCGTAACGCTCTTGGCACTCTTGAAGTTCTTTGAGAATATCTTTATAAATCTTCCTTACCTCAGCCTTTACATCATCGGAAAAAGAAGTCCTACGGAGCTTGTCGCGCATTTTACGGGCAAAAATTTCGGTAATGTCAAAATGTAGTTGCTCGTGCGCCAACGTATTTTCATTGCACAGCTTTGGCCTATACCACGATTCGTTCGGATAGAAATAGGCATTCACCTCAAAATCCAAATGAACCTCGTGATGCAATAAATTTGCTGAATAGGAATAGCTGATACCGCTTGCCGTAGTTGCCGCAGATTCTTCGGCAGGAGGCACTTTCCCCTTAAAATCGGCCCAAGCAAGCCTTATATCTTCGCTCCATGGAACTCCCTGCTCGATTTCTTGCGCCAATCCAAAAAAACCAAGTAGAAGAATACATCCTATGGAAATTATTTTGTCCAATTGAATTCGATTACCTTTTCAATATCGGGATGCAGGCTATAATGCACTGGGCATGTGTTGGCGGTATGCACCAATATTTTTCTTTGTTTTTCGGACAAGGCCGCAGGCATTTCAAATGTAACCTCAATCTTGGAAATCCGTCTGGGGTCGGCGGCCATGTGCTTGGTCACCTCAGCTGTTGAGCCGGTCAAGTCTACCTCCATATCACGGGCCTTGATTCCCATCATGGTCATCATACAATTGGCTAGACCTGTAGCGACCGTATCGGTGGGCGAAAATGCTTCTCCTTTACCGTTGTTATCCACAGGGGCATCTGTAATATATTCGTTACCCGAACGCAGGTGCACGCATGTGGTGCGAAGGTTTCCGTTATAGGTTACTTTTGATGTCATTTTTTTGCTCTACTTCCTTTATGGTTAAGTTATCGTACTCCATTATATAGCATGCCCTGTTAAAATACCCAGAGGTCCAATCATTCAAGTAATCAAAACCATTACCTGCATATTCGGTAAGTCCGATATATTTGGAAGTTTCAAAAAGATTCTTCTTGTAGGCAAGCTTAAGGAGAACATCCATTGTTACGTCAAACCCTCTTACCGCATATCTGTCCGGTACGAGTCCATCGTACTTCTTTGTATATGCACTTACAAAGGCATCGTTTCCATTTTCCTTGTAAAATGAAGGATATGTAAACCTAAGGTTTGACAAATGCGTTCTTGATACGGCATCGTCATCGAATGCCCCATTATAGCTGGTAGTAAACATACGCACCTTTATTTGCTTTCCTTCTTCGGTTTCTCCTGTTCGAGTGTTGGCCGAGTTCAATATAGAAGTGACACTTGCCACCATATTGGGCTGGTCGGTTTCCAGGAAAACCCAGTTTTCCTTCTCATTGGAAAGTTGAATTAGAAAACGGTCCAAATGCAATGATTTATTGTCAATGATCTTGGCAATTTGCGCTGCCGGAAACTTGCTCAAAATAGAATCGTGCGCCACCTGATGGGTAGAATCGGCAATAATGATCACGTTCTCGTTCTTATGGATTTTTTCCATGTAAGACAGTAGCTTATCCCTGAGCACGGCATCTCTTGGCACAGAAAAGAACACATTGTTATGGCTCAACTTACTATCCGATGAGATTGGCGCAATCACCGGAATTTTTTTTGCAGCGGCCTGCACAGCAACTTCGTCCAACGGCCCGGCGGCCAATGGTCCGATAATAGCATCAACTCCATTCAAATTTTCCCTGAAAAGAATTTCCTTCACTTTAGCTTGGTCCAATTGCGTGTCGTAAGTTTTCACATCTACGGACACCCCTAGCTTTTTAATGGAATCCAAAGCCACCATGGCACCGGTATAAAATCCAAGACTTAGTGCCAAATCCCTACGGTTTTTGATGAGCTCCTCTGCTTTTTCGGTATCGGCCACATTTACTTTGTCCAATCTAAAGGGAAGCATAAAGACCAACTTGGGCTTATTCTCCACATTGATACTGTCCACCAAATTGATTTTATCCAAGACCAAGGCATTCTTCACTTCGAGCTCTTTGGCTTTTTCTTTGGGCAATTTTAGCACCATTCCCGCCTTCAATCCATTTTCAAGCGCTGGGTTCAAACGGAATAGCTCTTCTCGCATGATTTTCAGGTTTTGGGTAATCCTGAAAATATTTTGTTTGGGTTTAACTTCATAAAAAATAAAGTTCTCCGTATTTACTTCTCCTTTGGTATCTCTCTTTTTGGGAAGCCTTACCACCATACCTTCCTTTAGACCTCCCTGTTTCATAATCTCAGGATTGAGCCTCACTATGGAATCTGTCGGAATACCATATTCCCTTCCCAAGCTGTAAAGTGTCATTTTGGGCGGTACGGTGTATGAAGTAAACAAATCTGTTTTTTGTTCTTTTAAGCTGTCTCCCTTTGGTCTGGGCAGTTTCAATTCTTGACCTGCTGCCAAATAATTAGTGGTCTTGTCCAGTTCGGGGTTCAAAATTAAAAGGCTATCCACGCTAATACCATATTTGTGCGCTACGCTCCAACGTGTTTCCTTCGGCTGCACGGTATAGACTTCAAAATCCAGTTCCTTTTCTTCATCGGGGTCAACTTCCGGGAAAACCGGGATTTGAAGAATCATTTTACGATCAAGCGTCTCTGAATACAAATTGGTATTGTACCTTTTTAACTGATCTTGGGTGATATTGTATTTTTTTGTGATGCCGAATATGGTCTCCTTGCGTTTTACCCTGTGGCGTATAAAACGGATTGGCTTTACTTCTTCCTCTTGCTCCTCCTCTACCTTGGTCTTGGTTTTAGTTTCTATGGGCTTGCCATTCAAAGGAATTATAAGAATTGTATTCTCCTTGACATCGGAAGCACTCTTGATCTCTTTATTTGCCTGTAATATGCTGTAGGGCGTAACCCTGTATTTTTGGGAAATGCTCTTAAGTGTTTCCCCTTCCTTTACAGCGTGTGTTGCATAGTTTTGCGCAGAAACCGGTACCATGGCAAAAAAAAGCACCATGGTAAAAACCAGTTGTAACATATATTTTTTCATTCCCATTCTATAGTTGCCGGTGGTTTTGAACTAATGTCATACACCACTCTATTAACGCCTTTAACCTTATTTATTATATCATTAGAGGTTTTTTGCAGGAACTCGTAGGGCAAATTCACCCAATCGGCGGTCATACCATCGGTACTTTCGACCGCTCTAAGCGCGACACATTTTTCGTAGGTACGCTCATCTCCCATTACCCCTACACTATCTACGGGCAAAAGCATGGCTCCAGCCTGCCAGACCTTGTCATAAAGTCCCCATTTTTTCAATCCTTCAATAAAAATGGCATCCACTTCTTGTAAAATAGCCACTTTTTCCGCTGTAATATCTCCCAAGATACGGATTCCCAAACCAGGTCCTGGAAAGGGGTGCCTTCCCAAAATTTCAGGGGACATGTCCATACTTGCTCCAACTCGCCTTACCTCATCTTTGAACAACATCTTCAAGGGCTCTACGATTTTCAACTTCATGTAGTCGGGTAACCCTCCAACGTTGTGGTGACTTTTTATAACTGCTGATGGGCCTCCACTTGCCGAAACGGATTCAATCCGATCTGGATAGATGGTTCCTTGTGCCAACCATTTTGCATTTTCAACTTTGTGAGACTCATCATCGAAAACCTCGATAAAGACCCTTCCGATGATCTTTCTTTTTCCTTCAGGGTCCGATTCACCTTTCAAGGCATCCAAAAAGCGTGCCGAAGCATCAACACCCTTTACATTGAGCCCCATGTGTTTATATTGATCCAGAACATCTTCAAACTCGTTCTTCCGTAAAAGCCCGTTGTTCACAAAGATGCAGTATAGGTGATCGCCAATGGCCTTGTGCAGCAACATGGCCGCGACACTGGAATCCACCCCACCTGAGAGACCGAGTATTACTTTTTCATCTCCGATTTCTTTCTTAAGCTCCTCCACGGTTGTTTCCACAAAAGCATCAGGGGTCCAATCCTGTTGCAATCCAGCAATATTCACCAAAAAGTTTTCCAACAGTTTTTTTCCGTCGGTGGTGTGGTATACTTCTGGGTGGAACTGTATTCCATAGGTAGTTTCCCCTGCTATTTTATAGGCGGCATTCTCCACATCGTGGGTGCTCGCCAAACGAACCGCTCCCTCGGGCAGTTCTTTTATGGTATCGCTGTGGCTCATCCATACTTGGCTTCCCTCACCTATACCATTCAAAAAATCCTCTCCTTCCTTTACATAAGAAAGGTTAGCCCGGCCATATTCACGGGTTGCCGAAGGTGCCACGTTTCCACCATGAAAGTGGGACAAGTATTGCGCACCGTAGCAAATGCCCAATAAAGGCATCTTCCCCTTTATTTTTGAAAGATCAGGGTGCGGTGCCTGTTCGGAACGTACCGAAGATGGCGACCCCGAAAGGATAACGGCCCTATACTCCGATAAATCCTCGGGCAATTTATTGTATGGCTTAATTTCTGAATAAATGTTGAGCTCCCTAACGCGTCTTGCGATCAGCTGAGTATACTGGGAACCAAAGTCTAGGATGAGTACGTTGTTATGCATGGGCAAAAATAGCAATTTGCTTTAGTTGCAAAAGTATCTTTTAAAGGATATTTATGCCAAGTTTTTCCAAAAAGTAATTCCAACGGGTTATTAACAACTTCATTTGTTTGGACTGCTCCTCATTCTATTTTTAATAAGCGTTCTCTCTTATATAGTTTTTTTCTTAATTGATTTCATTATTTCTTTGCGGTCTAAATTGAACCGACCATGATTAAGGGATTCATTTTTGATTTGGATGGTGTGATTACAGATACCGCTGAACTACATTATGATGCTTGGAAAAAGTTAGCGGATGAAATGGGATGGGAGTTTGACCGCGATGTAAACGAAAAACTGAGGGGTATTTCAAGAATGGATTCCATAAAGGTCATCATGGACCATAATGGCGTATCCTTGGATGAAAACACCATAGTTGAACTTGCCACCAAAAAGAATGACATCTATGTCAATAGTCTGGATGGCATGACCCAAGAGGACTACCTGCCAGGTGCCAGGGAACTGCTTACACATTTGCGTTCGGAAGGATTTAGTGTGGCATTGGGAAGTGCGAGCAAGAATGCGAACAAGGTATTGCAACAACTCAAGGCCACTCATTATTTTGATGTAATCGGTGATGGAAACAGTGTTTCCAAGAGCAAGCCTGCTCCCGATATTTTTTTGTTCGCCTCTGAAAAATTAGGGCTACGTCCCGAAAACTGTATTGTTTTTGAAGATGCAGAAAAAGGAATCGATGCGGCAAAGGCTGGTAACTTCCATAGTGTTGGCATCGGTCCGGAAGAGCGCGTAGGGCATGCGGACATCAGGTTCGATACCATGAAAGAGGCGACTCTGTTCGAAGTAAAATCACATTTCAAGGATTTGTTTTAAATCAACTTCACAATAAAAAACAAAAAGCTCCGGGAACCACTCCGGAGCTTCTCAATAAAATCAAAACCAACCTAAACATATTGAGTTAACCTACTCAAAATTTAAATTTTCATAGCTATTTACACCTATGGAACAATCCAGGATGCAAATACCCTACCTTGGCTTTACTATTTTTTTTGATTTTTTGCGAACCCTTACAAAGTGCGGCTTAAGAATGCCTTAAAATGATGAAGTTTTTGGAGAACGGGTCCAACTTATCCAATAACAATGGAATCAAGGAATCTCCCATTTCCAGATAAATTTCAGAGAAGTTCAGTTGCCGTTCTTGCAAGGATTGGTTCGGAAAAAGTTCATTTTGAAGGTCGGTCAATCGTACCACATGATCCTTCAACTTTTTCTTTTGGGCTTTTAACAAGCGTTTTTCAAGGGCATCCAACCCTTTTTTCTGTTTTACTTCTTGTGCTTTCACTGCTCCCAAAAAGCTTTTATCGGTTTGCTCCGCCAAATCGTACATATGCTGAAACTGTTCTTCCAGCAACTTTTTCTGGGGCGAAAAATCTATATCGATATTAGAAATGTCACGTATCTTTTTATTGATGAGCGAATGTTGCTTCATAAATAAATGGGAAACCTTCAATCCCATTTTCTCAACTTTTTCGGATTGCTTCTCCGTTATCAACAAGGCCGAATTGCGCAACATCAACATTGGGAACGTTACCCCGACCTCATCAAAATACGATTTGAGCTCCAGCCAATAGGCCAGTTCCCCTCCCCCGCCAATGTAACAAAGGTTGGGCAGAATCACCTCTTGGTACAATGGGCGTGCGACCACATTGGGCGAAAAACGTTCTGGGAAAGTCTCCAACTCCTGCAGTAATTCTTCCTTGGAAAATTGGATATGGGTGTTCACCACCTGATACTTCCCTTTCTTCTCAACGATTCGCTCCCGCAGTCCATCCTTCAAATAAAAATAATTGATCTCCCTGGGGTTTACCTGTATATTATAATCAGAAGACGCTTTACTTAGTTCTTCAATAGTTTCTGATATCCTTTTAAACGGGGTTTGCTCAAGTATGTCCTTCTTGGCATATGGCACCAAAAGTTCCTTCAATTGTTTATCATCACCATCGATGATTACCAATCCCTGTTCCCCAAAAAGGGCATTGGCAAGGTGTCTAGTGGCTTCGGTCAAGTTGGAATGTTCAAGATAACTCGACCTAAAAAGTTCCTTTAAACTATCGGTCAACCCTAAGTTACCGAGTTCCGCTACAAAGATTTCAAAAACATCCTCCAATCCATCTGTGGACAATCGGCCCACTGCTCCAGCGGCCTTTTTGTTCCAAAGCACTTTTTTTCCGTGCAGATTGAAGTAATTGATCTCATCAAAATCATGGTCCTCCGTTGCCATCCAATACACAGGGACAAAGTGATGGTTTGGATGTTCCTCATTGAGCTTTTTGGCCAAGTTGATGGTGGAAACGATTTTATATAGAAAATACAGCGGACCGGTAAAAAGATTTAATTGGTGCCCTGTAACCACGGTAAAGGTTTTCTCATCCTTTAGCGCATTGATATTTTGCTGGGTCCCGTTGGAGATCTCAATGTTTTTATACTGACTTGTCAAAGAGTTGACCAGAACAGTTCTGTTCGCTTTTGGGTAGTTGGACGCTTTTTCCTTGATCTGCTCATCAAAATTCTCCAGCAAGGGAAACCTATTATAAAAGGATGTCAGTTCCTTTTTCTGATCTAAATAATCGCAAATTAATTGGGAAAAATAACCGGTCTCCTTAAAGGGTATACATTCTACTTCCATTAAAACAGTAATGAGGTGTTCAAAGATAAGTCTCTTCTTTATTTCTCATCCCAAAAATACGTTAATTGAATTTTATACATTTTGATTGTTCCCTTCCCAATAAAATTAGGTTTCTGGCTCAATTTATTATTAGATTTGGTAAAACCAATTAAACCAAGCATGACCAGATTTTTATTTTCCCTCATTCTATTAGCATCAATTTCTTTATCCGCACAGCAGTTAAAATCCCCATCCGAATTTTTGGGATATGAACTCGGTACCCAGTTCACAAGGCATCATGAAGTGGTGGATTACTACGAGTACTTGGCCGAGTCCGCTCCGGATAGGGTACAACTTACCGTTTACGGAAAAACCAACGAACGTCGACCCTTGATTTTGGCTTATGTGTCTTCAGCGGAAAACTTGGCCAATCTGGAGACCATTCGTCAGGAACATTTAAAAGATACGGAGGGTTCAGGAAATTCCTCCAAAGCCATTGTTTGGTTGAGCTATAACGTGCACGGGAACGAAAGTGTGAGCACGGAAGCTTCCATGAAGACCATTTATGAACTTTTGACCAAAAAAAGTTCATATTTAGAAAATACGGTCGTGATCATGGATCCATGTATCAATCCTGATGGCAGGGACAGGTACAGCAATTGGTACAATCAATACAAAAACACACCATACCAAGTGGACCCCAACAGCAAGGAGCACCATGAAGGATGGTGGAGCGGAAGGAGCAACCACTATATGTTCGACCTTAACCGCGATTGGGCCTGGCTTACACAGATTGAAAGCCAGCAACGTTTAAAAATGTTCAATCAATGGTTGCCCCATGTACACGTGGACTTCCATGAGCAGGGTGTGAACAGCCCATATTATTTTGCTCCGGCCGCAGAACCCTATCACGAGGTAATTACCGATTTTCAGCGTGATTTTCAGGTTACCCTCGGTAGAAACCACGCAAAATATTTTGATGCCAACGGTTGGTTCTACTTTACCAAAGAAGTCTTTGACCTGCTGTATCCAAGTTACGGAGATACCTACCCTATTTATAATGGCGCCATTGGCATGACCTATGAACAAGGGGGCAGCGGACAAGCTGGTTTGGGCATTGTAACCGCCATCGGCGATACGCTAACATTGAAAGATAGAATTGCCCATCATTTTACCACCGGGCTTTCTACCGTGGAAGTATCTTCCCAAAACGCGGAAAAACTGAACCAGGAATTCAGGAAGTTCCATCAAAACAAAGATTTTAAATATAAAAGCTACGTACTCAAAGGAGAAAAGGACAAATTGGATGCTCTTAAATCCCTTTTGGAAAAACACAACATTGAATACGGTGACCTTACAAGTGGGTCCTACAAGGGCCATAGCTATGGTTCAGGAAGCAACGGCAGCCTTTCCATCAATAAAAATGGAATGGTGGTATCTACGGATCAGCCCAAGGGAACTTTGGTAAAAGTGCTTTTCGAACCCAATGCAAAACTGTCGGATTCATTGACCTACGACATTACCGCATGGTCGTTGCCCTATGCATACGGCTTGGATGCGATTGCATCAACATCTGCAGTTGCTTCGCAAAATGTTCAGGAAACTGTGCCTTCCTCGAACATTGCGAGTGGAAGCTATGCTTATTTGACCGATTGGAACAGTATGGACGATGCCCGCTTTTTAGTAGCCCTGTTAAACGAAGGCATCAGGGTTCGAAAAGCAGACCATCCTTTTACCATTGAGGGCAAATCTTTTGAAAGAGGCACATTGATCATTACCAAGGGTGATAATGAAAACAAAGAAGATTTTATCCCGACCCTGCAATCCATTGCAACAAAATTCAAGAAAGATATTACCTCTACGGGTACCGGATTTGTAGATTCGGGCAAGGACTTTGGTTCTTCATCCATTCAAATGATTTCCAAACCTAAAATTGCGGTATTGTCCGGAGGGCCTACCTCCACTCTTCGATTTGGTGAGATTTGGCACTTTTTTGAACAGCAATTGCACTACCCGCTTACAGTAATAGACGACGAATACGCCGACCGAGTAGACCTTTACGAATACGATGTCCTTGTATTGCCAGATGGCCGTTACGGCAACTACTTTAATGAAGACGAGCTTACCGAGCTTAAAAGTTGGGTAAGAAAAGGCGGTAAGATCATTGCTATGGGCGGCTCCATTGATGCCCTTGATGGCGAAAAGGGGTTTGGCATCCAAAAAAAGAAATTGGAAGAAACCGAGAACGATGAAAACACTCCACAACCCTACAAGGACTGGGAGCGGGAACGTATCAAAGGGGCCATTACAGGGGCTATCTTCAAAACCAAAGTGGACAACTCCAATCCTTTAGCCTACGGATATGGCTCTGACTATTTCTCCCTAAAACTGGGCAGCAGTGCCTTTGAGTATCTTGATAACGGGAACGCAGTATATCTTGAACAAAACACAAAACCATTTTCAGGCTTTGCCGGAGTGGAAGCAAGAAAAAAGATTTCGGAATCACTGATCTTTGGTATTGAAAACCATGGTCGCGGGCAAGTGATTTATATGGTGGACAACCCACTATTTAGAGGATTTTGGGAAAACGGAAAACTGTTCTTTGCCAATGCCCTCTTTATGGTAGATTAGGTTTTTATCTGGTTTTGAGGGTATTATTCGCTTTTTTTAACGAAAAAAGCATTGATACATACCTCCTTTTTTTTGTACATTTAGTAAAAGTAACAAGGAAAAATTGCGGATATGCCATTAAGAACCTCATCATTGATTTCAACCTTACAATTTAAGGCCACGTTATTATGTATAATTGGGGCCTTGGCCATGTTGCTACCGCAGTCATCCTTGGCATTTCAGCAAAATAACACCGAGCTTGATTACAACGAGTATAGTGGGGAGGTTAAGGAAGCATCGAGCAACAAGGCCCTTGTCTTTGCCACACTCACTGTAGAGGGCACGAATATCAGTACCATTAGCAATACGGAGGGAAATTTTCTTCTGAAGGTGCCCAAAGAGCATGCCAGTAAAAACTTGGTGGTTTCATTTTTAGGATATAAGACCAAAACATTGCCAATTTCAAGCCTTGAGCGCGAAGGCAACGAAATATCTTTGGAGGTATCTGTAACCCAACTTTCGGAAATAAATATCAATGCACCTAAAAATGCAATGGACTTGGTAAAGGAAACACTGAAGAACAGGGATGAAAACTATTTTCAGGATCCTTCGTTGATGACTGCATTTTACAGGGAAACCATAAAAAGACGTAGAAAAAATGTCTCCTTGGCCGAAGCCGTGGTAAACGTTTACAAAACACCCTATAACATTGTAAGGGAAGACGCCGTTGAACTTTACAAGGCCAGAAAAAGTACGGATTACAGTAAATTGGACACCGTAGCGCTGAAACTTCAAGGAGGCCCCTACAATACGCTGTACGTGGATATGATGAAGTATCCTGAGTACATCTTTTCCGAAGAATCGCTTTCCAATTACAAGTTTACTTTCGACCGTTCCGTGCGAACCAATGATAGATTGATCTATGTTATCAGGTTTAACCAGCATGAAGGAATTTTGGAACCATTGTACCAAGGGGAACTGTATATCGATGTAGAGAATAAAATTCTTACCGGCGCCATTTTTTCATTGAACATTACGGACAGGGAACAGGCAGCACAGCTTTTTGTGCGCAGAAAGCCCGCTAAAGTAGATGTTTGGCCCACCGAAGTATCCTACCGAGTGGATTACCGTGAAAAAAATGGTAAATGGCATTATGGCTACAGCAGTGTTTTCATGGAGTTCAAAGTGGATTGGGCCGATAAATGGTTCAACTCACAGTACAGTATGACCGCTGAAATGGCCATCACTGATTGGGAGACGGTAAGCAAGGACGAAAGACCGAAGTATCGTCAGCGAATCCGGAAATCGATTATCCTGAGTGATGAGGCCTCCGGGTTTTCCGACCCGGACTTTTGGGGAGAGTACAATATCATCGAACCTGAAAAGTCCATCGAATCTGCCATCAGAAAAATCCAACGACAGTTAAGACGGTCAGAAAGAAACAGTGATTAGTTCGTGTTTTTCTTCTAATTTTTGTGCATTTTTATCCTTGCGTTGCCAAAATCCAATGTAAATGTCCAAAAGAAGAAGTTTTTTAAAATCTGCTACAGTCCTTGGAGCTGCAACCCTTTTGCATCAAACAAGTTGGGGCAACGAGTCGTTTGCCAAAACCAAAGTAAAGCCTAAAAAATTAAGCCCCGGTGATACCATTGGTCTTGTGGCCCCAGGTTTTGCCATAAAATTGGAGGAGCTCTATCTTGCTGTTGACACCTTGGAAAAAATGGGTTTTAAAACCTTCTATACCGACCGCATTAAAGGAAACTATGGTTATTTCAGCAATACGGATGAGGAACGGGCTGCCGATTTGAACGAAATGTTCACAAATCCCGATATCGATGCCATTCTCTGCGCCCGTGGTGGATACGGATGTACACGCATCCTTGGCATGTTGGACTACGATGCTATCGAGGAAAACCCAAAAGCATTGATTGGGTTCAGTGATATTACGGCCTTGATCAATACCATCTACAAAAAAACAGGTCTTGTGGGATTCCATGGCCCCGTGGGCAAGACGCTCGATGATGAGTACAGTCAAGCTTATTTTAAAAAGGTTTTGATGGAACCGCAAGAAACCCTGCCCATTAAAAATGCCATATTAAAGGACCCCAAACAATATCGAAATAGCGAATACTACCGCTACACCATTACTCCCGGCGTTGCGCAAGGAGAGCTCATTGGTGGCAGTCTGACCTTGGTCACTGCCATGATCGGAACGCCTTACGAACTCGACTTTACGGATAAACTTGTTTTTTTGGAAGATGTTGAAGAAGCCCCGTATCGTATGGACCGTATGTTGACACAACTTTCTGAAGTAGATAGTTTTCTAAAGGCCAAAGGAATCATATTTGGGGTTTGCAAAGGTTGCGACCGTAAAAGAACCACTGAAAACTTCACCCTGAGAGAAGTGATCATGGATAGGATTTCACCCTTGAACATTCCTGCAGTGTACGGAATGAGTTTTGGCCATATTCCCCAAAACTCAACACTTCCCATAGGGATCGAAGCAAGCTTCAACGCCTATAAAAAACAGCTTCGCTTACTCGAAGCCGCTGTAAGTCAATAGCATTAGTCAATTGATTTACTTTACATTACCATTCAAAATAGTTTGCTTCATTATCTGATTTTTCAAAAAAAAGACGATATTAGCCATACTATTATAGTACGACCTCACTAAAAAAATACAAATCAACCTCACCCAAATCTGATTTGTAATTTCTTAACCTATAATAATGAAACATGTACTTCCTAGGTTCACAAGACCTATTAAAAGTGAGGACGACCCACTAATGGACGTTTCTTACTGGAGCAAGGCTATGGATGCCTACGATGCCAAAAACTACAAAAAGGCATTGATCGAAACCATCAACTATATCAATTCAAATGTACTTAAAGACCATAGTACCGAGAATGATATTCAAGTTACTCAAGGTCAAGGTTCCGCTGAGATTTCCATTTCAATCACGCAAGACACCTTCACAATCAGGGCACCTTTTGTTAAGGTTACTGAACAAACGAACAAAGTTGCCTTGTTCCGACGCGTGGCAGAAATCAATTTCAATCCGTTGACATTGGCACAAATCCATCTTAGGGACAATGTACTTTGGTTTGAATACGAAACGCCATTAGAGCTTTGTCAACCCTATAAAGTATATGACCTATTAAGGGAAATAAGTGTTTATGCCGATAATTATGATGATGAATTCATAGAAAAATACAAAGCTGAGTTCTACAAAGAGTCAAGTATTACCCCGTTATCCGAGATGGAAAAGGAGGCCGTATGGCAGCAAATCAGTGATATTTTGGAAGACTACAATAATTACAGCCTTTTTTTTAAAGAGAAAAGATGGAACGACTTCCAATGGGACATTATCGTGATTTCATTGCTGAAAATCGTCAATATTCCCTGTATCCATGGAACATTAAGGACCAAATTGGAAGAATATGTCAATAATCTCTTCAATGGACAGATTGATTTTAACCATAGGATCGATAAAGGAGTGAACTTTATGCAAAAGCTCCTTGCCAAACCCAAAGAAGAGTTTATGGAGGATATATACCACGCAAAGGCGTTGATTTCCCTCAAATGGCGCAGTTCCAACGAAATTTTGCAGGACTATGCCAAGAACTTGGAACAATATGTCAACTCTTATGTAAAGAAAAACAACAATTTGATGCTCTGCTATTATCTACAATATTCCTTTTTAAAAATGATATACAATTACAATTTGGAGGAGCATCACCAAAATGTCATCTACGATACCTTGGAAAAAGTTTCCGGTAAGGAGCTGCATGATGCCAGGCCTATTTTGCTCAATACATTCAATGCCTTTTTGAATGGCACGGCAGGTAGTTCAGGTGAAAAGAAAAAAGAAAAAAAGAACCTCTTCTCAAAATTATTCAGCTAACCAAAAGCAAATAACGTGGAAAACCTAAGAAAATCAGTTTTTAAAATAGTAACAGCTTCTGGAACGGGAAGCGGTTTTACGGTAAGCGGCCATGACCACATCATTACCAATTACCATGTGATCAAAGGAGAAAAAATAGTTGCCGTCGAAGACCATAAGAAAGATAGGCATGTAGCAAAGGTTGTTATGGTAAACCCAGAAGTGGACCTTGCCTTTTTAAGCATTGATGGATTCAAGAACGTAAATACGGATATTTCACTGCAAGAAGAAATTGTAATTGCAAACACACAAAGAATCTTTATTAATAGCTATCCGCTCGGCATGCCCTACACCATTACGGAGGGAATCGTATCCGCCACAAGTCAGCCTATGGGCAGTAGAAGCTATATTCAGACCGATGCTGCCGTCAATCCCGGAAATTCCGGCGGCCCTATGCGCAATGAAGCTGGTGTCCTGGTCGGGGTGACCAAATAAAAATTCAATAATGCTGATAACGTAGGGTTTGGAATAAAGCACTTGGATTTGATAAAAGAGATGAGCGACTTTGCACTACTTCAAAACAAAGCCGCCTATAACGTAAAATGTAATTCCTGCGATAACTATACGGATCAAGAATCAGAGTTTTGTGCCAATTGCGGGAACAACATGGATATTTCAATTTGGGAAGAGTTCGATAAAAGCCACTTTGCCCAATTTGTAGAAGGTGCCTTGACAGATTTGGGCATCGACCCGGTTCTTGGACGTGCTGGTAGGGATTTTTGGGAATTCCATCAAGGAAGTGCCCTGATCAGGATTTTCGTTTTTAAAAGAGACTACCTGGTAGCAACTTCCCCAATGAACAATCTTCCAAAACAGAATATTCAAGAACTATTGATCCACTTATTGGAAGCAAATGTGGAACCCTATTATTTGGGTATACATCAAAACCAAATTTATCTTTCGTACAGGGTTCATCTTTCCGATATATTCTAAGATCATGCGGACACCATCAAACAAAACCTAAAGAACCTAGCTTTAAAAGCAGATGATTTGGACAATTTTTTTGCTGATGAATATGGTTGCGAAATGTCCATAGAATCCAAAGAAGAAGTTTAGCAATTTAACAGCATTTTTTTGTGAGATCTGGTTTGTTAAAAATTGAAATTAAAAAACACAGGACTTATTCAGTACATAAAGAATCCATTCGTTTTTAATTCTATATTTGCCGCCGTAACATTAACTTTAATTAAACATGAAAAAGCTTTTATTAGTTGCCATTACTGTATTAGGATTCACCTACCTATCTCAAGCACAAGAAGTTAGATTTGGAGCGACCGCAGGATATCTCAATGCACGTGGAAGCGTCAAAGCAGGCGACATTAGTATATCTGCATCGGAATCTGGATTCTATTTGGGAGCAGTGGCGGACTTTAATGTCTCTGAAAACTTCAATGTACAACCTGAACTTCTCTATGCCAACGTAGATGGTTCGAGTGGACTAATGCTTCCTATTCTTGGAAAATTTGCCATTTCAGAGAAGTTTAACCTTCAAGCCGGTCCACAATTGGTTTTCTCCCTTGAAGATTCCATTGAAAATTATAGCAGTGTAGAATTTGATATCGCAGGAGGCCTTGGATATGATATAACGGACGACTTTTTTGTTGAGGCCAGATATACCTTTCAAATCAACAACTCCTACACCGGTAGTGAAGATGTCAAAGTAAGAGGAAATTACCTTACCGTTGGATTAGGGTACAAGTTTTTATAATAGATTACAATCTATCCAAAACAAAAAGGGCGGTGAAATCACCGCCCTTTTCTATTCTTATCAATACTACTTCGTAAATTCATTCAGTGTTTTAATAATAATGGACACGCAATCCATTAACTGCTCCCGGTCCATGACCAACGGTGGTGCAAAACGGATGATATTACCATGTGTTGGTTTGGCAAGAAGTCCATTCTCCTTTAAAGCCATACAAATGTCCCAAGCGGTAGAACTATCTTCCGTATCGTTGATTACAATGGCATTCAACAATCCCTTTCCCCTTACCTTTACGACCAAATCGCAGGAAGGGATAAACTTGTTCAGCTCTTCGCGGAACAGTTCGCCCAGTTCCTCTGCATTCTGTGCCAAATTCTCTTCTTTGATCACTTCCAAAGCAGCAGTGCTTACCGCAGCGGCTACAGGATTCCCGCCAAAGGTGCTCCCATGGCTTCCCGGTGTGATGACCTCCATAATATCGTCATTGGCCAAAACACCTGAAACCGGATACACACCGCCAGAGAGGGCTTTGCCCAAAATCAAGATATCGGGTTTTACACCTTCGTGGTCAACCGCAAGCATCTTACCAGTTCTTGCAATACCAGTCTGTACTTCGTCTGCGATAAATAATACATTATATTTTTCACAAAGAGCCTTTGCCTCTTTCAAATATCCTTCAGATGGCACATAAACCCCTGCTTCCCCTTGTATAGGCTCCACCAAAAAACCTGCAACGTGCGGATTGCTCTTGAGTGCATTCTCCAAAGCGGTCAAATTATCATACTCGATTTTTACAAAACCTTCAGTGTACGGCCCATAGTTTTCCCTTGCCACTTCATCATTGGAGAAGGAAATAATGGTTGTTGTTCTACCATGGAAATTGTTTTCACAAACAATCACTTTAGCTTGATTCTCTGGAATGCCCTTTTTCTGGTAGGCCCATCTTCTGCAAACTTTCAATGCAGTTTCTACTGCTTCTGCCCCTGTGTTCATGGGCAACAACTTATCAAAACCAAAAGTTTCGGTAGCGTATTTTTCGTACTTGCCCAACATATCGTTATAAAAAGCACGGGAAGTCAAGGTCAATGTTTTTGCCTGCTCCACCATGGCCCCAACAATTTTTGGGTGACAGTGCCCTTGGTTTACCGCCGAATACGCAGAAAGAAAATCGTAGTATTTCTTTCCTTCCACATCCCACACATATACACCTTCACCCTTGCTCAAAACCACAGGAAGTGGATGGTAATTGTGCGCTCCGTACTTGTTTTCCAAATCTATCGCTTGCTGCGATGTTAAATGCTCTAAAACAGCCATTTCATTAAATGATTAAAATTGATAAAATAACCATTCCTACTGTACCTTTATTCTTTCGAAGTCTCGAAAAAGCAGCGTGGGAGAGAAATCATCCCTTGGAGTGCCCGCAAATTACAAATTAATTGATGAAAACGTAATTTTTGAATGTATGATTCCCTTGGTTTTCACCTAAAGTTTACATGCAATTTAAGAAGCTACATTCCATGAAATACCAAAAAGAACTTACTTTTGCGGCATGCGTAAAAACAGAAGGAGAAAAACGTTCGAAAACGTAGAGGTAATCGATGCCGGAGCAAAGGGGAAATCCGTGGGCAAGGCTCCCGATGGACGGGTCATATTTTTGACCAATGCCGTACCCGGTGATATAGTGGACGTAATGACCACCAAAAAACGAAAAGCCTATTTTGAGGGCGTTGCCACCAATTTCCATACCCTTTCAGATAGAAGAACCGAACCCGTTTGCCAACATTTTGGTACCTGTGGCGGATGCAAATGGCAACACATGGGCTACGAGCACCAACTCTATTTTAAACAAAAAGAGGTGGAAAACAACCTAAAGCGTATTGGCAACCTAGAGTTGCCGGACACCACTCCTATTCTCGGGTCCAAGGAACAGTATTTTTACAGGAACAAAATGGAGTTCTCGTTTTCTGATAGCCGGTGGTTAACGCAGAAAGAAATCAATTCGGATGAGGAGATAGATGACAGAAATGCTTTGGGCTTCCATATTCCAGGTATGTGGGACAAAATTTTGGACATTAAAAAATGTCACCTACAACAAGACCCTTCCAACGCGATACGATTGGAAACAAAAAGTTTTGCGAACAAAAACGGACTTACATTTTTTAATCCAAGAAAGCAGGAAGGACTTCTACGGACTTTGATGATACGTACATCATCAACCGGGGAAATCATGGTGCTCATCCAATTCTTTGAAGAGGATACCAAAAACAGGGAATTACTCTTGAATCATTTAAAGGAGACATTTCCGGAAATAACCGCACTGCTATACGTAATCAATTCCAAGGGCAATGATACCATATACGACCAGGATGTCATCTGCTTTGCAGGTCGAGACCATATTTTTGAGGAAATGGAGGGGCTTCAGTTTAAGATAAATGCAAAATCCTTTTACCAGACCAACTCTGCTCAGGCATATGAGCTTTACAAGGTTGCTAGGGATTTTGCCGGACTCACTGGAGACGAGCTCGTATACGATTTGTACACAGGAACGGGAACCATAGCGCAGTTTGTCTCGAAAAAAGCTAAAAAAGTGGTCGGAGTTGAATCCGTGCCCGAAGCCATTGAAGATGCCAAGGCCAATGCTCTGCACAACAACATCTCCAATGTGGATTTCTATGTTGGTGATATGAAAAATGTATTCAACGATGATTTTATCGCTGCACATGGCCAACCCGATGTTATCATTACCGACCCTCCAAGGGATGGGATGCACAAACAAGTAGTTGAACAACTGCTCCAAGTGGCACCTCCAAAAATTGTTTACGTAAGCTGCAACAGCGCAACCCAGGCCAGGGATTTGGCTCTTATGAAAGAACAATACAAGGTCACCAAGGTTCAACCCGTGGATATGTTCCCACAGACGCACCATGTTGAAAATGTTGTACTTTTGGAAAAACGGGTATAATTTTTGACATAAAAACCCATATTTATCCTAATGAAGAAAATAATCCCCATCCTACTTATAGTTTCGGTGCTGTTTTATGTATCCTCTTGCGAAAAGGACGATATATGTGTTGATGGCGACACGCCCCTTATGGTCATCGGTTTTTTTGATTTTGCAGATACCACTTTGGTGAAAAACGTCCCCTCTATTAGGATACGCAATATTGATATTGACAGTATTTTGACCAATAGTTCATTTAGCGACCGTTCCGAATCACCGGATTCGCTGCAGGTCCCATTGCGAAGTACCGCCACAACAACGATGTATCAGATTATTTCAGAATCTGCGGATGATGAGGAAACAGAGCTGGAAACGGGAAATATTGATACTTTGACCATTTCCTATGAGTTAGGGGAGGCATTTGTATCCAGGGCCTGCGGATTTGTGACCAATTACAACAATATTTCCGTTACCCTTACCGAAGGTGCCGAAAACTGGATTCAAGATATCAAGGTTGTCCAACCCAATGTAGAAAATACTAATACTATCCATGTCAAAATATTTCATTAGCATCATAATTGGCCTCCTCCCTATTTTGGTTTTGGCACAGAGTGAACCTGTAGATCTTTCACCAAAAGATACTGTCGTTTACAAAGACCCATATGGCCTACGGGTCGGTGCGGACATCAGCAAATTGGTACTTTCTTTTTTGGATGAAGATTATACAGGACTGGAATTAGTAGGTGATTACAGGCTGACCCGAAAACTATATCTGGCCGCTGAAATTGGCAACGAGACCAAAAAACAGGATGAGAACCTGAACAACACTATTCTTTACGACTACGAAACTTCTGGAAGTTATATAAAAGCAGGTGTGGATATGAATACCTATACCAACTGGTACGGTATGAACAATGCCATCACCATTGGTGGTCGCTATGCCGTGGCAAGTTTTAGCCAAACACTTAACAATTATAGTCTTTATGAGACCAACCAGTTCTTTAATCCCGAGTTTTTACCTGGTGAAAATCCTAACAGGGAATTTAGTGGACTGTCGGCCTCCTGGCTCGAATTTGTTGTGGGCACCAAAGTGGAACTTTTTGCCAATATTTTTGTAGGGATGAGTGCACGCTTGGGATTTCTTGTGACCAATTCGGAAGACGAGCAATTTCCAAACCTATGGATTCCAGGATTCAACAAGGTAACGGACGGAAGTAATTTTGGGGTAAACTACAACTATTCTATCAGCTACTTTATTCCCCTTTACAAAAAGGACAAAAAGAAATCGGAAGAAAACGGCCAATAACATGAAGACCACGCCAATCGATTATATCGAGTTCAAATCCATCGATATTGAACAGACCAAAATATTTTACACCAATACCTTTGGTTGGACCTTTACTGATTATGGACCAAACTATACCGCGTTTTCCGGAAGTGGGGTTGCGGGTGGTTTTGAATTGACCACAGAACCTATTGTGAACGGAGTACTTGTTGTACTGTATCACGAAAATCTTGAGGAAATACAGGAACGTATAATTAGCGTAGGAGGAATCATCAGTAAGGAGATTTTTGAGTTTCCAGGCGGCAAGAGATTTCATTTCACTGACCCTTCGGGCAATGAACTTGCCATTTGGTCAGAAAAGTAAAAGGAGCCTCTAAGGACTCCTTTCACAAAATTTGGTTGAGTTAGTTAGTTGTGTTCTAAACACATCTCCAAATCTAACTAATTCTTTTGTTTTCCACCAAATCTATTTTTGGAGAAATCGCAATTTTTATTTGATTCGCAACTAATTCTCTTCACTGAATTTGGCCTTTTTACTTCCCTCGTAAATTTCATACTTTACCAGTCTCGACTCCAATTTACCGTTAAAAGTTTTAATTTTTTTCGATGTTTTTAGACCAATATGTTTTAAGGCTTCCAAATTTGATGTAATAAGCCAAGGATCGGTTCCAGGGTAAATCTGTTTGAACGTGTCCCCTATTTTCCCATAAAAGATTTCCATATCAATGGGCAATCGTTCACCGTAAGGAGGGTTGAACAGCATGTGCAGTTTTCCTTCAAGTGGCTTATCAACCCTAAAGAAGTCTTTGCGTTCCACGGTTATATAATCCGACAGGTTGGCATGGTCCACGTTCTCTTGGGCTTTCCTTACCGCTGAGGGAGCTTTATCGTACCCTATGATTTTATAATTGAACTCTCGGACCTTCTTTAAACTCGCATCCACAATTTTACTATAGAGGTCGGCATCATAATCCTTCCAATGCATAAATGCATAGGACTCCCTATTAATGTTCGCCGGTATATTGCAGGCAATCATAGCTGCTTCTATCAGAAAAGTTCCACTCCCGCACATGGGATCAAAAAAGTTGGATTGTCCGTCCCATCCGGTTTTAAGCAACAGGCCTGCGGCCAAGACCTCATTGATAGGAGCAATATTCGTTAGAATACGATATCCCCGTTGATGGAGGGAATTCCCCGAACTGTCCAAAGAAACCGTACAGGTGTTGTTATAAATATGGATATTGATTCTAACATCCGGGTCTTGGGTCTTTACATTCGGACGTTCCCGAACTACCTCCCTAAACTTGTCCACAATGGCATCTTTGGCCTTTAAGGACACAAACATTGAATTATCAAAGACCTTGGTACTAGTTACACTATCAATGGCAAAGGTTTTCTCCACATCGAAGATACCGGGCCAATCCAATTCGTAAATATGTCTGTATAGATCCTTTTCATTGAATACCCGAAACGTTTTGATGGGTCTAAAGACCCTTAAGGCCGTCCTAAGGCACAAGTTCGCCTTGTACATAAAACCGGTATCCCCCTCAAAAGATACGTTTCGAACACCTTCTTCTACGTTGCTAGCCCCAAGATTACGAAGCTCTTTGGCCAAAATTGGCTCGAATCCGTAAAGGGTCTTGGCCATCATC
>Ga0208449_1000068_pt1:62500-105658 | contig 105658 bp, 94 predicted proteins | sample MalvireepMed_s17_FD_184247 | JGI IMG/M metagenome (GOLD analysis project Ga0208449, IMG submission 184247) | Marine viral communities from the Global Malaspina Expedition - Malaspina viral metaG DeepMed_s17 (SPAdes) (version 2) | ecosystem: Environmental > Aquatic > Marine >...
TTCAATATTTGTTTATGAACTTTACCCAAAACCTTAAATCTTAAATTTAAGATTTTGAATCGCAAGCTAAGCTTGCGTAGTAGTCTCAGGCAGACTCGAACTGCCGACCTCTACATTATCAGTGTAGCGCTCTAACCAGCTGAGCTATGAGACTGTCCTATTTATCAATTGAATGATCCTGAAATGAATTCAGGATCATCAACCGAAAAATATCTTGAATTGACAACTAAAACTAAAACTTCGTCTTTCCTTATAGTCGCGTCTTTAACTGCTATGCAGTAAAGCTCTAGAAAGGAGGTGTTCCAGCCGCACCTTCCGGTACGGCTACCTTGTTACGACTTAGCCCCAGTTACCGGTCTTACCCTAGGCCGCTCCTTGCGGTGACGGACTTCAGGTACCCCCAGCTTCCATGGCTTGACGGGCGGTGTGTACAAGGCCCGGGAACGTATTCACCGCATCATGGCTGATATGCGATTACTAGCGATTCCAGCTTCACGGGGTCGAGTTGCAGACCCCGATCCGAACTGTGATAGGTTTTATAGATTCGCTCCGCCTTGCGACGTGGCTGCTCTCTGTACCTACCATTGTAGCACGTGTGTGGCCCAGGACGTAAGGGCCGTGATGATTTGACGTCATCCCCACCTTCCTCACGGTTTGCACCGGCAGTCTGGCTAGAGTTCCCACCATTACGTGCTGGCAACTAACCACAGGGGTTGCGCTCGTTATAGGACTTAACCTGACACCTCACGGCACGAGCTGACGACAACCATGCAGCACCTTGTAATCTGTCCGAAGAAAAATCTGTTTCCAAATCTGTCAGACTACATTTAAGCCCTGGTAAGGTTCCTCGCGTATCATCGAATTAAACCACATGCTCCACCGCTTGTGCGGGCCCCCGTCAATTCCTTTGAGTTTCATTCTTGCGAACGTACTCCCCAGGTGGGATACTTATCACTTTCGCTTGGCCACGGAGACCGAAGTCCCCACAGCTAGTATCCATCGTTTACGGCGTGGACTACCGGGGTATCTAATCCCGTTCGCTACCCACGCTTTCGTCCATCAGCGTCAGTACATGGTTGGCCACCTGCCTTCGCGATCGGTGTTCTATGTGATATCTATGCATTTCACCGCTACACCACATGTTCCGGCGACCCCACCATGACTCAAGACCTGCAGTATCAAAGGCAATTTTATGGTTGAGCCACAAACTTTCACCCCTGACTTACAGGCCCGCCTACGGACCCTTTAAACCCAATGATTCCGGATAACGCTCGGACCCTCCGTATTACCGCGGCTGCTGGCACGGAGTTAGCCGGTCCTTATTCTTACGGTACCGTCAGACGCCCACACGTGGGCGCATTTCTTCCCGTATAAAAGCAGTTTACAACCCATAGGGCCGTCATCCTGCACGCGGCATGGCTGGATCAGGCTCCCGCCCATTGTCCAATATTCCTCACTGCTGCCTCCCGTAGGAGTCTGGTCCGTGTCTCAGTACCAGTGTGGGGGATCCCCCTCTCAGGGCCCCTAACCATCGCTGCCTTGGTGGGCCGTTACCCCACCAACTAACTAATGGTACGCATGGCCATCCCTGTCCGATAAATCTTTAACCGCAATATCATGCGATATCGCGGTACCATGGGGCATTAATCCAAGTTTCCCTGGGCTATTCCCCTGACAGGGGCAGGTTCCATACGCGTTCCGCACCCGTGCGCCGGTCGCCACCAGAAAAGCAAGCTTTTCCGTGATGCCCCTCGACTTGCATGTGTTAGGCCTGCCGCTAGCGTTCATCCTGAGCCAGGATCAAACTCTTCATTGTATTTCCTTGAATGTCTGTCCGACACCCGGAATACCGAGTCCCTGCATCAAAATGGTTCATTTCTTAATTCTACGCTGTCGTTACAATATGTATATGAACTTCTTTGTTTCAAAAAACCGAATCAATCCTTCTAAAATCAAACTCCTTTCGGTTTTAACCACTTTACGTCTTCTGTAAAGCGGCTGCAAATTTACAACTGTTTTTTAAACTGGCAAGCTTTTTTTTGAAAAAAATCAAAACATTTTCCCGACCTCAAAAAACAATATTTTACATGAACTTTCCCTCAAAACAGCTTACTGTTTTTCGGGCTGCAAATGTAAAACCCTTTTTTCGATTACACAATGCTTTTTATGTTTTTTTTCAAGTCATGCTGACCTGTTAAAACCGCTGCTTCAATATGCTTCTGAACTTACCAAAAAAAAACAAACTCTTTGTTGTTTTTCGGGCTGCAAATGTAACACCATTTGATAAATAAACAAGAGGTTTTTTCTCTTCTTGGTAGAATTTCTTCCAACTAATTGAAAGCAAAGCAGATAAAAATACAAAAAAAATCAAAAACACAAAACCGTACTTCGTTTAATCTTCCTGCACTTCAAAAAAGACTCGAATCCATCCCTCCCTTGGCAGAAAATTGGTGCTTATATATAAGGTAAGTATTGTAGCATCTATACAAGGTATTATCTTTGTCCTTTAGATTATAAAAAATAGAAGTTCAAATAGCATGATAAAGATCACACTGCCCGATGGTGCCGTAAAAGAAGTTGAAAAGGGAACCACTCCTTTTTCCGTTGCCCAAAGTATTAGTGAAGGGCTAGCAAGAAACGTTATTTCCGCAAAATTTAATGACACTACGGTTGAAACCACAACACCATTGACCACCGATGGCACTTTAACTCTTTATACATGGAACGATGATGAGGGGAAAAAAGCATTTTGGCACTCAACCTCCCACGTTGTGGCCCAGGCATTGGAAGAACTTTATCCTGGCATAAAGCTTACCATAGGTCCGGCCATTGAGAACGGATTCTATTACGATGTTGATTTTGGCGAGCAAAGCATCTCAGAAAAAGATTTTCCATCAATAGAGAAAAAAGCTTTGGAGATTGCGCGAGGGAAGTATGACTACCATATGAGAAGTGTTTCCAAAGCCGATGCGCTTTCTTACTACAAAGAACAGGGGAACGAATATAAGGTTGAACTTATAGAAAACCTTGAGGACGGCACCATTACCTTTTGTGACCACAGTACCTTTACCGACCTGTGCCGTGGAGGCCATATTCCCAATACAGGAATCATCAAGGCCATCAAATTATTGAGCGTTGCCGGTGCATATTGGAGGGGTGATGAAAAAAATACGCAATTGACACGTGTATATGGCATCTCTTTTCCAAAGCAAAAGGAGCTCACTGAATACCTCCAACTTTTAGAAGAAGCAAAAAAGAGAGATCACAGAAAACTTGGAAAGGAACTGGAACTTTTTACCTTTTCGCAAAAGGTTGGTCAGGGCCTTCCTTTATGGCTACCCAATGGCGCCGCTCTTCGTGAACGTTTGGAACAATTTTTAAAGAAAGCTCAGAAGAAAGCAGGTTACGAAATGGTGGTTACTCCCCATATTGGCCAGAAGGAACTTTATGTTACCTCCGGGCATTATGCCAAATATGGTGAGGATAGCTTCCAGCCCATCCGCACCCCTAAGGAGGATGAAGAGTTCCTGTTAAAGCCAATGAACTGTCCGCATCATTGTGAAATATACAACAGCCATCCTTTCAGTTATAAAGATTTGCCAAAACGATATGCCGAGTTCGGTACCGTATATAGATATGAGCAGAGCGGTGAATTGCACGGGCTTACCAGGGTTAGAGGCTTCACTCAAGATGACGCCCACATTTTCTGTACTACGGAACAATTAAACGATGAGTTTAAAAATGTGATTGACCTTACTTTATATGTGTTGAACTCATTAGGTTTTGACAACTTTACGGCCCAGGTATCTGTAAGGGACCTTGAAAATCCCGACAAATATATCGGCAACACGGACGACTGGGAAAAAGCGGAGCAGGCCATTATCAATGCAGCTGAAGAAAAAGGACTCAATTATGTGATAGAAAGTGGCGAAGCTGCTTTTTATGGCCCCAAGCTAGATTTTATGATCAAGGATGCCCTCGGCAGAAATTGGCAATTGGGAACTATCCAGGTGGATTACAATCTACCCAAACGTTTCGACCTTACCTACAAGGGAAGCGATAACGAAATGCATAGGCCCGTTATGATTCACCGTGCTCCATTTGGAAGTATGGAGCGTTTTGTCGCACTATTGTTAGAGCATACCGGTGGAAACTTCCCATTATGGTTGATTCCGACCCAAGCTATCGTATTGCCCGTCAGTGAGAAACATGAAAAATATGCGGAAAAAGTTTTGAATTCACTAGAAAATCACGAAATTCGCGCGCTCATTGATAAGAGGAACGAGACGGTAGGGAAGAAAATCCGGGAGGCAGAACTCAAAAAAATCCCCTTTATGATCATAGTCGGGGAGCAGGAAGAAGAGTCTGCAACCATATCTGTAAGGCGTCATGGCGGTGAAGATTTAGGGAGTTTAAACGTAGATGCTTTTTCAGACTTGGTAACTACTGAAATAAATAGTACCTTAAAGTCGTTCTAAAAAATTAAGTTTAATTAAAAAGTTTACGTCATAGCAATTAGAAGAAGATTTAGACCCCAACCTAGGAGGGAAAACAAAAACCCTCACAACATCAATGAAAAAATAAAGGCCCGAGAAGTACGTCTTGTCGGGGACAATGTTGAAATGGGCGTTTACCCCATTTCCAAAGCAAGGGAAATAGCCACGGAACAGGAATTGGATTTGGTAGAGATTTCGCCAAACGCCGAACCTCCTGTTTGTAAGGTAATGGATTATAAAAAATTCCTTTACGAACAGAAGAAACGTGATAAGGCCATGAAGGCCAAAGCAAGTAAAGTTGTAGTAAAGGAAATTAGGTTTGGACCACAAACGGATGACCATGATTATGAATTTAAAAAGCGACATGCTGAAAAATTCTTGAAAGACGGTGCCAAACTAAAAGCCTATGTATTCTTTAAAGGACGTTCCATCGTTTATAAAGATCAGGGTGAAATATTACTTCTAAAATTGGCCCAAGAATTGGAAGACCTTGGTAAGGTTGAACAAATGCCAAAATTGGAAGGAAAGCGAATGACCATGTTCATCGCACCCAAGACAAGTAAAAAATAAAAACCGGACTTAGTTCGGTATAATAAGCGGAGTTAAATACTAGGAAAATGCCTAAGATGAAAACAAAATCCAGTGCCAAAAAGCGTTTTAAGCTTACAGGAACTGGTAAAATCAAGAGAAAGCACGCTTTTAAAAGTCACATTTTGACTAAGAAATCCAAAAAGCGCAAGCTGAAGTTGACCCACTCCACCTTGGTTCACCAAGCGGACGAGGACAACATCAAAGAACAGTTACGTTTAAAATAATTGTTCGACCGGTACATTATTTATTAACCATGGAGTCAGGCAAAAAAAAGCACTCATTATAGGGACGCCTGCTACAAAAAAATGACATTATGCCAAGATCAGTAAATTCAGTTGCTTCAAGAGCTAGAAGAAAAAAAGTGATGAAGCAAGCAAAAGGTTACTTTGGAAGACGTAAAAACGTTTGGACAGTAGCCAAAAATGCGGTAGAGAAAGCGATGCTTTATGCTTACCGCGACAGAAGAAACAAAAAGCGTACTTTCCGTTCACTTTGGATTACCCGTATCAATGCCGGGGCTAGAATGCACGGAATGTCTTACTCTCAATTCATGGGGAAAGTAAAAGCCAATGGAATAGAACTTAATAGAAAGGTTCTTGCAGATTTGGCGATGAACCACCCTGAAGCCTTTAAGGCCATCGTTGAGAAAGTAAAGTAAAAAAGTTAATATAAACTTACCCCGCTTATTTAGATCCCGCCTTGTGCGGGATCTTTTATTTTAAATAGGTTCTCGACTGCGCTCGAACTGACAACAATTTATTTATTGTCCAAAAGCTGTAATAACCAGCTTTCTTCCCGAAGCATGATTTCTATGCTCACATAAATATATCCCCTGCCAAATTCCCATGTTCAATCTACCTTGCGTGATAGGAATCTGAACCGAGGCACCCATCAAGGAGGCTTTGATATGGGCCGGCATATCATCAGGCCCCTCATAGTTGTGAACGTAATACGGAGCGTTTTCCGGTACCATTTTATTAATATGACTTTCAAAATCCGTTCTAACCGTTGGATCGGCGTTTTCATTTATTGTCAAGCTGGCCGAGGTATGCTTAATAAATACCTGTAAACAACCAGTTTTTATTTTTCTCAGCTCTGGAACAGCATCAATAATTGAATCTGTAATCAAATGGAACCCTCTGGAGTACGACCGCAATTGTATTTCTTTCTGATAAAAATTCATGTAAAAACATTCTTTGGTCCCAAATTAATATAAAGTTTACCAAATCAAGGAGTCAGTTCCATGAATAACAAATAACTTTGCAGCTTAATCAATTTGCATGGATTTATCACAGATTAAAATGGTGGTCACCGATATGGATGGGACTCTTTTAAATTCCAAACATGAGGTGAGCTCTCGTTTCTTTGAAATCTACGAAGAACTCAAAAAAAAGAACATTGCCTTTGTTGCTGCCAGTGGAAGACAGTACCACAGTATGGTGGACAAATTGGACTCCATAAAGAATGAAATTTTGGTCATTGCGGAAAATGGAGCTTTAATTAGAAAGCAAGAAAAGACCCTGCTCACAACTACAATTAACCAATCCGAAGTGCACCGCATTCTTGATACAGTTCGGCCATTGGAAAATGTCCACCCCGTTCTATGTTCCCAAAACACCGCGTATGTCGGCGGAGATTCCAATGAATTTTTGGATATGCTACGTGAATACTATTCTGAATTTCAAATCGTGGAAGACCAAAAACAAGTGGTTGATGACGTGCTGAAAATAGCCATATACCATTTTGAAAATTCCGAGGAACACATCTATCCACATGTAAAACATCTGGAGGGAGACCTGAAAGTCAAAGTATCCGGCACCAATTGGGTGGATATTTCCGATTTGAATGCCCACAAAGGCTACGCACTGAAAAAAGTAATGGACGAATTTCAGATAGCTTCCAACGAAATCATGGTCTTTGGCGACTATAACAACGATTTGGAAATGCTTGAACTCTCCGATTTTAGTTTCGCTATGGCCAACGCCCACCCAAATGTGCTGAAAATGGCAAAGTTCAGAACGGATAGCAATGATAATTTTGGCGTGGAGCGTATTTTGGAAAAATTGCTTTAATAAGACAATATTCCAAACCTCTATACTTAAGTGATTTGCTTCTGTAAAATTTGTACCTTAAAGGACAAACCTTAAAAGCAACACTATGGCATCTTTAAAAAAAGACGACATTAAACAAGAAGTCTTTGACCTTTACGACAAATATGCCCACAACCAGATAGACCGCAGGGAATTTATGGAAAAGCTTTCCGTTTATGCCGTCGGCGGAATCACCATCGCTTCCTTGATGAGCTTTATTATGCCGAATTACAAGGATACGCTTACCGTATCACCGAACGACCCTGAGCTGGATTCCAAATTCATTACCTACAACTCACCAAAAGGGGGTGGTGAAATCAAAGGGTTGCTCTCCAAACCAAAGAATGCAGGAGGTAAATTGGGCGGAGTCGTCGTGGTGCACGAAAATCGTGGCCTTAATCCTTACATCGAAGATGTTGGACGCAGAGCTGCGAAAGCGGGTTTTATTTCCTTGGCTCCCGATGCCCTTACCCCCCTTGGAGGTTACCCTGGCAATGATGACGAAGGCAGAACGCTTCAACGACAACGAGATAGGGACGAAATGCTTCAGGATTTTATTGCAGCCTATGAATATCTTAAAAACCACGAGGGTTGCAACGGTAAAATTGGTGTAGTAGGATTTTGTTTTGGTGGATGGATTTCCAATATGATGGCCGTAAAAGTCCCAGATTTGGCCGCAGCCGTTCCCTTTTACGGAAGTCAGCCCGCAGATGATGAAGTGGCAGAGATCAATGCCCCACTATTGATTCATTATGCAGGATTGGATGAACGGGTGAATGCCGGTTGGGAAGCCTATGAAGCAAAACTGAAAGAACTCGATAAAGATTACGAGGTACATTTTTATCCGGATGTGAACCATGGGTTCCACAACAATACCACTCCCCGTTTTGATGAAGCATCAGCTGATTTGGCGTGGAAAAGGACGGTTGATTTCTTCAAGGAACACCTGAGTTAGGTCTTCTGCTTCTTTTTGCGGGCAGCAGGGAACAGCACATTGTTCAAAATCAAACGGTAGCCTGGCGAGGTTGGATGAAGTTCCAACTCGGTTTTGGGGTCCCCTACCCTATGCTGGTAATCCTCAGGGTCGTGACCTCCGTAAAAGGTAAAAAAGCCTTTGCCCTTGATGCCATGGATGTATCTTGCCTCCCCATTGATGGAATTCTCACCAAGCACCATTACCGTTGGCTTTACCTCTTTTCGGGTATAAGCCGTGGTCTGTCCCATAAATCCTTTTACCAAGCTGGTATGGTTCTGGGTCAACATAGTAGGAACGGGGTCCCACTTGGCCGAGAATTCCATCAATGAGAAATAATCCGACTCCTTGGGCACATTCGCCCTTTTATTGGTCATATCGATGGATGAAAACTCATACCGAATAGGATTTCGCTCCAACGTAAAATTGGTAAACGCAAACGTGTTGCTAAAATCGAGCTTAGATTGATAATTCGCATCCGAAGGGTCCCCATCGAACATAGGCTCGCAAATATCAACGCCTTCAGCAGCTAAGGCAATATCAAAACTATCAGTGGCCGAGCACATGGCGAACATAAAACCGCCCCCAATCACATAATTTCGAATTTTAAGAGCCACAGCCAATTTTTCATCGGACACTTTAGAATATCCGAGGCTTTGAGCCAATGCTTCAGCATTTGCCTTGTCCTCAATATACCATGGAGCAGCTCTGTAGTGCCCATAGAATCGTCCATACTGACCTGTAAAATCTTCATGGTGCAAGTGCAGCCAATCATACAGGGCCAATTTATCGCCCAAAACTTCTGTATCGTAAATTGTGGTATAAGGAATTTCCGCATAGGTGAGCACCATGGTCACTGCATCGTCCCATGGTTGGTTTCCCTTTGGGGAATACACCGCAATCTTTGGTGCTTTTTCAAGGATCACTGCATCTTGGTTTTGAGATGGACTACTTATATCATCCAGAATCTGTGCAGCCTGTCCATCTGAAAGTACTTCAAAAGAAACGCCTCTAATCTGACATTCTTTTCGGATGGCCTCTCCATCTGGCAATAAAAAAGAGCCGCCACGATAGTTGAGCAACCATTGAACCTTTTGCTGCTTGGATAGCACCCAATAGGTGATTCCGTATGCTTTTAAATGATTTTTTTGTCCTTCGTCATCCATAGGGATTAGGATAACGGAGGCAAAAGATTGTAATGAAAATAAGAGGATTATAAAAAGAATACCTCTCGACTGCGCTCGAGGTGACAGGAATTTGTTGTTTTTAAAAGGGTACGTCATTATCATCTAGGTCATCATCACTGTTCATTGCGCTACCAAATGCATCGTCCGCACTGGGAAGATTTGGTGTCGCAAAGGGATTATCTTCGTCCGCATTCATCTTCGATTGGAATTCGAATGGGGAATCAAAGTCATCCAAGTTATCAAATTTACCTAGAGCACCCACAAATTTTAACCTAATATTTTCTAAACCACCGTTACGGTGCTTCGCTACAATAAACTCTGCCTGACCTTGGGTAGGGGTGCGCTCCTCATCGTCCCACTCGTCAATTTTATAATATTCGGGGCGGTAGATGAACGATACAATATCCGCATCCTGTTCAATCGCTCCCGATTCCCTCAAATCCGAAAGTATGGGGCGCTTGCTTCCTCCACGTGTTTCCACTGCCCTGGACAACTGCGAAAGTGCAATCACTGGAACATCAAGTTCCTTGGCCAATGCCTTTAGGTTACGCGAAATGGTAGAAATTTCTTGTTCACGGTTTCCTCCTTTTTGACTTCCTCCAGCGGTCATCAATTGTAAGTAATCAATAATAATCAATCTGATATTATGTTGTGAAGCCAATCGCCTAGCTTTCGCACGAAGGTCGAAAATTGACAGTGATGGTGTATCATCAATGAACAACGGTGCTTTTTCCAAGGTTTTCACCTTTACGTTCAATTGTTCCCATTCGTGCTTTTCCAGTTTACCGGTCCTCAATTTTTCCGATGACAAACCTGTTTCAGAAGAAATCAAACGGGTAATCAACTGTACGGATGACATCTCCAAGGAGAAGAACGCCACTGGGATTTCTGAGTTCACGGCAATATTACGAGCCATGGACAGCGTTAAAGCTGTTTTACCCATACCCGGACGTGCCGCCACAATGATCAAATCACTGGGCTGCCAACCGGAGGTAAGTTTGTCCAATTTATCAAACCCTGACGGAATACCGCTCAGACCTTCCTTGTTCGAAATTTCCTCGATTCTCTTTTTGGCCTGAATCACCAAATTCTGTGCTGTTTCCGCAGAGCGCTTTAAGTTACCTTGAGTTACTTCGTACAATTTTGCCTCTGCATTGTCCAAGAGGTCAAAAACATCGGTGGAGTCGCTGTAGGCTTCTTCAATAATATCGTTGGAAATCTTTATCAAACTTCTCTGGATATATTTTTGAAGTATGATTCTTGCGTGAAACTCGATATGGGCCGAAGAAGCAACTTTTTGGGTAAGTTTAATGAGGTAAAAATCACCTCCCGACACTTCCAGCTTACCATCCTTCTTCAATTGGGAAGAAACCGTTAATAAATCCACCGGTTCGGAAGATTCGAACAGTTTGAAGATGGCCTCGTAGATGTATTTATGGGAATCTTTATAGAAAACGTCAGGATGAAGAATATCGATGACCTCATCGACACCTTTTTTGTCAATCATCATAGCACCCAACACAACTTCCTCTAAATCAACTGCTTGAGGAGGTATTTTTCCTTTCTCAAGACTGATAAGGGCAGATTTGTCCACTCTGTGTCCAACTATGGGGCTAGGTTTTTCCATGAATGCGAAAGTAGCTAATTAACCTTTAGTTAACTTTAATTTTGACAGTAACGATTTCCACAGGTACTCAACAATTTAAATGTTGATAACTTAAAATACCTGTTAATAACATAAAAAAAATCGGGGACATAACCTAACTAAAATGGTCAACCCCCAAAAAACAAGGATTATTCACTGAAAACACCCATATTGGAATATTTTTCCATTCGGGATTTCACCAATTCCTTTGGTGATAACTTATTGAGTTCTTCGAAATGGGAAGAAATTTTATTTGCAACGGTTTCGAATGTTTTCTGTCTATTGGAATGAGCACCCCCAAGAGGTTCCTTAACGATTTCATCGACCAGACCCTGCTTTTTCATATCGGTAGCGGTCAACTTCAAAGCTTCTGCGGCTTGTTCCTTGTATTCCCAACTTCTCCAAAGAATGGATGAACAAGATTCTGGAGAGATTACGGAGTACCATGTATTTTCCAGCATCAACACTTTGTCACCTACACCGATGCCCAATGCGCCACCGGATGCTCCTTCACCAATGATAATTACAATGATAGGCACCTTTAAGCGGGTCATCTCCAAAATGTTACGGGCAATAGCCTCTCCTTGACCACGTTCCTCGGCTTCGATACCTGGGTAAGCACCGGGGGTATCTACAAAGCACACTACCGGAATCTTAAATTTTTCGGCGGACTTCATCAAACGAAGTGCTTTACGGTATCCTTCCGGATTTGCCATACCAAAATTTCGGTACTGGCGGGTCTTGGTATTGTATCCCTTTTGCTGACCGATGAACATATAGCTCTGGTCACCAATCTTTCCAAGTCCGCCCACCATGGCCTTGTCATCCTTTACATTTCTGTCACCATGAAGCTCCAAGAAAGTATCTCCACAAATGGCATTGATGTAATCCATCGTGTAAGGCCTACTGGGGTGCCTTGATAATTGCACCCTTTGCCAAGCGGTAAGGTTTTGATATATATCTTTTCGGGTCTGAGCCAGTTTTTTCTCTATTTGAGAACAGGTTTCGGTAACGTCTACATCACTTTCTTCCCCAATCACCATACATTTTTGAAGTTGCTCTTCAAGTTCTTTGATGGGGAGTTCAAATTCTAGATATTCCATGGGAAGTCTTTTATTTTCACGAAAAACAATGGGGACAAATATATAACATTATGACATACTCACATGAAATATACAAGTCTTTTAACTTCAACAATATACGCCATAATGACTGAATTATCGTTTGGCCTTCATCAACATATAAACGGCAAAAACGCCAAAAAGAAGGTTGGGAATCACCACGGCCAAAAGTGGTGAAAAACCGGATTGCTCTGCCAATGTTCCAAAAACTTTGTCGAAGAAGATGTACACAAAAGCCACTCCGATACCGAAGGCCAAATTGAGTCCCATCCCCCCCCTACGCTTTACGGAGGATACTGCCACGGCGATTACGGTAAGAATAAACGCCGCAATGGGCAGTGCCCACCTTTTATATTTTACGAGCACGTATGCATTGATGTTCGATGCGCCTTTTCTGCGCTGATCTTCGATAAAATCGTTCAGCTCAAAAAGGTTTTTGGTCTCGGCCACATACGACACCGGTGTTAGATCATCTATCTTAAAGGAGAAAACGGTATCCAACCTGCGTTTTGCGTTGATGTATTCGGTTTCGTTCCTTACCTCTCGCTTCTCGTAATTGGTCAAGCGGTATATACTGTCATCTGCTATCCAACGAATATTGCTGGCAGAAATCTTGTAGTCCAATTTACCGATGGAATCAAAATGCTCGTAGGTAAAATTGTATCCTATCTGACGATTGGGATCAAAACTGCTTACGTACAAATAATCGCTCTCGTTCAATTGGTTGAAGATATTCTCCGTTACCCTGGTCTGTTTTCCTTTTTTAAAATATTTGTACTCAAACTCATTAAAACCGATACTGGCATGGGGCACGATGAACATCCCCATCATAAATATTAGTATGGCCACCAATGTTGCACCGACAAAGTAGGGACGCAAAAACCGTCCGAAAGATACCCCTGAACTCAAAATCGCCACGATCTCCGTATTACTGGCCAATTTTGAGGTGAAAAAGATAATCGACAGAAAAAGGAAAATCGGTAATAATAGGTTTCCAATCACCAAAGTAAAATTACCATAGAACACGATTACTTCTGCCAATGGGGCCTCATTATCAATGATCTTACCTATTTTTTCTGCCAAGTTCGCCATGATCCCGATAGGCACAAATAGCAAAAGCATCCCCATAAAGGTGATCAGGTAACGTTTTAAAATGTATCTATCGAGTATGGTAAGCATTACAATCTTTTATCCATTTGATTGACCAATTTGGTCTTCCACTCCAAAAAGTCTCCGGCTAAAATACGTTCTCTTGCGGTACGCACCAACCACAAATAAAAACCAAGGTTGTGAATGGTGGCAATTTGCTTGCCCAAATATTCATTGGCCGCGAACAAATGTCGCAGATAGGCCTTGGAATATTCGGTATCCACAAATGTGATGCCCATTTCATCAATGGGAGAGAAATCGTTCTCCCACTTTTTATTTTTGATATTGATGGTACCGTGTGCGGTGAACAACATCCCATTTCTGGCATTTCTGGTGGGCATCACGCAATCGAACATATCCACGCCCAAGGCTATATTTTCCAAAATATTTATCGGGGTACCAACACCCATGAGGTATCTTGGTTTGTCCTCAGGCAGAATATCGCATACAATCTCGGCCATTTCATACATTTCCTCAGCAGGTTCCCCAACCGAAAGCCCTCCGATTGCGTTGCCCTCTGCTCCTACCGATGCAATATATTCTGCGGATTGTTTTCTTAAATCTTTATAGGTAGAACCTTGTACTATTGGAAAAAAGCTTTGTGAGTAGCCATATTTAAATGGAAGCTTTTCCAAATGGTTGATGCATCTATCCAACCACCTATGGGTCATGTGCATGGAACGTTTGGCGTACTGATAATCACATGGATAGGGCGTACATTCATCAAAAGCCATGATGATGTCCGCACCAATGGTACGCTGTATCTCCATTACATTTTCCGGGGTAAACACATGACGAGAACCATCAATATGGGATTTAAACTTGACCCCCTCTTCTTTAATCTTTCTGTTATCGGATAAAGAATATACCTGATATCCTCCACTATCCGTCAAAATGGGACGGTCCCAATTCATAAATTTATGAAGTCCACCGGCTTCTTCAAGTATTCCGGTGCCCGGTCTCAAGAAAAGATGATAGGTGTTCCCTAAAATAATATCAGGATTTATTTCATCTTTTAATTCCCTTTGGTGAACGCCCTTAACGGAGGCCACGGTACCTACGGGCATAAAAATAGGAGTCTGTATATTTCCATGGTCGGTAGTCAGCTCCCCTGCCCTGGCCTTAGTTTTGCCGTCCTTTTGTAATAAGGTAAAATCCAATTGTTCGTTTTAGAACCGCAAATATAACTAACTCTATTTCGTTCATCCTTAACAAAAAAATAAAGTTTCTGAACGTAAGATGTTTATTAAATGTAAAATCAACACTTGTTTTCTACAAATAATGAGATTACATTTGATATCTAAATTATTGACACGATGCCGAACACGCAAGAATTACAGGACCTGGTAGTACAGGTTAGAAGGGACATTTTACGAATGGTCCATAAGGTAAATTCGGGTCACCCAGGAGGTTCCTTGGGCTGTACCGAGTTTTTTGTAGCACTCTACAACGAGGTAATGGAATTAAAAGATGGATTTGATATGGATGGAATTGGGGAAGACGTATTTTTCCTGTCCAATGGCCATATTTCCCCCGTTTTTTATAGCGTTTTAGCCCGAAGAGGTTACTTTCCCATTGAGGAATTGAACACTTTTAGGCTAATCGATTCCAGATTACAGGGACACCCCACTACCCACGAAGGCCTACCTGGTGTTCGCGTAGCATCGGGATCTTTGGGCCAGGGAATGTCGGTTGCCATTGGTGCCGCCTTGGCAAAAAAATTGAACGGGGACGACCATTTGGTGTTCAGCCTTCATGGGGATGGCGAGTTGCAAGAAGGTCAAAACTGGGAAGCAATTATGTATGCCGCAGGTAATAAAGTGGACAACTTGATTTCAACTGTTGATAGAAACGGACAACAAATCGATGGTGCTACCGAAGATGTATTGCCCATTGGCGATGTCGCAGAAAAATTCAGGGTTTTTGGATGGGATGTGTTGGAAATTGAAAACGGAAACGACCTAGAGCAAGTTGTTGCAGGGCTTAAAGAAGCCAAGAGCAGGACTGGAAAAGGGAAACCCGTTTGTATTGTCATGACAACTGAAATGGGGAATGGTGTTGATTTTATGATGCACACCCACGCTTGGCACGGTAAGGCACCAAGCGATGAGCAATTGGCAAATGCGTTGGAGCAAAACCCAGAGACTTTAGGCGATTACTAATTATAGAAAAAGATACAATGACTAAATATACAGATCAAGGAAAACAGGACACCCGAAGCGGATATGGTGCCGGAATGACGGAACTGGGGAGAACCAACCCAAATGTAGTGGCCCTTTGTGCCGATTTGGTAGGTTCCCTTAAGATTGAAACCTTTATCGAGGAAAACCCAGAACGTTTCTTTCAGGTGGGAATTGCAGAGGCTAACATGATGGGTATGGCCGCCGGTTTGACCATTGGTGGGAAAATTCCTTTTGCCTCTACTTTTGCCAACTTTGCAACTGGCCGTGTGTACGATCAAATCCGCCAGTCCATTGCGTATTCCGATAAAAATGTAAAAATATGTGCCTCCCACTCCGGATTGACCTTGGGGGAAGATGGTGCGACCCACCAGATTTTGGAAGATATCGGTTTGATGAAAATGTTGCCCGGGATGACGGTGATCAATCCTTGTGATTTCAACCAAACCAAGGCGGCCACCATTGCCATCGCAGAGCATCATGGTCCCGTATATCTCCGTTTTGGAAGACCAAAAGTGGCCAATTTCACTCCTGTTGACCAAAAATTTGAAATCGGGAAGGCGCTAATGCTCAACGAAGGTACCGATGTAACAATCATTGCAACCGGACATTTGGTATGGCAGGCACTCCTTGCTGCTGAAAGTTTGGAAAACCAGGGAATCTCAGCGGAAGTGATCAACATCCACACCATAAAGCCTTTGGATGATAAAGCCATTTTGGATTCCGTGAAGAAAACAGGTTGTGTGGTAACTGCAGAAGAGCATAATTATTTAGGTGGACTTGGAGAAAGTGTAGCCCGTGTATTGGCCAGTAACCATCCTGCTCCTCAAGAGTTTGTGGCCACAAAGGATACCTTCGGGGAAAGTGGTACGCCAGAACAGTTGATGGAGAAATATGGCTTGAACAATAAAGCCATCGAAGCTGCCGTTTTAAAAGTGTTGAAACGTAAATAGTTTCCGGTATCTCCCTATGGAGATATTTCATCTTTTAAAACAACACTTATGAAAAAAACTTTTTTAGTAGTGGCATTTGCCCTTATTGGCTCTGCTGCAATGGCCCAGAGTGGCTCTGGATTCGGTATTAAGGCCGGTCTTTCGTACAACAAGAACGGAGATTTGGTCAACACCGTAACAGATGCCGTTGATGATCCTGAAGGTAAAGCCGGGTATCATTTTGGTTTTTGGGGCAAACTGGATTTCCCTAAGATCTATTTAAGACCAGAGTTGGTATATTCCAAGACAAAGAGTTCTTATGATATTAATGGAAACTCACAAGACTACGATGTGTCCAAATTGGACATGCCCGTGCTTTTGGGGTATAAATTGATTGGACCCCTGCATATTTTTGCAGGTCCTGCATTCCAATATACCCTTAAGAACGATTTGGAAGGTTTGACAGTCGAAGATGTAGAAAACGATTTTACAGTTGGTCTAAATGCCGGTATCGGTGTCAATCTTGGTAGGCTTGGACTGGATGTGCGTTATGAAAGAGGTTTTTCTAAAAATGAAGCCGAATTTATCGACGCCAATGTTGCCAATGTCGAAGGAAGGATAGATTCAAGACCTTCCCAAGTTATTTTTGCAGCATCGCTGAAATTATAATATCCGATTAAGTACAATAAAAAAACCCGCTGCGATGCAGCGGGTTTTTGTTTTTTATAATCTCTCCTAGTTGTCCGGGTCTAAATAATCAGGAACTCCGTCCCCGTCCGCATCTGGATAAGGAATGATGATATTCCCGCTTTCGTCCGAAATCTCATCTCGTGTAGGTATACCATCACCATCGTCGTCTGCATCACGAAAATTGGCCAAACGACTATTGAAAGGCTCTACATCAAAGTCTGTGTTGTCATCAAACAAATACCCATTACCATTTAAATCTTCTTCAATGGAAGGTATACCGTCATTGTCACTATCGGTATCCTCAACAATAGCACCTAACTCTACTTTAAAAATTAGAGGGGCATATCTTGGTATTACTGAGGTAGTTGGATTATGAAAGTATCCAAGACCGGATGGCATAATAATCAGTCCAATACCGCTATTGGCAATACTATAAGTACCATCTGGATTATCTATGATTTGGTCGGGTGTTCCCGCTTTCATTTTTGCAACACCATTGGAGTAACCTTGAACGCTAAAGGAAAGTTCTTGCCAAGTAAATTCGGCTCTTTGATCAAAAGGAGTCCCATTCAACAAGGAGCCTTCATACTTCAACAAAGTAGAATCCGCATAGGTTGGGCTTTCTCCGCCGCCTTCCCGTGCTTCAATATAATATAGTTTATGAGCGATATCTTCTTCTCCCGCACTTAGGCCAAAAAAACTTGATGATACATTTACCGTAACCGATTCGGCATCTTCCATTAAAGGTCGTTTGTCGGCATTCTCGCCTGCTATGGTATCAATAACTATTCTATAATCAAAGCCCTCAGGTGGTGTTTCAAATTCTTCGTAGTTGTAAAAGTGGGTGTTCAAAAACTCCCTTATGGTTTCGTCATCCTCCGGTGCCACATCGCTCAATAAACTTGGGGGTATGGCTTCGGGGCCTCCGTCATCATCATTTTTACAAGATAGCAGCGTTACCGCAAAACAAATAAATACTAAAACTCCGTACTTCATCAAGTCTGTTATTTAGGCGCGCAAGATACAATTTTCCATTATTTTTGTTCCGTCCGTTAACAAAGATTTGCGAAGACCATGCGAATAGACAAGTACCTTTGGTGCACTAGATACTTTAAAACACGAAGCATTGCTTCCAATGCGGTCAAAAAAGGCCATGTTAGGGTAAATGGCAGTGCCGTAAAGCCTTCACGGGATGTTTTCCCTATGGATAAAATCGTGGTACGGAAAAATCAAATCGACTATCAACTTACGGTTTTGGACGTTCCCGAGAGCCGTGTAGGAGCCAAATTGGTGGATATTTACCGAAAGGATACCACGCCAAAAGATGCCTTTGAACACAGCGAACTGCTTCAACATGCAAAAAAGCATTACCGAAAAAAAGGACTTGGTCGACCTACCAAAAAAGACCGTCGGGATTTGGACGACTTTTTGGACGAATCGGAATAAACCGTTTTCATATCTTTGAAACAACTATTGCGCAACTATGAGGAACCTTATTCTTAACCACGACCAGATACAGCACATTACCAAAAGAATCGCTTATCAGATTTATGAGACCAATGTGGACGAAGCTGAAATTGTGGTCGCCGGAATTAAAGGTGGCGGAGAAAGTTTTGCAAAAAAAATAGTCACGGTACTCAAAAACATAACCGATGCCAACATTGTGTTGTGCAAAATGGATATGGACAAAAAAAATCCGTTGGAAAGCGGCGTCAGTACCTCCCTTGCTGAAGATGGTTATAAAAACAAATCAATCGTTTTGGTGGACGATGTACTGAACTCGGGCACGACCTTAATATATGGAACACATCATTTCCTTAAAACGCCCATAAAACAGCTTAAAACGGCTGTATTGGTCAACAGGAACCACAAAAAATATCCGATTAAGGCCGATTTCAAGGGTATTTCGTTATCCACCTCCTTGAACGAACATATAAAAGTGGATTTTGAGCCCAAAAACAACGCTGTCTACCTAGAGTAACTCCTTGATTTTATCCACTACGGTTTCTACATCCTTGCCGTTGCAGTCCAAAATGTGTTTTGATTGTAAATAATAGGGCCTGCGCTCAAATAGGTGTTTGCCTATAAATTCGGGAAGTTCCGAATCGGGAATATTTTTCACCAGCGGCCGGTTCACTTTTTCTTTTGAAATCCTGTTCACCAAATTGGGAATGCTCAGGTCAAGATAAATGGATGCATCTGCCTGTTCCAAAATAGTGGCCATATTGGTTCCATAGCACGGGGTGCCGCCCCCGGTTGAAATTATGGTAGATTCTTCCTTTTCCAGAACCTCTTTTAGCATTTGATGCTCCAACTTCCTGAAAAAAATCTCTCCTTTTTCAGAAAAAATATTTTTTATGGATTTTTTTTGATTGGCTTCAATATAGTCGTCCAAATCGATGAATTCCATCTGTAAATGACTGGCCAACAATCGTCCAACGGTCGACTTTCCACTCGCCATATATCCCACTAACACAATTTTCATATTGATGAATTTTATCAGATTTCAAAAAAACACAAATTTATCTATAATTCACCTTGGAAAATAGATTATTGATGTTATATTTGCACCCGCTTAGCCAAACAGCTAGGCACAACTTGAAGACCTGATAGCTCAGTTGGTAGAGCATCTCCCTTTTAAGGAGAGGGTCCTGGGTTCGAGCCCCAGTCAGGTCACTTTTGAGCTTTCAAAAATATTCAAAAAGTCTGTAAGTCATTGATTTACAGGCTTTTTTGTTTTTATTGATTTCATTTTATATCAAATTGTACCATATATCGCGGTGAACGATTCGGTGAACGGTTTTAGAATCCGCAAAAATGGCACCTGATCAATGTTAAAAACGCTCCGAACATTTTTTTTCAAATGCTTTGGAACAAAATTGAATCAGTTAATCGATGACAAATGGAAACAAAAACATTCTCTTTAATCCACTATCTAAGAAAGGCTCAATTGGACAAGACCGGAAAAGCTGGTATCTATCTCAGGATTACCGTAAACGGTCAAAGGACAGAGCTCAGTATCAAACGAAAAACAACTCCCGAAAAATGGTGTTCCGTAAAAGGAAGGATAAAGGGTTCGGGCAAGGAGGCCAAAGAAATGAACCACTATATGGACCAGCTGGAATCCAAAGCTTATGAAATCCATTCAAAGTTGATGGTCAAAAAAAAGCCCTTCAATGCGGAGACCATCAAAAACAAACTACTGGGCAAAGGAACTGACCATAAAACACTCCTTGCCATTTATGAAGAACACAATGCCCAGATCAAAGAGTTGATCGGATCTGACTATTCCTATGGAGCGTACCGCAGGCATGTACGCACAATGAACCATCTTGCCGGCTTTATCCAAAAGGAATATAAAGTATCCGACCTATATGTAATGGAGGTGGATTTAAACTTTGTCAATGGATTTCACCACTACCTAAAGACGCAAAAAATCGGCAATCAGAATACGGTTACCAAATACGTGGTCAACTTCAAAAAAATCATGAGGATGGCCTTTGCCAATAATTGGGTGAAAAAAGATCCTTTCTATTCTTGGAAGGCCGAATGGAAAAAGGTGGAAAGAGATGTCCTGACCGAAGCAGAACTTAGGTCCCTGATCGAATTGCAGCTCGAGTCAAAAAGCTTGGAACAAGTAAGGGATATTTTTGTTTTTTGTTGCTTTACCGGATTGGCTTATGTGGACGTCAAAAAGCTTTCAAACAACCATATAGTGAATGGTATAGAAGGTAAACGATGGATCAAGATCAAAAGAGCTAAAACCGATTCATTGAGCAGCGTGCCATTGCTGCCCATTGCTGAAAAAATACTGTTCAAGTACAATGACCATCGGCAAAGCTTGCTTACAAGGGCTCTATTACCGGTAATCAGCAACCAAAAGACCAACGCCTACTTAAAGGAAATTGCTTCCACCTGTGGGATTAAAAAGAAACTTACCTTTCATTTGGCACGTCACACCTTCGCCACTACAGTAACCTTATCCAATGGTATTTCAATTGAATCGGTAAGCAAAATGCTAGGGCACCAATCTCTGAAGACCACTCAGATTTACGCCAAGGTAATAGACAAGAAATTGTATGATGATATGAGCATACTGAAGGATAAGTATTAGTAAACCATCATGTGCAGACACAGGATATATAACCGCCCCACCGGATAAAATTGAACACCCTCGAAACGAATATAAAAATCTAATTTTCAATTCACTACAACCAAATGTCGGGTGGCTCAAATTTTCCGTTTTTGGCGGTCGCAACCATCCGGCTCACCCAATCCGTCCCATCCAACAGAACAAAAGAATGGTGGTTTTAGGAACGAAAAAACGTGCTTTGCTTTGGAGAATTATTTTTTCTTCTTCTCTGGATTTTGCCAAGTGTTGAACACAGAGTATACAATCAGAAATGGAAAACGTTTTATGAATGCTTCCCGGTAGGGTTTCCGCTTTTGAGGAAAGTGTTTCGGGTTCGAAACAATCCTCTCAAAATAACTGTCCAGATGTTCCAAGAATTCCTCGCCCAATCCCGTTCGTTTTTCTTGATAATAAAGATACGCCTCGATGATTTCCCAATTGGCCCCATCCTTGATCTCCAAAAGATAGGCCATCTATTAACCGGCGTTTCTTGCATTCCTTTTAACCTGTTCCCAAGTAAGGGATTTACTCTCGCCCCTCAAATGGGCCTCCCTTCGCCTATCAATCATTTTGTATTGCTCTTCGTCCAAGGTAAGTTCTTGCTCGTCCTTTTGGTAGCTTTCGGCCAATGCTTTTATCATTTTCAAAAGTCTTATGTCTGCCGTGTCCACGTACTCCTTGACCGTATTCCTTAAATCGATTGTTGCCATGATAGCTTCCTTTTCTTAGAATAAAGGCACAAATTCTGTTCCATAGGAACTGTCCTTTCAAATGTATAACCAAGAAAACATCAGTTAGACTCATAGTTAAAAGTCATTTTTTTTGTAAGTCCAGATTAAGGAGCCGTTGAAGTCCTAGAAGTCAGAAAGGCTAATTTCGGTTTGACTTATGAAGCTTTTTTGAAATCTATTCGATGTTCTTTCTTGCCAAAAGTATTTAAAGTTTTACAAAAAAAACTTGTCTTATTCGGACAAAACCTTCTTTAGAAAAAGATATAAGAAATCAAGCTCTCCAACATATCATTTACTTTACCATTAGCGCAATGCTAATGTTTATACCTGTTGTTCAATATATTTTTGCGGACAGAATGGTACCAAATGATTCCCGATTTTTTCCCATTAAAAAAGTTACTTCTATATCCAAGAGGGATTTCTGAAATAATATTTGGAAGAATACTGGCTAAAAAAACACCGCTTTAAACCAAAAAAAGAATAAAAAATCAATTCCTTGAAATAGACCATCAAGAGCGGTGATTTTTCCCAATATACCATTGTTGGGATGAAAACCTTGGCCGTACTGTTCTTTCTGATCAACATCCTGAAGAAATACAACGAGGGCATCGCGGCTACCGAGGGCCATACCTGGGGCCTCGCCCCTACGGACTTGGCCAAAAACTTTACGGTGGTCTTGTTGGTCATCTTCTCCACCGAAGTGTTGGGCGTCTTTGACGGCATTTTGGTCGCCATCGAATCCCAGTACCGAGACACGGCTCCGGCACTTCGGTCCGCTTTGTGGTGGTCTATCCCAAGTTCACCCTGAATTCAGAGGAACGCTTACAAGTAAAAGTATTGGAAACCAAAGGAAGCCGCAATCTTACCTTAAAACTGCGCTGATCATTTCTCGAACAGGGCAAGGGTCCAATTCTTAAAACGAAACCTCCCATTCAACACGTGACAAACGATTTGAAACTTTTTTGATTGTCGCCAATATTTCCTCCTCTTTTGGCAACGCCCCGTAGACCAAAAACTTAAATTGATTTTGATAGGTGTCCTTAAGTTGATGCCATGTTTCTTCTGGACCATTAAAAATCAATGCCTCTTTTGGATGGTATCGCAACCAGTCGTTATTGTTCTTAAAGCTTTGTACATCGTCATGGGCCACTTTTTGGAGCATCGCATCAAAATCATCTGAATCGAAAAAATTTTGTACCGTTTCATCTTTCAACAACTGATGCATATCGTACACATGTCTGATTTTGGCATTCAAGTCTGTAATGGGTTGTTCAGTATGGGAAAACCGTACCAAGCTCATTATTTTTTCGCAAAGCGTTCTTCGGGAATCCAATACAAGAACTTCAAAAGGTAAAAGGTTGTATTCTTCGGCCAGTACCTTTTGGCCAGTGGCAATCATCATATCATAGATATAACTGTTCAGCACCTTTTTTGAATAAGGTTCAAAATAACCCAACCATGTGGCCTCTATGATGATGGCATCCCTTACTTGCCCGTAATCCCCCTTGAAAATTTTCGGGTGGTTGTAGGCTATTTTTCTGATCATTCCCATTTTGTTGGTAATCCCTTGTATCTTCACTTCTACAAAGGGTTCGCCAATTTCATTGGTTATTTTTTTGAGCTTGGCCTTTAATTGGTTCCCTGTCTCTTCCTCTTTTCGTATTACCACCAAATCTATATCCTCGGAAAAACGTTCGATATAAGTGTAACACTTTGACAGGGCCGTTCCGCCCTTGAAAATGACCTCATCTTTGATGGCACTTTCAAAAATGAGTTTTAGGGCATAGCATACCCAATAGTCCTTTTCGATATAGATATCCAAAATACCCATTCGCTCTGCGGTTGCCTGCACCGCTTGTCTGAAAAGTTGTTCGTTCTCGTGCAACTTCATTTTATATTCCAGTATTTGGCATTTGGCAACACCTTTTCAGAAATATCAAGATCATAGACCGTTATTGGGTTCAGACTATCCTGAAGGTCCCGTATTTCCGTTTCCGCCCTACAACTAATCTCCCTGAGCAATGCGCCCAACAAAGCCCTAGTGGCAGGGGAATATTTAAAAGCCAGTTTTATAAGCTTTACCTGCTCGCTGGTTTTCAATTCTCGTAATAATGCCATCAGCCGAATACAACTTTTTTCAATGGTGGTATCCGGTATTTTTTTGATGTAACGTATGGCATCCAACAATCGCAACAGGGGAATGCTTTCCCTAGTAATGGTATTCTTTTGTTTGATGAACGAAATTCTGAAACGCCCTCTTTTGAAAGGTGGTCTTATCTCTCGTTTACCTATCTGTATCGTACTGCTGACCTGAGTGGTAAGCCCTAGTGAATTATAAACGCTATACCCTGTGATATATCCCACTAGTTTACCATCTTCCTCCAACAAATCCTTTACAATTTGATGCTGGTCGGGAAACAAGGCACCGAATACGGTTTCTTGCGGCCTGAAATATTTACCTTTGGACAACTTGTTTATTTTCCCGGAAGAGGCCATCCTATTGAGGTGTTTAATGATGGCCTCCCTCTTGGTCACCTCACTGATAAAATCCATATAGGTGAACACATACCCCTTGGGCAACTTATTGATCTTTTCTTCAATATATTCAGAGGTTTTCATTGAAAATGATTTGCACAAAGATATTCAAAATGTCCAGTTTATTCATTAAAAAACTGGACATACTAATCACTAGCAATAACTTTATTTGTGTTCTTTCATTGGTCCTTTTACCTTTGAAGCAAAATGTTACCGCTTCAAAGGTAAAAGGACCATACCGTTACATCATCCAAACCATCATGTTAAGGGCTTCAAATCTCTTATGCCTATGGACAATAACCCTTTTCGACCCCAAACACTCCCATTTTGGTAAACATCCATGTGTTATATTAGGACCGCCACCAAAGTTCATTTCCCGAACAAGTACCGATCAGTTGATCATGTAGAACAGCTTTTTTTGACACCAGCGGCTCTATCTTTGACTTCTGATAAAGTTGGCACAGGCCTCAAAATCATCGAATATTTGATTTTCCGGAATCAATGATGGAATCAAATCGACCCGCTCCATCATATATTTGGGTTGCTCGAGGACATGTACAAAGAGTACCGTGATAGCTTTATTTTTAAGTTCTATCAATATGTCCTCAAGGGTATATAGCCCCGATTGGTCCAAATACTGCATCCGGTCCATTCGTATGACCACCATGGAGGCGGTTTTCGGTATTTGCTTGGCCAATTGTTGAAACTCGCTTGTAGACCCAAAAAACAAAGGTCCGTTCAAGTGTTTGATAAAAACCTCCTTTTTGAGATCCTCTGGAAAGTTGGCTTCATCCGCCCAACCCTTTTCTTCCAGTAAGGTCTTGACATCCGATTGCCTGGCCGTTAAGTCCCCCATTTTTTTCATGAACATCAGGGAGGCGATCACCAATCCGATACCCACGGCGTAGACCAAATTCCAAACGGAGGCCAAGACCATGACCACCAACATGACCACCACCTCGGAACTGATCTTCAAAGGTCCGAATTTGACATCTCTGGGCAGATACGGTATGGCCCTGAGCCCCTTGTAGTCGATTACCCCAATCCCCACGGTAACCAGGATGCCGGCAAGAACTGCGGCCGGTATTTTGGAAGCGATGGGCCCTAAGGCCAACAATACGACAAGCAACAGGATTCCCGCAATCATACCCGATAATCTGGTCTTACCACCGGCATTGATATTGACTACAGTACGGATGGTCGCCCCCGCTCCGGGGATACCCCCAAAAATGGCCGCTATACTGTTACCGATGCCCTGCCCCATCAATTCCTTGTTGGGCTTATGCTGTGTTTTGGTCATATTGTCCGCGACCACAGAGGTCAATAGCGAATCTATGGCTCCCAAAAGTGCCAGGGTCAAGGCTGTAAAAATATAGGGTGTTATCGAATTTAATTTGAATTCACTGAAGATGTCCAAATGGGGAACGGGAAAACCGCTGGGTATTTGTGGGATGGGCCTGTAATCCAAGCCTATCCCATAGGCCGCCCCTGAAACGACCAACAATGCGACCAATGCACTGGGAATGGCGCTAGTGATTCTTTTAAAGCCATAGATGATCACAATGGTAGTCAGGGCCAGGGCAAATTCCAACCAATCGATCCGTTGCAGGGCCATTGGCAAAACCTTGATTGTACCGATGACCCCGGAAGCATCTTTATTGGCCAAGGTCCGGGCCTCTTTCAGGATATTTTCCTCAGATGCCTCCCCCGCCCTGTCCAGGGTTTCTTGAAAATCCTCAAGCACCAGTATTCCCCCATTCGATTCTTCAGTAAGGATATCCCTGAGGATAACCTCTTTCGCCCGAGGTCTGAATCGGTCCACAAATGCTTCATCTTCCGTTGGGTAATAGCCCATGGAAGGCAACAGCTGGGTAACAAGGATGATTACACCAATGGCCGTCATAAAGCCTGAAACCACAGGATACGGAATATAGCGAACATATTTTCCAAGTCCTGCAAGGCCCAATAGTATTTGTAACAACCCTGCCAATAGAAATACCGATAAAATGGCTGGCAATGCCTTCTCCAGATTACCATCGTTCATGGCCACGATACCGGCAACCACGACCATGCCAACAGCGGTCATAGGTGCCGTTGGACCGGATATCTGGGTATTGGTGCCACCGAACAAGGCAGCGAAAAAACTGATGAAAATGGCACCGTACAAACCGGCACTGGGACCCAAACCCGAGCTGACACCAAAGGCCAGGGCCAAGGGCAGGGCGACAATGCCTGCCGTGATACCACCAAAAAGGTCTCCTTTAAAATTGGAAAAAAAGTGCTTCATAAAAATGTTGATTGTTTACTTATGTCCCATGCTCGGTTACTTTAGAACAGCGTATTCTCAGCGATCTTCACATATGCTCTAACCACCGATCGATCCTTGTATTGAGGTTTTCAGTTGAAACGTTCCAAGATTTTGGAGAACAGCAACAACTTGATCTGTGAATAGCTTTTTATATGGCCCATATAACCATCTCGGTTTTTCTCATGGGTGTTGAGATAATAGGCATCACATTCCATGGTATCGCATTCGATGGCATTCAACATGGTACGTTCATAGCGGTACAATGTTCCCAACCGAAGTTGATTATCCCTTTGGATCGCCAAAAGCCGTTGGTTCATGGACGGATCCCCCAACAACCTTTTTTCCAATTGGATCAAGTACTGCAGTTCTTCATTGATTCCTTCCATGGTCTCTGTCCAATTGGTGATTTCCAATTTGTCCTTTTTACTGATGATCCGGCTTATGGATTCATGAAAATAGGGGCGGTTGACGGATTTCATAATACCATGTTCAGGTTGATGGACTCATTTTCCTGTTCGATGTGCTCAATGGTCAGTTTCTGGTTGCCCGATGGAAATTCCCAAACTATGCAATCTCCTTTGGCGTACCCCATTACCGCGGACCCCATGGGCGTTAATATGGATATGCAATCGTTCTTGACATCACTTTTCTTGGGAAGTACCAATTTGAATTTTTTATGCCACCCATTTTCGGAAACAATCGTGACATTGGAATTGAACCGTATCACATCCTTGGGCATATCCTTCTCATCCAATATCTTCGCGGTCTCCAATTCCCCGGCCAACTTCCTTACCGATTTTCTCCATGTACTGTCCTGATGGTATCCCGAAAGGTTCATCAACCTTTTGAGTAGGACATATTCCTTTTTTTCAATCAACAGACTATCGTATTTCATTGTATTAATTTTATGCATTATGGGTTTCGCTGGATCAGTTCCGGCAAAACCCTTCGTTTCTCTTATTATGGGAATATGCCCCGCTGTACATAGGTTTCCTCAAGTCGCTCTATAGCAATGACAAAGGCAGCCGTTCTCATGTCCAGGTTCTTTGTCTTTGTTTTGTACATGACCTTGTTGAACGATTCCCGCATCTTTCTTTCCAGTTTCTCCAATACCTCGTCCAACTGCCATATTTCCCCATTGCGATTCTGCAACCATTCAAAATAGCTGCCTATTACACCACCGGAATTGCACAGGATATCCGGTATGATGTCAATGCCCCGCTTCAAAAGTATCTCCTCCGCCTTTACATCGGTCGGTCCATTGGCCCCTTCGGCAATCAAGCGGGCCTTGATGTCATGGGCATTATCCACTGTGACCTGGTTGCCCAATGCCGCAGGTATACAAATGTCACAGTCCAAACCAAAAAATTCGGCATTGTCGATGACATTGGCCCCTGCAAAGCCCGATATACTGCCCTTATTGGCCTTCGCATAGTCCAAAAGTTTTTCCGGGGAAATACCCTCATGGTTGTGGATACTACCATAGGCATCCTGTACGGCAATTAGAATGGCTCCTTCTTTTTTTAGAAAATGGGACGCCCAATAGCCCACATTACCAAACCCCTGTACAATGAATGTTTTGTTCTTTAGGTCGATCGTATTGTGTTCCGCCCAAAATTTGATGGTCAGGAAAACCCCATAGCCCGTAGCCCGGTCCCTTCCTTCAGAACCACCGGTACCAATGGGTTTTCCCGTGACCACATGCAGGTTCTTCGAGCGCTCATTGGGGGATTTGGTGGACATATAGGTATCCAAGATCCAGGCCATGGTTTGCGGGTTGGTGTTGACATCAGGCGCAGGAATATCCAGTTCCGGTCCAATATTGTCCCCAAGGGCATAGGTAAACCTTCTGGTGATCCGTTGCAGTTCGTCTTGGGAATATTTGGTGGGATCCAACTGTATCCCTCCTTTGGCCCCACCATAGGGCAATCCGGCCAAAGAGGTCTTCCACGTCATCCACATGGCCAGGGCCCTGGCAGCGTCAATGTCCACCGTGGGGTGGTAACGCAATCCTCCTTTGTAGGGCCCAAGTGCATTGTTGTGCTGAACACGGTAGCCCGTAAATATCTCTACCTCCCCATTGTCCATGCGTACGGGAAAATGCACAACGAATTCATTATTGGTGACCTCCAGTATCTTTCTGATGTTGGTATTCAGCTCGATAATATCCGCTGCATTGTTGAACTGTCGCATAACGTTGTCCAACATGCCTTGTTTTGGCTGCTTTTTTTTTGATGTTAAAGTTGTTGTCATAAATAACTGTTTTTTGGGTGTCTCGTACCCTCTGATTGTTTGTTAATACATTTCATCCGAAAACACGATGGTAGGTTCATTCTTATCATCCATATGATGTCGATATTCATTACATAGGTTGATATTTGACCTATCGCTGCTCAGAACGCAGTACGATCTGTGAACACAGGTAGAGCATAAGCTCCGTTTAAATTGGTTCATGGGACTGTTCATTTTATTTAGGTTCTTTTCTTGTTTAAAATCAATGGATGGGATATAGTGTTCTGATCGGCTGAAAGGCCAGTACCAATATGGAAACTCCTATAATGATCAAAAAAGCGATTTCCAATTGGGACAACATCACATTGACACTCAATGATTTCTCAGAGATCTCTGTAAGATGTCCACTCTCTTCGATTTGAATTTCCTCAAGAGCATCCAAGGTTGTTTTGGTCGATTGGATATGCCCCAACATTTTTGATTTGGCATCCTCCCGGTCCACCGTTGACAGGTCATAGGAGCGCAAGCTCGAAAATTGCCGGCGCAGGCGTTTTAAAAATGTTGCCTCCTCTCGTGTCAACTCGGTAGCGGCAAAATCGTCAAGGATGGTCGTGATCTGTCCATAGCTTTCATTATCTTTTACTGTGCTGTCACCTCCCGACACCTCCAATTCCCTATCGTGCAGATAAATCCTCAATTGATAGATATAGTCCTGTACGACAACTCGATCGCCATACATCGATTCGATGGTGTTTTGTACCGTTGAAAAATGCCTACGGTCCAAGAGATTGGAGCCCAGTACCAATAAAAATGCAACGGCCATTACAAATCCGACCAATATGCGTTGTTTCCATGTGAGTTTTGCATTCATATCTTCTTTTCTTGAACAATGGCTTTCTGCAAATTTTCCTTCAACAAGGCCAATACAGTTCCATGGGTATAATCTTCCAAGCCCAATGGCCCTTGTAAGTATTTTTTGACCATCAAAAAGTCATACCTTTCTAAAACAAGATTGCCGTATTTCATAGCTTGCCCTACCATCATTATGTGTTGTTTTGTCACCGTAGTGCCGGAGTATATTACCTTGATCCGTTCTACTTGAAACTATTTGGTACACTATATGGCAAATGGCATGCCTGGAAAGAAAAAAAGAAGAAAACAAAATACAATTAATTGATTTTCAGAAATCAACATGTTAAAATGGGAAAAGTGGAAAAATGAAAAGTGGAAAGTTTCTATCCAGTTGGTCAAAAGCTGACCAGGTCAATCAAGTTTGTCACGAAGGGTTTTTCTACTGATCTTTAAAATCTTTGCTGCTTTGGTCTTGTTCCCTTCGGCATACAGTAGCACCCGTTTGATATATTGTCTTTCCATGTCCCTCAAGGGCATGAGTTCCTCCTCGGGAAATTCTATCTCATATTTTAAAAAGTCCGGTAAGTCTTTTACACCGATCGGGCCATCCGCCATGATCACGGCTCGTTGTACCACATTTTCAAGTTCCCTTATATTTCCCGGCCAAGAGTAACGTTCCAATATTTTCAGGGCTTCGGAATCCATCCTCAATAAACGATCTCGATACTCCATACCGTATTTTTGAAGGAATCGATCCACCAATAGTGGAATATCCGATTTTCGTTCGCGCAATGGAGGTACCTTGATCTCAACAACGGTCAAACGATAATAGAGGTCTTCCCGAAAGCTCTTTTTCTTGATCTCTTCCGATAGGTCCATATTGGTGGCCGCAACAACACGAAGGTCGACTTTTTCAGAAGTTCGGGAACCGACTTTGGTAATTTCCTTTTCCTGAAGTGCCCTCAATAATTTGGCCTGTACATCTAAACAGGCATTCCCTATTTCATCCAAAAAGAGCGTGCCTCCCGATGCCGCCTGAAAAAAACCGTTTCGGTTTTGGTCGGCCCCGGTAAAGGCCCCTTTGATATATCCAAACAATTCCGCCTCTTGAAGATTTTCCGGAATGGCCCCGCAGTTCACTGCGATAAAGGGTCCTTTACTGTACTTTCCCGAATAATGGATGGCCCTGGCTACCAATTCCTTACCAGTACCACTTTCACCTTGTATCAATACCGTTGCCTTGTTATCCTTTACCCTATCTACAATGGTAAGTACCTGACCAAAAGCGGTGGAATCACCGACCATTTCCTTGAATGCCGGTTGTTGTATCGGGGAGGGAACGGAAATAATAGCTCCTTGATGTTCTTGTCTTTTTTCCAACGCTCTTTCCACGGCCATTTTGAGTTCCTCTTTTGTAAAGGGCTTGGTCAAATAGTCCATAGCTCCGGACTTAAGCACTTCCAAGGCGCCACCAACGGATGGGTATCCTGTAACCACCAATTTTGGCATATTGGGATAATGTTCTTTGGCGTACTTCAATAATTGAATACCATCGACTTCGGGCATTTGAATGTCCGCGATCAATAGGTCTATGGAGGTGTCCTTTAGGATAAACAGGGCTTCTTTAACCGATATGGCCTTAAAAACATGGTAGTTGAACTCTTTGAGCCTTCTTGCCAAGAGTTCCAAGATCTTGATATCATCATCTACAATAAGAATGTTCTCTTTGTTCAGGGCCATGGGCATCATTTTGGAAATTCCAAGGTAAAAATAGTTCCTTTTGGCTTATTGGGTCCATGCCTAATGGTCCCCTTATAGCTTTTAATAATGCCATGGACCACGCTCAGGCCAAGACCTGTGCCCTCCCCGACCGGTTTGGTGGTATAAAAGGGTTCAAAAACCTTGTTTTCCTGGCCAGGTGCTATCCCTTCCCCTTGGTCGATAATATTGATAACGATCTTCTGCTTCTCGCCAAGGAGCTCTACCCTGATCTCTCCGCGTTCAGGGGAGTAATACGCCGCGTTCATGATAAGGTTGAACATGACCTGGGTCAATTGGACCGTATTGGCCTGGATCCTTAAATCATCGTTGTCGTAGGATTTGACGACCGATAACTGTTTTTCCCTAAGGGAGGGCCCCATAAGGCGAACCACACTGTCCATGATCTTGTTCAGCTCGACAACTTCCATCTGTTGTGGCATTTCACAGGTAAAGAACATTAGTTTTTTGACAATTTCCCTGCTGAAAATGGCATTGTCCAAAATCGTTTGTAGATCCTCCTTGGTCCCAGTATCGGTAGCTTTATCCAGCAATAATTCGGCAAACCCCAAAATATTGGCCAAAGGGGTATTCAGCTCATGGGCTATGCCCGCAGTGATCTCTCCCATGATATGCAAACGATCATTACGTTCCATTTGTCTTTTCGTTTCCGCTTCGCTATCATGGATCTGTTTACGTTCCATTAGGTTCCCTACGGCCAGACATACATTTTTGAGCAGGGTCCTTTCTTCCGGAAGAAAGTCCTTCAGTGTATAATCCGAAGCTGGATAACCTATGGCTATGGTCCCCTCCACCTTGTTGAACACAATGACGTCACGGGATAGGCAGGTCATAGGCTCCGAAAATCCATGGGTCCGTACCTGATAGTTGCCGATGGAAACCGCCGCCTCGGCAACTTCGGGAAACTGCCACCCTCTTTTAAGACAATAGGCAATGGCTTCCAAGGAAGTGGACAGTTCGTCGTATCCGGAATTCACGATGATAGAGGTAACCTCGTAAAGACAGGTCAACTCTTTTACCCGTTCCTTTAATTTTTGATCTGTATTCTTCATGGCTTTTGAAACGTTTTGACCGTAAAGGTACATACCCTCCAATTGCTATCACATAGCTACGAAAATTTCATCAAAGTCCTTTTACCTAAAGAACATGTCTGCCCTGTGGCCCAGAATTTGGATTCCAATACATTCGCTGTTTTAGTTCCAAAGTCTGGAAAGGACCTTGTGTGCAAAAAATGGGAAAGCACAAACCTGTCCGGGAAAGAAAAGAACTGATACAACTATTTTACCGTGTTCAAATCATCCATAATTCCAATTTTGATCCCCAGTTCCCGAATAAAATGCGTAAGTAGGTAATCCATCCAAATACGGAAGTTACCAAAGAAAACGCACCCCTCCCTTAGGTGGATACGTCGGACATAGCATACCACTGTCACGGTTCTTCGTCATATTTGGGGATCATTAACCGGTTTGGGACAATATCACCTTTTTACGCAATAGGTCAAAGCGAGCCCTGCCGTACATTTGTCCTTTAATACTCTTTATCCGGTTAACGTGGCCTTCTACAGCGCCATTGCTCCAAGGCATTCCAATCGCGTTCTTAACGGCTTTGATGTCCCTTGACAGTCCATTGGCAAAAGTGGCCGATCCCGTCATTTTGTATTTTAATCGTTTAATGAATTCGATCCATCTGTAAATGTTGCCACGTCGCGTGGTCAGCATAGTTTTAAAGATCCGCACCAATTTTTGAATTACCCGTAGTTCCGGGATATTGTCCAATAAGGTCTGTAGATATCTCCGCTGATCGGGATTCTTGACAACAGTCGGACAGGAACCGATATATTTGGCGGGCTCCCTTGAGCTCAAGGGTCTTATATAGGGAATTCTCTCCTTTTGTACCTGTGCAAAATCCGGTGTGTATATTCCATGTTTTTCCTTTATGATGTTTATATTGTGATAGGCCTGCGTCCTGCTTCCGTTGTATCCCAATTTATAGATTTCCTACATTATGTCTTTCACCATATATCCCTGAACGTTCAATCGCGCAACGATGTGTTGGGAAAACAGCCCAATATTGGTCGATCTTGGGTTTGATCTGGAAGGCAATGATTCCAGCGACAGATAGGAATGGACCGTATTGCGGTCTATGCCCAGATCTCTTGCGATCTTTCGTTTGGATATGCCCTTGGCATGCAGTTCCTTGACCTTGTTGAAAACATCCTGCCTTCGGTCCGTTCCTTTTAGGTCTGTTCTTTTTTGGACCTTTGATAATGGGCCCGTTGTTTTTTCCTTCGCATCGCCGGTAATTTGACCATCGGACTTTTTCAAAAGTTCATTGCTTTTATCCTTAATGGGCTTTTTGATTTTTGGGTCCACACTTTTGAAATACCTGTCCAAGGCATCCGATAGGTCGGACAGACCTCATCAATGGCAGAAGAATACGAACTGGCCCTGTCCCTGGTGACAATCTTCACGCCAGGATATTTTGACAACCACTTTTTAGCTCTTTGCCCTCCCTCGAAGGTAAAATATCAATGGGCCTTGACGCCTCCATATCAATGAGGATGGTTCCATAACTTATCCCTTCTCGATATGCAAAATCATCATCGCCAAGTACCTTTGGTTGGGCTATTTGGGGCAGTTGTTGTTCGTGGGCCATTCGTGCAATGGTCGATTTGCTGACCGAGATCAGTAGTTGTTCCGACAGGGTACTGCCCATTTTACCGGTCAGTTCGATCTACAGGGAATCCAATATCCTTGATACCCTTCGTGTTCTTCTCGAATATCTCAAAATATATGGTGTCCGTTCTGAAAATACTTTTCGGTCACATTGAGGGTTCCGACATTTAAATCTGCGTGTTTTTAGGAAGATAGTGGTCTTGTTTTGAAATACCGGGAGATCTGATATTGTTCTGGTATAACGATCATGGATCTTGTTGCTGTGTTTTTCACGAACGGGGCACTTTGCCCGTTTGGATTTTATTGATGCATCTATTTTAACCAGGGAATGGGAACAATCAATATTGTTTACAATTGGCCCAGGCATGCCGATCAGATGTTTTACGGTCATAAGTAGTTGTTTATTAACTACTTAAAGATAATAAATATCGCCCTATAAAACAAAGAACAAACATATTTAAATCACTGAATATTAATAGATTAAATCTAAAGCCCTAATGCATGGATTTCCCCAAATATGACGAAGAACCGGCAAACTGAACCATCTATAGCTGATGAAAGTGAGCAGGGCAAATCACCATCAACTCTTTACATCGCAAAAGTTTAAAGACAGGTATTAGGCAGTTTAATTTATCCGTCAATAGCGATATATATTGGCCATTCGACCCAATTTGTTTTTATTCGAATAAATAACCTATATTTGTTCATGTATACGTTTTGTTCACGTTTTCGTGAACACTGTCAATAAGTGAAAAATGAATGCTCGGGAAATCATACAAACGGCCGTTGACAACATCAATAATACCGGAATCCTCCGGGCTAAATGGCTCGGCCCAAATGAGAGCAAAGGTTTGGATGGTCAGTTAGAGCTATTATGGCAGGATAACCATATCATTTTCCAAACCGAAATCAAACGGGAACTCCGAAATGCACAGCTACCCCAATTGGAAGATATGGCAAAAGCCAATCCTACATTTCTGATTATGGCCCAACGTATCTTTCCCAAAATAAAGGAAGCACTACGGGAACGCAAAATAGCTTACCTGGAAGCCAACGGAAACCTCTTTCTGGAGCAAGCCAATCTCTTATTATGGATAGATGCCAACGATCCAATCCCAATCAAAAGCACTAAGACCAATAGGGCATTTACAAAAACTGGACTGAAGGTGGTGTATCAATTCCTTTTGGATCGAGATTGGGTCAACAGGCCTTATCGCGAAATTGCAGAATATACCGGTACAGGTATAGGTACCATCACCAATGTATTCAATGGTCTGGAACAAGAGGGGTTCTTGATCAAACTGACCAAAAATGAACATCTTTTAGTAAATGTTCAAAACCTTTTGGAAAAATGGATCCTTGCCTATGAAAAGCAAATGAAACCAACCTTGTTTATTGGTGACTTCCGCTTTTTGAACCCTGACGACTTTTTCCAATGGCGGGATATCGAATTCATGACCGGCCGGACCTTTTGGGGGGGTGAACCTGCTGGAGATATCTATACAAATTATTTACGCCCCGAAGAACTGACCCTATATACCAATGAGCAGCCGGCAGAGCTTATGAGAAATTATCGTTTGGTACCGGAGAAAAATGGCCCGATAAAAGTTTACGAAAAATTTTGGGAGGGAGAAACACCTATCCCCAAGGCAGTACACCCTATCCTGGCATACGCAGATCTTATCTTAAAAGGAGATCGTAGATGTAGGGAGACCGCAAATAAATTATACAATGAGTACTTACAAGATCAAATTTGAACAACTTCGCCAACATTCTGAATTTTCGGAGGTCCTATCTGCCCTGGAACGTGGATTCAGTGAACATGCAGTGGATTTTTTTCTGATCGGTGCGGTTGCCAAGGATCTTTGGATGACTGCCATTAATGGTATAGCCCCAAACCGAATCACCCGTGATATTGACTTTGCCGTGCTTGTGAACGATAATGGAACCTATCAAAGTTTGAAGCAATATTTAATAGAACATGAAGGTTTTCAACCCGTAAAAGACAACGCTTTTGTACTCCTATGGAAAGGGCGTATCCAAATAGACCTCCTTCCATTTGGAAACATTGCTGATGAAGATTCGAAGGTCAGCATAGAAGGGGTTGGTCTGACCAGTATGAACATGCCAGGGTTTATGGAAGTCTATAGCGCAGGACTCCCCAACGTGGAATTGGAAGGTAAACATCAATTCAAGTTTTGCACACTTCCTGGAATCGTAATCCTTAAATTGCTGGCATGGGAAGACCGACCAGAAATTCGAAAGGATGACATCAAAGACATTGGCACCCTACTGCAACATTTTTTCTCTATGTATTCGGAACAGATCTACGAAAACCATTCTGATCTTTTTGGCAGTTTGGATATTGATTTGACAGAAGTGGGTGCCAGGGTCATGGGACGGGAAATGAAGCAAATCTCTACGAGAAATCCAAAACTCCACAACAGATTGACTACTCTGCTGCACGAGAATACCCAAGATATGCGTACGAGCAAGATAGCCTTGCTACTATCCCAATTCTTTGATAATACGGTTGAAACCAATATAAGGCTACTGTTAGCAATACTGGTAGGCCTTCAAGAATGAATCGGACGGTATTGAGAGTTCACAAAGAACGGTTAATTTTAACCATCTCATTTTTTTCCGTTTTGATTGGTATACTACGACCGGTTTTGCTCCTTGATTAAAAAATAAGTCTTCCAAATAACATACTTATTTTCAAATGAATCAACTTAGAGTTGGTATGTGCCTGTTATATTGATCAAGAAAATCCAAAAGATGTAAGAATCAAAATGCATTTGGCAAAATGGATCACTTAAATACATATTTGCAGCACAAGATGAGTGATTTACCCTATATTGAAACCAACCCTCTATTTTGTATTAAAAATCCATCATTTTTTATGTTAAAAAGCTAAAAGGTGAGCAATTCGATACCTCTTGATTTTAGACCTCTGGGAGACCACAAAAAATTGGCGTTTTCTAAAAAAGGTTCGAGTCCCGTCCATCGATCGCTTGGGTAGCGTCAAAAAATTCTCAAAATATTGTAAATGAATAATCTACAGCCTTTTTAATTTTATCTATCTCCACGATATTCTTCCCTATAACCCACCTTCGCATATGGTATATTTTCATTGCAGCTCAATACCCGACCGCTGTATCATCACCCCGTTTATCAGCCCCGCTCTCAAGTTTGCCATCTTCCAGGACTCGGATGGCGTCTACCTTTCCGATGATCCGGGTCTGGCCCTCATTGATATTGTAGCCTTTTGACTTTAGGGTTTCAATGGTTTCCAAAGGAAAGTCTTCGGGTTCAAACACAATTACATCGGGCATCCATTGGTGGTGAAACCGCGGAGCGTTCACGGCATCCTGCATGCTAAGGTTGAACTCGTGGACATTGAGAATAGTTTGGGCCACGGCCGTGATGATCGTGGAACCTCCAGGAGTGCCAACTACCATGTAAAGCTGGCCGTCCCTTTCCACTATGGTCGGTGACATACTGCTCAACATTCGTTTCTCGGGTGCAATACTATTGGCCTCGGAGCCCGGAAGACCGAACATATTGGGAACACCGGGCTTGGAACTGAAATCATCCATTTCATTGTTCAGGAAAAAGCCCAAGGCATCAATATAAAGTTTGGAACCGTACCCGCCGTTCAGGGTCGTGGTGGCACTGATGGCATTGCCCTCCGCATCGACAATGGAGTAATGCGTGGTCTCACTGCTTTCCACAATTTCCACGGTTCCATGACCAACCTCCGAGGACCGGGTGGCCCGATCAAAAGTAAAATCGGCCATTCTGCCCTTTAAGTAGTCAACGTCCATCAGCCCCTTATAGGGAATGTCCACGAAATCGGGATCGCCAAGGTAATGGTTCCGGTCCGCATAGGCTCTTCTGGAAGCTTCGGTGAACAATTGGATGGCCCTTGTCGAATTGTGGCCATAGCTAGCTATATCATAAGGTGCTATCATGGTAAAGATCTGATCCATGGTCATACCGCCGCTGCTGGGGGGACCCATCGAGATGATCTTGATGTCCTTGTAGTCGAATACAATGGGCGTTCTCCACTTGGCCTCATACCTGGTGAGATCCTCCTCCGTGATCACACCTCCCTTTGCCTGTACATAGGCCGCAATTTTTTGGGCCACTTCCCCTTTGTAGAACCCATCCCGTCCCTCGTCCATGATCTTTTCCAAGGTGGAGGCCAATGCTGGATATTTGATGGTATCACCAGCTTTGTACACGGTCGCGAATTTGGTGCTGTCACTATTCGCTTCAATGAAGCGTTTTCGGGTACCTTCCAATCTTTTGGCCTGTTTTTCGGTCACCACGACCCCTTTTCTCGCCAAGGCAATGATGGGTTCCATGATTTTGTCAAGGGGCAGTTTTCCGAATTTCTTGTGGACTTCCAGGACCCCTGCCACGGTACCTGGGACACCTACGGCGGTTCCCCCGGACGTGCTCCGTCCAGGGATGACATTGCCCAGGGAATCGAGATACATGTCCCTATGTGCGGCCAATGGAGCCTTTTCCCTGTAATCGATACTTCCCACTTCACCATTGTTCTTGCGATAGACCATAAAGCCCCCGCCCCCGAGGTTCCCGGCAAAGGGGTAGGCCACCGCTAGGGAAAGTTCGGTGGCTACCATGGCATCGAAAACGTTCCCGCCTTTTTTCATGATTTCCACACCTATTTCGGAAGCTTCCCTACGTGCAGAGACGACCATGGCATTTTCCGTGACCAGACCTGTCGGTTCGGCAGGTAACTCACGGGTACAGTAGGTACATAGTAGTAAAGGAAGAAAATATAGAATTCTTTTCATGGGTTTATTTTTTAGGGTACTTAAAATTTCTTTCCTGGATTCCAGGTTTTGCCTTTTGGCCGGGTCATGGCATATCCTTGATACGCTCCAACATGATCTCCATAAGTTCTTCGGCGCCCTTCTCCGCCTTTTCCCTTAAAAAATCCCTTGGGGTATTGTCCCCGACCTCAAAGACCAAGGCCTCGGCACCATGTTTTATGAAGAAATAGTTCCTTGATACCGTGGTAGGCACCAAATCCCCATTGGGCTTAATATTAGGATTATATCCCTCGATACGCTCCTTTAGGCCATCCAGCCAGGTGGAAACTAAATTGGGCATGTTTCCATGGAGCTCCGGATCCACGGTATAGTAGATATCATCCCAGGTGGAATGGAAATCTATGCCGAAATAGAACTTCCCTTGGGTCTTCTCGACCATCCCCTCCATGAAATCCTTGACCGCAGAGGTCTCCGGTTGGTTAAAATTGGCCCAATCCCGGTTGAGGTCTATTCCTCCGGTATTATGTCTCCAAAACCCATTGTCGACCCCGTCAGGGTTCATCAAGGGGACCACATAGACGGCAAATTCCTTTCGGAACTTTTTGGCCAATTTGGTATCCGAGGAAAGGGTCTCCACAAAGGATTTCATGGTCAGATACCCTGTTACCTCAGGGGGATGCTGTCTGGAAATGATCATGATCATATTTTTGGAGGCCGTATCGCCAATGCTGAGCAAATCGAGGTTCCGGCCCTCACGGCTCTTCCCTATGGTGCTCTTGGTCACGAACTTTTTCTGGGAAATACTGTCCATCCAGGCATTTACCCGGTCCGAATTTTCCAATTCTTGCCCGGCGACCCAGAGCGTATCGGGCCCCACTTCCAAACGCATTTTCACCTTTTCAGGCAAGGAGCCTGGGCCAAAGGCCTTATCCCCCTTACCGATCTCCTCATAACGAAGGGAATCCAATGCGGTCCAGTGCACCCCGTCATGGCTGAGCTTTGGATAGTACCTGTGTTTGTTGTTCGCTTGATAGGTCAGCCATACATCAATGGTCTTGGGACGCTTTCCCCAAACCTTGAACGCATACCATGGACTGGTATTGATTGGAGTGTTCTCCGAAGTGATCAACAGGGTATAGGTACTGTCATTGTTCCGGACCATGCCGTTCAACCGGGCACCGTCGAACTCATTGGAGAAGGTAATGCCTTGATCCGGAAAGGCAAACTGTCCCTTCCATTGCTTTTGTACCGGTTTGAAATCCGTTGGTACGGCGTTCACAGGGGGTTGGCCCTGGAACCGTTGTTCTTGGCCAAATAGGTTCGCTATGGCCAACAGACTAAGGAGTAAAAAGAATTTTTTCATAATAGGATTTTAAACGAGTTGCTTTTGCAGTTCAATTTTCTTGAAATAGGATGCGGTGGCCGCATTGATGCGCGGTGCCAATAAAATTGCCGAAACCATGGTGGGAATCGACATTAGGGCAAAGCTGATATCGATGATGCCCACGACACCGGCCAAGGAGGAAACCGAGCCAAGGAATATGCCCGCGATATATACATAGTTATAGGTGTTCCGATATTTGGATCCAAACAGGAATACCACACATTTCGACCCATAATAGGAATAGGTGAACAAAGAGGTCAATGCGAATATGGCCACGATAAAGGTCAACAACGGGGCTCCTATTCCAGGCATGGAAGAAACAAAAGCCTCCAATGTAATGGAGACACCTCTGAGATCCGAACGCTGCCAACTTCCCGTGACCAAGATGGCAATGGCGGTCAAGGTACATACCACTATGGTGTCGATAAAGGGTCCCAACATCGCTACCAGTCCTTCCTTGATCGGTTCGGTATTCTTTGAGGCGCCATGTGCCAAAGGGGCAGTGCCGATACCTGCCTCATTTGAAAAGGCGGCCCTTCGCACTCCCATGATGATAATGGCACCCAGACTGCCCCCCAACACTGCATCGCCGGTCATGGCATCCCTAAATACGTCCATAAGGACCGGAATGATCCTACCATGGTTGAGTACCAAAATATAGCTGACCGATAAAAAATACAAGGTGACCATAAAAGGGACCAGTCGACTGGCCAGGTTTGCTATGCGCCTGATACCCCCAAATATGACCACAGCCACCAAAATGCAGATGACGATCGCCACCATCGAAAGGGTCAAACCCTTGGATGGCCCCATAAATGAGAGGGGCATCACTTCCACGATGACCTGGGTCAACTGGTTTGCCGTAAAAATGGGAAGTGAGCCAAAGATCCCTGCCATTGAAAAAAAAATGGCCAGGGGTTTCCATGGTTTGCCTAGACCATTGACGATGACATACATGGGGCCCCCTTGGGATTCCCCCGAATCATCGGTACCCCTGTACATGACGGCAAGGGAACAGGTATAATATTTGGTCGCCATCCCAATCAATGCACTGATCCACATCCAAAAAAGGGCACCCGGCCCCCCCATAGTAATGGCAATGGCCACCCCTGAAATATTGCCCATGCCCAAGGTGGAGGACAAAGCTGTGGTCAATGCCTTGAAAGCACTGATCTGTCCAACGTTCGAGGCCGTTTCGTACTTTCCCCTGATGACCTGTAGGGCATGCCAGAAATACTTGAACGGTAATAACCTGGAATATACCAAAAGATATAGTCCGCCACCCACCAATAGCAGTAATAGGGGAAATCCCCAAATCCAGTTACTGATTCCGGTTATCGTTGCTTCAATTTTTCCCATCTATCTATTCGTTCTGGCCGAATTTGGAGGAATAGCGTTTGTAATCCAATTGTTGTGGTCCTTCCAAATCGATCTGCTTGCCACCAATAAATGCCAAGGTCAAGGCATTGGTCCGTATATCGAGTGCATCCCCCTTGGATACAAATAGACTGGCCGTCTTGCCCACGGCAATGGATCCCAGCTTATCGTCAATTCCCAGGGTTTTTGCAGGATGCAAAGTAATGGTCTTCAGGGCTTCCTCCTTGTTCATCCCAAATGCCACCGATGTCCCCGCATAAAAGGGCAGATTGATGGAGTTGGACAGCGATCCCACATGGTACATGGATACCTCGATGCCCATCCGTTGCAATTGCGTTGGCAAACCATAAAAGGCATCATAGTCCATATCATCGTTTCTGGGGAGGTTGTAGGTGGGGGGTACAATGACCGGAATATGGTTCTCCTTTAGAAAATCGACAACTTCCAGGGAGCCCTCAGAAGCCACTAAGGAGATTTGGTCAATGCCAAAGGACTTGGCAAAGGTGATGCTCTCTATGATTTCCTTGGGTTCATTCGCATGGATGACAAGTACCCTTTCTTTTTGGAACAGATCGGTTAAGGCCTCCAATTTCAAATTAGTTTGGGCCATGGGCTTTTGTTCGTATTGCTTGGCATCGGAGAACAATTTTTCCAATTCTCCGGTGATCTTTTGGTAAGAAGTATTGGGGCGGAGCATCCTGCTGTTCGTCTCCGCATCAAAATAACTCGATAAGGCAGAGGGCCAATCGAGATGTATGGCAGCCGCCCTTTTGAATACGGCTTCCTCCCAGTTCCAGCCATCCAGGGACATTACCGATGAGGTACCTGGAATGATACCGTTGGAACGGATCGATTCAATGTACAGTATACCATTGAACCGCAAAGGTGGAAGAAAAGTTGATGTCATATCAAAGGCGAAGACTGTTTGTAGGTTGGGAAGATAATCCCCTTCCTCCAAGGTGTCATTGGTATGCGGAACGCCACTGATTTCGTTGATGCCGATAACGGAATTCAAAAGGATAAAACCTGGATATACCTGTTGTCCGGTTATGTCTATGATCTTATAATCGATCCCATTGGCGTCCACATCAGAGGCTTTGCCCAAAAAGGTAATGGTTCCCTTGTCAAATCCGACCGCGGTGTCCTCCAATACCCGGCCATCCCCGGTATGGACGGTCCCCCCAACCAAAAGGATGGGAGTTTCCTGCTCCTTGGCAACCATCGGAAGAATCTGGGCATCCAATCCTTCCAAAAGGCTCGAAAGCATCAGTATCATGGTCAATATCGTATAAAA
>Ga0208449_1000070_pt1 | contig 102045 bp, 133 predicted proteins | sample MalvireepMed_s17_FD_184247 | JGI IMG/M metagenome (GOLD analysis project Ga0208449, IMG submission 184247) | Marine viral communities from the Global Malaspina Expedition - Malaspina viral metaG DeepMed_s17 (SPAdes) (version 2) | ecosystem: Environmental > Aquatic > Marine > Oceanic | place...
GTGTGGTATCTCAACGGGAAACTGCATCGTGAAGATGGACCTGCTTTGATATATGCTGATGGAGCAAAAGCGTGGTGGCTCAACGGGAAACGACATCGTGAAGATGGACCTGCTGTGATATATGCTAATGGAACAAAACGCTGGTTTCTCAACGGAGTACAGCAGCAACAATGAAACACAACAAAACCACATATGATGCAGCCGAAAGGATCACAACCTTTCACTTTGAAAATGGTCGCACAATGAGACTGTGGAACGACACAACTCAACAGTGGTTTCTCAACGGAGAACCACATCGTGAAGATGGACCTGCTGTGATATGGGCTGATGGAACAAAATCGTGGTATCTCAACGGGAAACGACATCGTGAAGATGGACCTGCTATAATTTTGGCTGGTGGGTTAGAACTTTGGTATCTCAACGGAGAACTGCAGCAATAATGAAAATCGAAGTTGGCGATATGATCCTAGGGGATCGTGATTATGGAATCATAATAAAGATCGAAGAAGAATGTGCAGAGGTTCAATGGTTCGACAAAGGCGACCATCAACGACAACGCCGACTTGAAACCCAATTTGGAACATGTTCCTACCGCATTGACGAACTCACAGACGCGATCGATGGCACATACAACAAGTTGATCAAGGCAAAGTAATGATAGGCAAACTAGTAAGAATCACTCGCGCAAGCATCGGCGTACCAAAGGGAACCTTGGGATTAGTCTTGAAAGCAAAAAAAACCGCCTGGAAACTTGAGGATGAAGCCGGGCCGCTGCCAACATGGATGACTTATACTGTTCTTCTGTGTCAGCCCGAACATCGAGAAAGGCGATATATCGCTGAAGATCTTAAAGTGGTGGAAGTATAATGTTAGGCGTAGGAACACTTTTCAAATACAAGTATACTCACGGGAGTTGCGAAACGATGTATGGAGTAATTACGAAAAGGCGCGAACAGGAAAACTTAATAGAAATCCAATGGTTAGGTAAAAACTCGTCCTATCCAATTTCAGATCTAGCGTTATTGAATTTATTGAAATCGGGTGACGAGAAAAGCGGAATCATCTACAATACGAACGAAAGAGTGAATCATAACTAGTTATAACGTATGAGTATTTTCAACAAAATCGTTGGTTTCTTCAAGTGGTTTGGTCGAAAACTGAAACCAAAAGAAAAAACCAGATCACTAAATGAAGAAGAACTACTGATGATAGGTCAAATTGTAAATACCAATGAAACCCTTTTTCAATTTGTCCTCGACCTTGCGACAGCGAGAGACGACGACGAAATCTTGGATGTTGTACAAAGAGCAAAGCAGTGGACAGGCCTGTCCGAAGAACAACTTAATGACTATCTGCACTAAAAAAACCTTGACAAAAACCCCCATTCATGAGATAATATAGTATGAACTTCAAGGAAGACACAATGGATGACCTATTGAAAGAAGCCCTAATTCTCGCAACCGAAAGCGGCGCAAACGCGGTCTTAATGCTTGAGAGAATTGTGGACAGCGCCGAGTTCGACGAAGACACTGTAACTCTCGATCCCGAGGTTATGGATGAAGTCCGAAATTTCCTTCATCAATTCAAACCACTAATTGAACCGACTTCCAATTACCTTCATTGAAAAGATTACACGGGACGTTAGCTCAGTTGGTAGAGCATCGGGCTTTTAACCCGAGGGTCGAAGGTTCGAGCCCTTCACGTCCTACTAACGAAACGAAAGAGGAACAATGACTTACAGAGAACTATTAAGAGAACTTAGCGAACTTGACGACAATCGTTTAGACGACGATGTAGCGGCTCACCTGATCGAAACAGACGAGTTCTATCCAGTTCATTCAGTTTGTGTCGCAGTCGAGGACGAGTGTGACGTGTTGGATCAAGGACACTTGATCTTAGCAGTCGTAGCATAGGGAGAAATAATGGGAATTAGAAGCGACGTAGGCATAGCCATCAAAAACGATGTATATGATCAACTACCAGTCAGAACAAAGTTGTTCATTCAGGAACACTTTTCACAAGAAGATCATACTGAAGAAGGTGAAGAAGGTGGAAGGTTGTTTCATACTTCTGGTGTCAAATGGCACACCAGCCATTCAGATATCTCGAACATTTACGAAGAACTTGAAAAGATTGACGAATGGGGCAACGGTTACTTGATCCTTGAAGGGTGTTATGAATACCCCGAGCACAGTGACAGCGATGCTGGTAACTGGTATGACAACCCATGGGGAATGTATAGGAATGTCGAAGTCAGTATAGATTGGAGTAGATAATGAGAACGAACGAAGATAGAGCAGAAGCAGCTAAAGAAGTGATGGATGTTTATGGCGAAAATGTAGGCTATGATCCTTCACGCGGGTTCGATAGCGATTCCATAACGGATCTACTGGTAGACCTGATGCATGCATTTGGTTCTGAAGTTGTCTTGAATGGCATCGATGTCGCTACGAGACATTACGAATATGAAATCAACTATGAGAGTTAAACGAATATGAACCGGCCGGGGGTAGTTCAACGGTTAGAACGAGTGGCTTATAACCGCTTAATGGCGGGTTCAATTCCCCCTCCCCGGATTAGAAAATGTTCGACAACACAAACCATAAACAGGAGAAAGAACAATGTGTAATGCAGAAGTAGTAGACAGATGGGTACAAGGCAACGAAGGCTTCACCCGTTCATTGCGAACAGATGGAAACAGCCTATATTCCTACAACCTTCGCATTGGGATCACTGGTCCTAATGAAGAGAAGATTTTATTTGATTTCACAAAGCCCGGCAAGAACTATAAGAGTCAAACAACGAGTCAACACGTTGGCTTGGCTCGCGTGTATGCCGACACTATCCACCGAGGCGACAGCCCGATTGCGGAGGCAATGAGCAAGTGAAGAAGAAACCACAGAAGTTCCGAAACCCTATCGCGTATTGCCTCGCAAAGCGCACTGGCAGCGGTTCGGGCAAACATCGCAATCGCGTTCAGGATCTTCGCAAGGGATCATCGCGTAAGTTGATGCACAAGGCTTTGATCTTTGCTTCTCTTTTGTTTTGCATGAATAGCTCTTCCGCAAATACTTTCATTGATCAAGTTGATGAAGGTTCAGCCCTTATCTGTTCTAACGATAGTGGCGAGTGGGTTTGCAAGCCGATTTCAGTAGAAGAAATCCGTGAACTTGGATATACCGACGTTGAAGGTTTGATAATGATCGAACCAACTGAACTGGAAATAGAGAAATGAAAGTCGGTGACTTGATAAGACACAAAGATGATCGACGCGATCAATTCTATGTGGTGATCGAAAATAATGGCGGCATGACTAAGATAAAACACATAAAACATAGTTGGGAACACTGGTTGTATACAAGGACCTCAGAGGTCCAACAATGGGAGATAGTCTGTGAAAGTCGGTGACTTGATAAGAAATCCTCGCGCCGGCGCGCTATGGGTCGTGGTAGAAGTGAGCAAAGGCAAAAAATGGCGAGAGGACGGTTATGATATCCTAGTGATGAGTACCAAAACAGGTTACAAAATGTGGTCATCATCTGATTACTGTTGGAAGATAGTCAATGGCTCTTGAGACAAAATGCCTGACAAGTGGTGCTTACTTTCTCACCGAAGTCAATGAAAACAGCGTTTCAGTAAAAGTGGATCTTCCCTTTACACTGAACATGACCGAAGAAGAAGCAGAGTTGATTGAACGACTTATGCACAATCAATTGGAACTTATATTGAGGCCATATTTTGAAAGTCGGTGATTTGATAAGAATGGAATATGGCCGCTCACTGTGGGTGGTGACAGAAATTTCGCCCGATTCGCCGGGATCTAACGGCATCACAAGTGGTGATATTCTAGTTATGAATACCAAATCAGGTTTGAAAATGTGGTCATCATCTGATTACTGGTGGGAGATAGTCTGTGAAAGTCGGTGATCTTGTGAAACCCAGCGACATGATCTGTTGGAGTGACATCGGTGTTATTATGAAAAGATTGTTATCGCCAACGTGGGAACTCGGCGGTTATGGCGATGTTGTTGTAATGTGGTCTTGCGGATCATATCGAGTGGCTCTTGAATCTAACTTAGTGGTGATATATGAAAGTCGGTGATCTTGTAAGAGACAAAGATAACGACATTGGTATAATCGTCGAACTCGACGACACGGTGTCGGATCGCGTGGTTGTTTATTACGCGGCCTTGGGCGAACCAGGTGAGCGGGCGACTCTGAACAACGAAGAGAAGTATCAATTCTTGTATGAAGATCAATTAAAGGTGATTTGTGAAGGTCGGTGATCTTGTGAAACTCAAAGGGACACAACCGTCACAGCTGTATTTCGTCGGCGTTATTATGAAGGTGGGCGAAACATATTGTGATGTGGCGTGGCCTAATGGAAGAAGGTTAATGTTCAATCGACACTCCTTGGAGGTAATCTGTGAAGGCAAATGATCTACAATCCTTAAACAACTTAATCGAACAGATTGCTATAATGAAAGAACGAAACTACAGTTTACTTCCTGAAATGTTAAATAACGAAGAAACATTCAAATCGTTAGAGAGAATACGAGATTATTTTCTTGACTCTCGGCGGCTTTTGTTGTATAATGGAGAAGAATGAGTAATTACCTTCGCGAAGACCAAATCAAAGTTGGCATGTTAGCGAAGTCCTGCTCAAAACCGGACCCCAGTAAATTTTGGATATCAGGCGTTTCTGTGATTTTGTCTGAACCATTTGAAACCGTGTCGGCCGGGGTGAAGGGCTTAACAGTCAAACTCTTCTCACCGCGTGGAAAAATCGAATATCATAACGCCAACTACTTAATTCCGGTGAAAGATGAAAGTCGGTGATCTAGTGAAAATAAACCTTAAAAGTCGCGACGACTGGGGCGTTGGAGTTATCGTGAAATTTGATAATACCTACTTATCGGATGTGCTCGTCGCGTGGTCGAAACTACAGGAAATGTGTTGGGAAATGTCCACCGTATTAGAGGTTATTTATGAAAGTCGGTGATCTAGTGAAATACAAAAGCTACCTTCGCGGCAGAGCCTACGAAAATACCTGTGGAACGATTGTTAAAATAGAATATTATGCAAAAGTGGCGTGGTGGGACAAAGACAACTTTATTCCAAACCCGACATTTGAAAACCCAAGAGACTTAAAAGTCATTTGTAAAGGAGAACAATAGATGTTCGTATTAGCACCAGAAGCAGACATTGCAGGAACAAGTTTTGGAGGAACAATAGAAATTGCTCCAACACGCTTAAATGAACTGTTCGGAAAACCAGAAGAAGGCGATTCATACAAAATAAGCGGCTTGTATATCTTCAAGGACTGGGGAGATAATGTAGTCACTCTTTATGATTACAAATGTACCAGTCTTTACGACAGTTACTACCCAGATCCAGAGGAACTGTGGAGCAGTGATGAACCATATGGCTTTCATATCGGGGCATGTACCAGCGAAATAGCAGAAAGGTTCGCAGCGATCTTGTCAGAGATTGATTAAATGAAAAGATCCTTTTAACACAATGAAAATGCGCTCGGGTGGTGGAACTGGAATACACAAGAGACCATTTTTTCACTATGACTACTTTTATATATATGCGAGAATGGCGGAATTGGTAGACGCAACGGGCTTAAAACCCGTTGTCCGTAAGGGCGTGGGGGTTCAAGTCCCCCTTCTCGTACTTTATAAGACTGAACGAGCAAAAATATAAAATATTTTTCTCTTGACTTTTTTCACATTTCTTGGTATAATACTAATATGAATAAAACACCTATCAAAATTATAGCCGTTCTTTCTTGTCTCGCAATCCAAGGTTGCCTGTTGGAGATCGGGCCGGTACGACCACATCCAAGCCCAGATGCCCCGTGTCATAGTGATTGGGATTGCCCATATGACACATATTGTGAAATTGATGGATTCTGCTACAAACCCTCTAACAATATCGAATGTTATTCTGATCGAAACTGTCCAATGTTTACTTACTGTGGAATGGATGGTTATTGTTATCAAGAAGGTTATCGCCATTATGAATGCTATTCTGACTGGGATTGTCCAGTGGGTTATTTCTGTGCCATTAACGATGCATGCTATCTTATCCACTAAAAGACAACTATGAAAATGGGTGATTTAGTAAAAGTTTCTGATCGTCATGTAATTTCTTACTATGGTATTGGCGTAGTGATTAAAATCCTTGAAGATTCTGATATTCGTCTGAGGTTTGCAGACAGACGACCGTTGGCAAAAATTTATTGGAGCGTTCCACAAGAAGTACGAACGTGTTATATTCACACTCTGGAGACACTGTGAAAATAGGTGATCTCGTAAGGGTTAAATATCCGCTTCCGACGCACAATAATCTTTTGTATGCATATTGGGTCAAGAAGCTATCACTATCGAGTGTTCCCGTGCTTCTGTTATATTATGGAGGTATGGGAGGTTATTGTAAGATTTATTACGATGGACACGAGAGGCGTGTTAGCGAAGATATACTGGAGGTAGTCTATGAACGATGAACACAAGAACGTAACAAAATTTCTTTATCACGACAACATTGGTAGAATATCACTCGTGCAGCATTGGGGAACTGATGAAACCATCGTTCGTGCTGCACGAGTAAGTTTTGGACAACACAAAGAAATAGACGAATTGAGCGACAAGGACAAGAAACTGATCAAATACTTGATCAAACACAAACATTCATCAACGCTTGAGCATTGTGGTGCTACTTTCCTTTTTGTTGTTCCTCTTTTTGTTCGCTCTCAACATCATCGTCATCGTACTTGGTCTTACAATGAGATTTCAAGACGGTATACTGATGTTGATATTAAGTTTTATTCGCCTCAAGCGTTTAGAACACAGCATAAAAGCAATAGGCAAGCGAGCAATACTGGTGAGTTGATCGATCCCAAATTGTCGTTTGACGGAACATCTGCCCTGTTTGAACCGCAACCTGCCTCGATTGTTGTGAAGGGTGCTCATAATGGTTGCTTGGAACTTTACAATAAACTTATCGAAGCGGGAGTTTGCCGAGAACAAGCAAGAGGAATTCTACCGCAGAATATGTATACAACTTATTATGGCACAGTGAATCTTAACAACCTCCTAAAATTCATTCACCTCCGCATGCACGAAGGAGCACAATTTGAAATTCAGAAGGTTGCCGAAGCCTGTCTTGAGATTGCGACTGACCTTTGGCCTGTTGCTGTCAATTCTTATAGGAAAGTAAATAATGAATAAAATAGAATTAGATGAAGATTACCAAAAAACCCTTGTGGTACTCCTTTACGAACAGGTTATGTCTCGTATAAACAAACTCAAAGACGATTTAGAAGAATACGGCGGTGTACACATTGGTTACACCAGAGAATTTTTTGATGACATCGCGAAAATAACTCAAAACACTATTAAGGAGGAAAAAGATGAGCGAACCAATTAAAATTTTAGAAATTGTTGAAAACGAAGATGGCACAGCAGAAGTCAGCCTCGATATCTCGGACGAATTCCAGGCTTGGTTCAAAAAGAGCCAGGATTTGCAGCGTTGGAGCCCAAAACGATTTGAAAAATGGTTTATCGAGGCATTGACAAAAGGGTTAATGTTGGTAAACGAAGAGAGCGATGAGAACGACTAACCTTAGAGCTTATAAGCGTTAAAGAAGAAAAATCTGTTATGAATTATGCTTCCGTGGTGAAAGGGAAATCACAAGGGCCTTCTAAGCCCTTATTCCAGGTTCGAATCCTGGCGGAAGTGCTTTTTTACTTGACAAAATAGATGACATATGATATTATATATATACAATCACAACAACGGAGGAAATAGTGGGACTGATTGAAAAACTACAAGAAGCAAACTTAAGCAGCAGCACCAGAATCAAGTTGCGTTCGGAATATGGCGAAGATGTTGTCCATGCATGGGATAACTATGAATACGACGTCATTGAACATTCAGATTTAGTGGCTGAATTGACAGCATTGGCCTTACACCCATCCAATAAGAACACTTATATCCTTAATGACTTGCGTCATGACGGGCTCCTGGACGACTACGAGCGAGGCCTGTGGGAATTCGAGGAATACGTTCACGATGTCATATATGAGGAATGCAGCAACTATGGATGGATCGAGACAGAAACAGAGCAGTATGACCACAAGCGTGGATTCTGCACAGCTTACGTTGAATATGACACAACTGTTGGCAATCTGTTAAAAAACCTGAGTGATCACGATTGGAATGGTTGGTCTGGACAAGTCGACACCAACCTCGGATCCCTCAAGATCGACAACTACTAAACACGGAGAAACTATGAGCAACAAATCAACCACAAAAGAACAACGAATCGAAAATCTAATCAAAGCTTTCCATGAAAATGAACTCGCAATGAAACCGTTTAAGGAATTCCGCTCAGATCTAAAAAAGAGCTACGTCGAAAACAACTGGCTCTCAAAGTCAGAAGTTTCGGCCGCGATTAAAGTATATCGCTTCCTTAAAAGTGATGCTGATTATGATCAGTTTCACAGCATCTACATCGAAATGGAAAAGAAGTTTGGACAATAGAAGAAACATATTTGTTTATGGAACACTGCGTAAAGGCGAATACAACAATTGTCTTTTAAAAGGTGCTACGTTCAAGGGAACTTTTAACACCTTGCCAAGATACGAATTGAGGAACTTTGGTGTATTTCCAGGCTTAATGCTGAATGGTTCAACTTCTGTAAAAGGCGAAGTTTACGAAGTCGATGATGAAACGTTGGATTACCTAGACTATCATGAAGGGCATCCAACGTTTTATTGTCGCTCGTCAATTAAATTAAAGGATCACTCTGACAACGTAGAAGCTTATATAATAAACAAACACTCTAAATATAACAAAGAACTACCGATCATCCACAGTGGAGATTGGAAAGAGAGATAATTCATAATAAACTACATGAAACAAGAAGAATCATCACCATGTGTAATTTGTTATGGAACGGGCCAACAGGCTCTGTTTACATCAGTTGTTTTGTGTCAATATTGTGATGGTCTGGGTTGGGAACTCTCAACAAGTTATAAGACTTTTTTTGAACATATGAGCAAGCACCAACCCGATTTATTGCTGTCTATTTCTAAATACTACCTCAACAAGTTAAAAAAGGCAGCAGAATGAGGGGTTACGTCGTGAGTAAACGAGGCACCTTTGGGGTGGTCCAACGAGAATACCGCACAGAGTCGGGGGTCGATATGGTCATAATCCGCTGGGGTCCGCTGGGGTGGATCACGCCGGTTAAGAAAAAAGACTGCAAGCCCCTAGCGTCTCGATATGAGGCAAAAGCTCTCAAAGAGGCAGAGGAATGGCTTAGGGCATTGGAGGAAGCAGAATGAGTGATCGAACAGAGCCGTACTCCATCTGGGTCCTGCTCAACTGGGACGAGCGGTCCGGCCAAGCGATGCTGTCCGAGAGCCCGAGCAAGGGGCGGCGGATGGGAGACTACGAACGGTCCGCAATCCACTACGAGGCGCAGGCTGTAGACGGGCACGGCGATAGCTGCCGGTGCCTACCGTGCAGGAACCAGGGGCACGCCCAGGCCTACCGCAAGCTCATCGAGCTTGAGATGGCGGGCACGCCCATCCTGCATCCTGCCGCATGGAAGGAGGGAGGCAGCAGACCAGTGAAGGATCTAGTCGCGTACCGGGAGGCACTGACGGCGATTCGAGTCGAGGCGACCGGAGCCTGGGATGCCTGTCACCCCGTGCTAGAGAAAATCCGAGACATCTGCACGGCTGCTCTGGCTCACTTGAGCGAGGAGGAAGCAGAATGAAAGTAGGCACACTACTCAAAAGCTTAGACTACGATGATGTAGGGGTCGTATATAAGACCACTCGAAGCCAAATATTTATACATTGGGGTAAATCCAATAAAAAAGAGTCAATATATATTATGGATCTCAACAAGTGGATTATCGGTGGATATTTAAAAGTGATAGAAACAAGAAGGACGGATCATGAACAAAGCACAGATTAACAAGCGAGCAAAGAGAAAACTTCTTTCAAAACAAAAAAGAAAGCAGCGAAACATTCAAAACGTCAAAAGGAAAAAAGCAGAATCTCACAGAAGAGAAAAGCTTATGCAGTTTTTCACTAATTTGTCCAAGACAAAACAGAAAGAAATGCTAAAAAACATTAACAAAGAAGAAGAATAGCATATAAAATTCTAATTACTTATATGAAGGCACCGATCATAAATACAGGAGATTTAATCCAGTACTCCAAAGGAGGGTTTGGTATAATTACCAGAGTTAATAAAAAAGACAATCTTTATACTATTATCTGGACATCTCAAGAACGTGGCGTCGGGCGAAACCTAATCTATGACAAAAATATAGTGGACCACCTTATAAAAAAAGGTGATTGGAAGCATCTTTTAAACAAAGGAAAAACACAATGAATAGACCTTCTGGAAGCATTAGTCACGAAACAGATATGGGTTTAATGGATATGATAGATTTGGTCAGCACTCAAAAAGATATCATAACATTGCTACGGCGATACGAAGGGCACCAAATGACAGTGACAGAAGAAATCAGTTTTTTTCAATATCTTGTTGATGCCGGCCTTGTTTGGGCTATGCCATCCAAATACGTTTCAGTAGCAAAAGAGATGCTTAAAAAAAGATTTATTTATCTCAATTAACCCTTGACAAGTATAACTACCTGTGATATCATTATAGAATGAAAGAAAAAATCAACCAACTTACAAAAATAGTAAACCACCTGACTGCAGTGGAACTAGCATTTTTCAACTCAGTCAAATGTAAAACTTCCTTTTCTCCTCCGCAAACAACAACGATCAACCATCTTTACAGCAAATATTGTGAAGATGGGTGGAGAACAAACTATGATGATAGAAAGCGAAGAATTATGAAGAGTTGTGCTGAGTTTTGGGTAAACAATCCCCCAAAGCTCAGTGAGTTGGCTGCTCAAGTGCTGAATAATCCCGACTTTGTCCCAACCAAAGATCAATACAAAGAAATGTGCGAGAGCAAAGAAGCTCGCAACTTTCTCAATCCCGAGGGAGCCAAACCGTTGTATCCTGCCGGGAGCTTAGTTAAAGTTTCGCGCATATCTTCAGGTCCTGGTCAATGGGGCGAGGCCTTCATAGGAAAATTTGGAGTCGTCATTCGAGTACGAAAGAACGAACAGGTTTACCCAAGTCACAATTCCGATTTTTTATATCATGTCTTATTGCAAGGATCAACGGGAATGATAATGTTCCCAGAAAGAGACATAAAATTAATTGAGGTTCAAAATGAGAGTTAATATTACATATTCAGTTGAAATGGACAAAATTCCGGAGAAAGTTTCCGACTTTCTTTTAAATGCTGCCGTTAAATCTTCTGAATTAGTTCGTGATTTAAACGAAATGGTGGTTGACATGTGCAATGACTTTTCAATTGAAAAACATTTAGAACGTATGGATAAAATACGTCTTGAACTTGCCGGCATAGACCATACAATGTTAGATTGTTCTGAAATATTACACGGATATCAAAAAGCTTTGGTTCAACTAAGAGAACCACAAATATCAACAGAGGAAAATCACCATGACGAAACAAGAAATGAAAAAGCTGAAGGGGGGTGATTTAATTTATTTGCCATCTGCGGTAACACTGTATAAATTTAACAAGGAAAACCCCTGTGTACATCAGGCAACCACAACACTTAAGCCAGTGACAACGGCATTTGTCAACCGATATAATAATCTTTGTGGTGTTCTATATAATGGAGAAATTTGGAGTGTTAACTCTCAAAATATATTTTTAGTAGGGGAACAACATGATTAAATTGATTGAAGTATATAGAGAGAAAGGGTTTGGTGGAAGTAGTGGGTTTAAGATGAGAGAAGTATATATAAATCCCAGCCACGTCATCTGTATGTATGATGACCTTTCAATGAAAAAGGGTCTTCTTGAGGGGTTGTTACCACAAGACCTCGACAAACGACAACTATTCACCAAGTTGCGTCTTAATCAAGGTCAATCCTTGCACCAAATCACTGTTGTCGGCAGCACCAATATCATTAGCGAGAAACTGGGTCGGCGCGCCGACAAACGACAAATACTGCACGATTAGAGGCACCAACGAAGGTTTTACCAATCTGCCCGCCTAGTTACTTATGTGAGCGATTCGAAGCATACATATAATGCTCCCAATATAACACAAGATCTAGAAGCCCAAGAAGACTCTTGGGAACAACACGATAACTTAAGCGAAAATCAAAAGCTTTTTCTAGAAGCCTCAAAAGAAACATCAAATAAAATTACACGCGTTGTGAGTCAACAAAAAATACACTTTGAACAACAGTTACGTCGACAAAAAAACAACACCAAAGGTTTAGTTATCCCTTATTTAGAACCCCACGTTCCAGAAATAGAAATTAATAAATTAGACTCTGGCGGCTTTGAAGTTAAAGTCACAATCTCTGGCGATGGAGACACTACATCTTCGGCAATCAGAGATTTGATGTTAACAACGTTCAAAGTGTTGGAAAAATTGATATGAAAGATGATATCACGTTTAGTAAAATATTATTTTTCATCGTGGCAATAACAGCGTTGCTTTTTATTATGTTTGGTTTAAAATGTGATAATAAGAATACAGAACAACTCTTAGATATAAAACCAGTGAGTCAACCAACAATAGAAGGAACTGGAACTTCACCACGGTATTGTCGCGAACCTGTCTGTGATCCACTAACTGATAACTGAAGCAAGAATAATGAAAACATCCAATGTATCTACTGGAACAAAGCGTTCAGGTTCGACAAAACCACCATTTAGAATTTCAAAAAAATTAATCAAATACTTTTTAATGATATGAATCATGATTTTCCTCCCTTGGAAAATATCTTAATAAATAGGTAGTTAAAAGCAATTTGATTAATTTTTATTATAGTCTCCAACCCGCAGGCAAGGGGCTGAATATATTTAGTCCTTCCGTGACTTCTATTCCAAACGGAGTTCTGCCGGCTAACATACTATGAAAATATCCAACATATTCTCCCGTAGAGAGAAATACTCCCCCGCCCGATGATCCAAACCAAGCATCGGAATCTGTGAAAACACGAGTCCTTTCATCGTTGGCGAAGCCAGACACAATACCTTCCGTAAGAATGGCCGGCGCACCTGTTGGGCAGCCAACGACAAAAAGTTCTTCTCCGATTCTAAAATCATGAGAAGGCAGTACTTCTTCTGCTGGTTGCGCGCCTCTAGGCCAATAGCTTAATGGAACCAAAGCAGCGTCCATTCCTGGATTCACTCGCGGCAGGCCGTTGAACTTTTCTCCCAAAACAATATTAACACAATCTTCTTGTCTAGTATATACATTAATATGACAAGCGGTTTGTTTACTCGTCCGGTTTTCTTGAATCATGCGTGCAACTACATGAAAAGCTGTCATCATATAAGGTACGCCATCAACATCTACAAGAACCCCAGATCCAATAATTGGTCCGCCCTCGTTAAGCCTGACTGCCAATAAAGAAAGCATAATTTTTTCTCCAACGGCAATATTGTCTGATGTTTCGCGAACTGTTTCTGGTGTTATAATGACTGAAGTGCTGGTGCAACAGAGTGTTGCGAGAACAAGAAATAATAAAAGAACTGTATGTTTTAATTTAGGCATTTGTTTTCTCCCTCTAAGTGTAACTAGAGAGAAAATTAATCAAGGGCTCTTTTTTAATTTTTCTCCTTTTTGAGAAATTATTAATTCGCCATTTTTTGAAATAGTGTAGTGACAAGCATTATACAACATTGAAGTCACTAAATCATGACGACCTTTGTTGCCGGCTAAATATTCAATGATAGCTTCTTCTAGCTCTTCAGAACTTAAACTGTGAAAGATATTATGCATCTAGGCTCTCCTCTTTAACTTAACGAGTATAACAAATTTTTTTTTATTTGTTAACTTTTTCTCCAAGAGGTGGAGCTGACTTTGATCTTTTATAAGAAGGTTTGTTTTTATAGGAGCCGGCTGTATGCTTACCTTTTCCTTTTCCAATTAATCTTATCTTCATTCTCTTGTGTTTTGCTTTAACTTTTCTTTGGAAAGGTTCTGTTTGTTCTTCGATTTCTTTTGGTTCATCGAGTTGCGGCCGCTGTGGGGTGCGTCGTTGAAGATCATCATATTCTTCTTGGGATACAAGCTCGTAACGGCTTGGTTTCTTCTCTTCTTCCTCTTCTTCATCATCACCAAATATGCCGGCAGTTGTGAAAGCTGCTATCACATTGTCGCTAGCTTTGATCATATTCGGTAGATCGTGCAGCAAATCTTCTCCAAACTCTCTGAATCCATCCGGATCGAGTTTGTATCCTTCGGTCAGAATATCTATCCTTGCTTCTACTGATCCTCCAGCGCGATGGAGGAAATCGCGATCTGGAACGATTTGTGCAGTCAGTATTTCGATCGCAGAGATATGCTTCTCGAATATATCGTGTATTTCATCATCCAAGTTCCTATAGCCCATTATGGTCCCGAACAGGTTATCTTCTATTGTTTTCTTTCCCTTCTTTGTCATCGATGAATTAGAAAAGACCATTTTAAAAGTAGCATAAAAATGCAATGGGGTGGCCTTGTCCCAGTGGCGTGTACTTATCCTTTGATCAACTTGCAAGTAGGCGCCCGGGGGAATCGTCTCCCATGGCGTGGATGGAGTCATCCACCTATGTTGTGGTGGGATCCTCTTTATAATGTCATCATAAATTTCTTGGCTAGCAGCTTTCCATTCCTTTAATGGGCGACCATACCAAACTGAAGGTTCAATAATCTTTCCTTGATCATTTTTGTATGCAGCGCGATACTTGTATAACTTTTTCGGATTGAACATGTTGTTGAACAGTTCGCTGTCTGGGCTATCTTCATAAGATCCACCCATACGAATAAAGTCAGTTATTTCTGGACGGTTTCTTATCTCATCTTTTCCAAATACAAGTTCTCTCTGTTCTTCGGCGGCCCAGTCAGTTAAAAACCCCATAAAACCAGGCATACGATCAAAACCATATTCTGTCTTATCTGGAAGAGCCAAGTCATAGTTGTCGACCTTGTTGAAATATCTTCTCAATCTTTTTCTCGCGACTGGTTGAACTCGGGCACCCTTTAGTCCAGTCGCCGTAGGTCTTTGCTCATCCATAAAAATCTCATCAGCATCTATATCAATCCCTTCCAATTCTTTTGTCTTTACAACATAAGCAATCATACCAAAGTCCTCTGCTTCGGCTGTAGCACAATGGCCATGAGTGGAATTTAAAGAATGACAAGACGTAATACCTAGGTGATCACTCATACGGTATATGTCAACTGGATGCCTGGAAATAACTGTAGAATATTTCTCCGTTGCTTTCGCGACCGTGAAAACGTTTTTCTTGTTGTTGTATTCTCCTGCATTGTTGTTCCAAGCTTCTATGACCTCGGGTCTATCTTTGAATTCTTGGGCAAGAACTTTTCCTAACTTTATCTTGCGAACGCCCCTTTTTTTGTGTCTCACTAATTGATCGGTAGCTTCGGCATATGCCTTTGCTTCTGGATTGTCTAGGTTTTCTTTGGCCCATGAATCTAACCTGTTTGGCGGGCCAGAGCCCTTGAAGGACGGAGCAGCTGCGGCCTCTGCATCATCCATGGTTCTTATATATACCTGATACAGTTTAGCATCGCGTTCAATCCAAGAGTCTTTGTCCTTTTTCTTTATAACCATCCAAGCAGGAGAAACCTGCTTTGCCGACGTGGCATGCCACCCCAAGCCCACGCGCGGTGATGGGGGTATGGGCGACACATATTCCAGTTCGTGCCCCAACTCTTCCATCTTCGCAGCGATATCCCTCAAGTACCCATATTCTTTTGGAGCATATGGGATAACCATTCTCCATTTACCTTTAAAAATATTATCAAATGGCGCTTCAGATGGTTTTATTCTGGAAAGTCGATCAAGAAAGCGATCAACATCCTCTTGCCGCGCTTCTCCAATCAGAAATTTATTCCATTTTCTTGTTGAGAAGTTCATTAACATTTCTCCTTTGGATCATAGTTCCAATATTGATAATCTGTGTCTGGGTCGACGGTGCTCGGTTGGTTATAGTCGATGTTAGTTGGTTTAGCAGTGTTCTCATATTCATCACCAAAAAATATCATATTTAAGATATCATCGATGTGTTCTACATCCAGGAGTATCTGCATTTCGTTTAAGTTTTTCCAAGCTTCATTAGCTGTTAGTTTTCCCTCTTGATACTCTACACAAATTATACACATATTATTTCTCCAACAGTTTCGGCGTTCCAATTATTGAAAAAGACACCAACCCATAAGTTTGAAGCTTACGAAAACTTGTTTCAAGATTCCATATGAAATTTTTAATAGGCGTTCCATATGGAACAAACTTAATTCTATAAGTTATCTTTTCAAATGTTCCAAATTCTTTTTTAGTTCCTGCTTTGGCACTCACAATTGCAACACCTTTAATTGCGCGTATATCTGTTTTGATCTGCTCAAAGTTGGCATCTTGTCTAATTTTCATACGATAAAAGACTTCATATATTTGTCGAGTTACCCTTACTTCGTTTAGGTTTCTTTTCCGAATCATTATTTTCATGCAGGCAGTCCTTGACTCATCTCATACAAGTCCAAATATAAATAGTTTGTTAAAAACAAAAGGGCCGGCAAATGCCGGCCCTTTTCAAGAGAAGAAAAATGAAGTTATTTGATGGAAATGATTTTTACGGGGATTTTGACAGGAATAGTCTTATTAACACTAACAGTCAACACACCCGAATCATAACCTGCATTAATATCCTTTTCGGTTGTCCCTTTGGGAAGAGTCCAAGATTTAATGAAAGATGAATAACTCACTGTGGTGTTTCCATCTTCAGAAGGCGATTCATAAGAAATCGTTAGAGTCTGATCGTCTAGAGAAACGCTCAAGTCTTCTTTATTAAGACCTGGGACAATCACATTGATTTCGCAGCGATCATCAAAATTGTTGACTTTTGTGGTGGGATACTGACTAAATGTTGTGCGGGGAAAAATTGCGAAATCATCAAAAAATGAGTCGAAAAAACTTCGTCGGTTATCTCTAGCTAGAATTCCGCGACGTGGTTGTTGAAATAAAGCAAGCGTGTTCATATATATTCCTCCTATGAATGTAGTTTAGCCGGCGTATATAATGTAATCACGAATTATCTATTGTCAAGTATTTTAAGGAGAAATAATAAGATTCCAGAAACTAGCTGCTGTGAGACCAATCATTGCTGTGACGATAATCCAAATAAGTTTTGTTGAATTCTTCTTCCAAGCTTCCAATTCTCTGAGGCGGGCATACAACCCTTCATCGGGATTATAAACAGCTTCTTTGATCTTAACAACATCGTGGGCCATCGTGTCCTGTTTTTCTTTTACGGAATCGATCCCATGCATCAACTTCTCCATTTTTGCATTTAAATCGATAAGGACAGAAGCATCGTTACATTCATCAGGCATCGAAAAGTCTCCTCACTTTAATTAGTGAACAATTCTTCTTATGTCTCAACGATGGCAAAATTTGATGTAATAATTGCGCCGGCAACAGACGCAGCGTTCTGGAGAGCACAACGAGTGACCTTTGTTGGATCTATAATACCGTTATCAATCATGTGAGTTGGAGTTCCACTGGTAAAATCCCAACCATATTCATAATTTTCATCATAAACAGTTGCAAGAACAAGATCAGCCGATTCTCCAGCATTAATAGCCATTTGTCTTATCGGCTCTTCAACAGATTTTTGAATGATTTTAACTCCCAACTTTTGATCTTCAGTGTCAACTTCAATTTTAAGATCGTGAGCAGCACGAATTAGAGCAACACCACCACCAGGAACAACACCTTCTTGTTGAGCAGACTTAACTGCTTCTAAAGCATCATCAATTCTATGTCTCTTTTCAATCATCTCAATCTCGGTTGCAGCGCCAACTCTAATCACTGCAATTCCACTGGCAAGTTTTGTGATTCGCTCTTGAATCTTTTCACACTCGTGAATTTCTTCTGTTTGACCGATCTCAACTTTGTATGCTTCAATTCTTTTTTCGATCTCTTCCCAATCACCTTTGCCGCCGGCAATTGTTGTTCTGTTCTTGAAACTTTCAATTTTGCCGGCGAGACCCAAATGTTCAAGTTTAACTTCGCGAAGTTTTAATCCGGACAATCTTGAAACAAAGGTTGCTCCAGTTGATAAAGCAAGGTCTTGCAAGATCGCTCGTCGTTCTTCACCATACCTTGGAGCTTTGATTGCTGCGACCTTCATTGTACCCCTAACGGCGTTCATGATGAGCGCCGCCAAAGCTTGTCCTTCTATATCCTCTGCGACAATGATGAACGGTTTTGCTTCTCTCGCAGCAACCTCAAGAATTGGATAAATATCCTCAACGGTTTCGATCTTATAATCTGTGACAAGAATCAGAGGATCGTCGTATACAACTGCTTGTTTTCTTTCATCAGTAACAAAATGACCGGCAACATAACCAGAATCGAAGATGAAACCTTCAATCAACTCCAGACTGGTTTCTAATGATCTTGCCTCTTCGACTGAAATTGCTCCATCTTTGCCGGCGCTATCGACAGCAGTGGCAATAAGGTTTCCAATGGATTCGTCTCCGTTTGCTGAAATGGTTGCGATATGTGCTACGTCTTGTTCACTGGAAATTGGAACAGATAGATCCTCTAACTTCTCGACAATAGCCTTGACTGCCTTGTCGATCCCTCTCTTGAGTTCGATAGGAGATGCGCCGGCCATCAAGTATCGTTGTGCTTGTTTGAGGATAGCTCTGGCAAGTACAGTTGAAGTTGTCGTGCCATCGCCGGCCTCTATGTTGGTTTGTTCGGCAGCTTGTTTGAGAATTTGTGCTCCAACATTTTGGATTGGATCATCAAGTTCAACAAACTTCGCTACAGTTACACCGTCTTTTGTTGTGATTGGGTTTTTTCCTTTTTGATAAAGGATAACGTTGCGACCTCTGGGGCCGAGAGTTGATGCGACATTGTCTGTTAGAATATCAACTCCTTCTAGGATCTTTTTGTGTAGTTCTGTTTCACTACAATATTGTCTGGACATTAGCCCTCCTGTTTCCGAACTTCTCTGGTCTTGGCTTCAATATTTTGTGAAGACTCGATAGCTTTATCAGCTAGGGTTGAATCTTCCATGGCATTGGCAAAGTACGTCTGCAAGCTATCAGACACAACTTTAATATTTTGAAATATCTCAAACACCGATTCGTTAACCGAAGTTATCATCTTGTCTAACATCTTTTGTATTGATTCTTGGCCAATTTCTAACTGGCCAATGTGTACACTATTTTGATCTTTTGGAAAAACCTTTAGGCCCCGAGCTTTTTTCTGAATGTTATATATGTCCGATTTTCTTAATTCGTATTGGATCCCGCCACGTTGATAGCCGAAGGTAAACATGAGAGCCCTTCGCTTTTCCCTCATGGGTAAGCTATTATAGAACGTTACCGACTCCGAAGCGCTGGCATATGCGGCGCCTTTTCCGCGAATAGATAAAATAGCTCGTCGGGCTGAAATCGCTTCTTCTCTAGCAAGATCGTTGGCGGCATTAATAATGTTCCATATCTCCCGAGTATCCATACTTTTTTCTTGTTCGTTCAAAAACTCCCACACTTTATCCAAAAGAGGAACCACTGTCGTTCTTGCAGCCAAGCCTTTCAATTTTCCCAACCCGGCCTTGGGGGGGTCCTTAAATAACTTGTCCTGTGAACCATAGTCGATTATTTTCACAACCTCTTCTGCAAGGTCGTCGTTCCCGAAGCCGTTACGAATTTCGTCGTCGAACATTTGTTTAACGTCGGAAAAAGCCGGAATTTCCGGAACCTTAAATGACAAACCACCATACCCGTACACACGATCAATCACCCTGCGAGGCAACCTAATCAACCAGTCATTTTGGTCGGATGCACTCCAATATAATATATTAAAAATGTTATCAATGGTCAAATTGTATCGATAAAAGTCAATTGTCCCCGCTCTTTGTGTGGCCTTGCCTGAAAGGTTTTTTGCAACAACAATATATTGCATATAGTGGGGAGAACGAATCAAATCGCCTATCAAATCAGCATAACTACCCCCAGCCTTAAGGCCCTTCTCTGCATACAATTTGAGACTAATCGGACGTCTGTTTTCATCAGTAATATCTGCAATCGTTTTGGCGCCGGCCGCTGGTATCTGTTCTCCACCAAGAAGAACAGCCAAAAATGCTTCGAAATTAAAGCCGGCCGATGCTGCATTAAAGTTTGTAATAACCGAAGTCAAAGTTTTGAAAAAGATTAAGTACGAAAGAGTGGCTGCTATTTTAGACGCATATGTATCCCCAAACAGCGAAATTAGCCCCATTGCGTGTTCTGGGTCGTTGAGCACTTTCGATAAGTTTTTAATTTTAATTCGAAGATCCTGTTCTGGAGCAATGCGACTTATAAATTGTTCCAATTGTTCTCTCGTACCTTGCGCTGCTTTATCGTTACTCTCCAAAGAAGCCCACGCTAATTCAGAAACAGGCATGAACGGGATTGCTGTCCAATCAAACTTGACTGTCTGCTTTTTTCCCGTACCTACTTCTTGTAAGATATTTGCATGCTTGAATTCATCAATCTGCTTCTCAACCATCTCCATTAACACCTGCAGTGGTCCTGCCTGTGGAAAATGTTTTTCTACTAGTTTATCAAACGCATCCATCGTCGTGATTCCTTATGTCTTCTAGGATTTTATCTAGTTCAAGACCAGCAGTGTCTTTCTTACGCCTCGTCAGATGATAGTGACAAACCACACCTTCAAAGTCGCCGGCAGTTGCTGTGTCATCGACTGTACTAAGTAGTTCGCCATCTTCATCAAGAGGACATTCAAGTTTAATTCCATAGTGATTACTTAAGCCTTTGACCAGTGCCTTGTATGCTTCAAGTTGAATTGGATAATAACCCAAGAAAGGATCTAGAGTCCTGCCGTGCATCTTTACATCTTCAAGTATAGGTCTTTCTCCGAAACCTCTTCGCACATACCAGTTCTGATACTTGGTATAATAAGCATTGGAAAAGTCGACACCAATACTGTTTGTGTTAACACTTCGAATCCCTGCGTGCCATCCAACGTGTTGTGTGTCAACCATCTGATAAATGGTTCCATCATTGTCGATAATAAAATGAGAGGAGATTCCTCGTTTCTTTAAAATTCTATAACAAGAATCCGCAGACAAAGCAGCGTCCCAATGAGTCACAATCATCGTCGGCCAACGAACCTTGCGATAGTCTGCATAACAATCATCAGAGAGAGGTTTACCATCTTTGTGATGAAGATTAATTGTCTTGTCCCAATCAATCCAAACCTTTTCGCCATTACAAATAATATGGTTTGTATCTTCGTTTGCCTCTCTCTCTGTTAACTTTCGAGCAAAGGTCATTGGACCACAGAGGCCATCGGGAGTTAAATCGTGTTCTTCTTGAAACTCTATAATCTTTTCAATTAGCTCTTCATCGAATTCGTCAGCATCAAACCACGTCGGCTCCCATCCATGCTGATGTGCTGATCTTACATTGTATTCTATTTTATCGTCCAAGTGCATATAGTAATTAGTCTCCTGCTATAAGATTATAATGGTTCTTATCGATTTTGTTAATTACTTTCTAGTATATTTAGAACTTCATGAATCTCTGGAACAGTTCTTCTTCTGGCGTGATAAAGGTAAAACTTTTTGATTAAGTATTGTTTGAATGGAAACATCCAATAATATCCTGGGCCGGCAAAGTTTCTATTAACTGTTGCACAGATATGACTATCGATGTCTATATTGTCTTTAAAAAAATGAGCCCAAACTGCAAAGGTCATTCGATATCCACGAAACTCTAACCAAGCTCTCGTTGGGCTGGGTATTGGAAGCAAGAATAAAACACACAGAAACCACCATGGATTAATAAATCCAAACAGAGAAAACAAAGAAAGGTTTTGAGGAAACAAATAGAGAAAGTTAAAGAACAACCACATTCTCTTTCGATCTTTTAAATGAACATATTCGTGCGCAAGAGTGGCCATGGCGTTGATGTGATCGTTTTCTCGCCATGGCCACTCAGGCACATAGACTTTGGGATATAAAGTGGTCACATAACCGGTTAGAAACGTTTTGTTAAAAAAGAGAAACTTAGAGATAACTTTTATGAGGAAACTTTCTTTTTTACTTAAAATTTCAAAACCAGGTATCTGCTTTTTGAAATGTTTTGTTAGTCTTTCTCTTTTCGCGACTAACGAACTAGCCATTCTTCAGCCGGCGAACAATTCTTTCAGCCAATCTAGAGGCCATTTTATCCGATCGACTTTCTTTTACTAGCCGTGAGGCAACGCGGCGCGCCAGGCGCTCTTCGAGGTCTTTGGAGCCTTTTTCATCTTCATCTTCCTGAAGTTCGATGTCTTCTTTCTCAAGATCTTCATACATCTCATTTCCCGGGGGCAACTCTTCCTCTTCACCTCCCTCTTCCGGAAACTCATCAATTGGCTCGTCAAGAGGCATATCTTCCTCTCCTTCGGCCTCGCCGCCAACATCGATGTCAACACCAGTCATTCTACTGACGACGCCCATCAGGGTCTCAACTGCGTCAGTTAATTCAACAACATCACTTTCGGCGCCGCCTTCTGGCTCTTCATCTGGTTCTGGAGGAAGCTCGGGCTCTTCTTCCATTTCCGCGCCCAGTTCAGCTGGCTCAAAGGGCTCTTCGTCTTGTTCATTAATTGCAAACTTGCCCGGATGATCACTAATAAAAGTTTCACTAAGTGAATCAATCTCTGCTAGTTTCATGAAACGACGAATCGTATTTTCATTCAATAATTTCTTTCTGTTCTTGCTCATTATCTCTAAGCCTCCTCGTATAAAAGAACTTTCTCTTATAAATAGTGTTAAATTCTATAAAACGCTTTTTTAAATCACTTGATGCTTTTCATCCTTTTAAGCATTTTTTTGAATGCAACATCCTGTATCTGTTTCACTCTTACAAAACTTATTCCTAATCTATCAGAGACCTCTCTCAAGGTCATAGTTTTTTGTTTCTGCACGGCAATTAACGTACAGTTCGAATCTTCTTTGTAGTCAATCCACAAACGACATTCTTTACATGGACAACTTACATCATATTCCATTAAACTTTTAGCACATTCTCTCATAAATCTGGATGTTCCTCCTCCAACATATCAAAAATACTCTCGACTTCCTTGTTTCCCAAGGCAAATTTTGTTTTTGCCTCCTTTTCTTTCTTTCTTATCTTTGCTTGTGTTCTCAACTTTGTTTTATGTAGCACTTCGTTGTCTTTTTTATATGCTTCTAAAAACTTCATAAAGTTCTCTTCTTTCTCTAAATAGGCTGTCAAAACCGCTCTGTAGAATTCGCTTTGTTTTAAATTGTCATATTGCAACCTAATTTTTAAATCTGCATGTCTTTTGTCTGTATCATAAAAAACAATCTTCTTGTAATCTTCACCATATTTTGGAAGTTTCTTTGGCATAATTCACCTCCTCAAGATATTATTTAAATACAATATCGCCTTCAGGGTCATCAACATTCCAATATACGATGTAATGGAAAAAACCATTAGTTGTTCAATAATTTTCGAAATGAAATCTTTCATTATTTTACCTCCTTAAAATATGAGTTGAGCTTTCAACCTGCCCCGCTGGTGTCTGCTTTATAAACTGTGCTTTAAATTGTAATGCATAAATGGTCCTGGCACCGGAATAAGAAAGACCACTGCGAATACCATTTTCTAATTCTTCTAAAACGCCGGCGACTGAACCTTTACATGCAACCGTTGTTGAGATACCTTCATTTGAAGAATAAGTTCCTCTCCAATCTTTCTGTGCTGCTTTGGATGCCATCCCGCGATATACTTTATACTTCTTTCCTCTTTTGTTCACGAACGATTCTCCCGGTGTTTCAGCTGTGCCGGCGAGGAGAGAACCAAGCATTACGAAATCTGCGCCAGCAGCCAGGGCTTTCACGATATCACCCGCTGTTCTTATGCCTCCATCAGCAATAATGGTTGTGTTGAGATCTGCTCGGGCACAATCCAAAATAGATTGAAACACAGGCATGCCGTGACCGGTGTGAATTCGAGTAGAACATATAGAACCACCTCCAAGGCCGACACGAACACTGTCTGCTCCCCAATCGGATAAACGCTCATATGCATTACGACACGCAACGTTGCCGGCCATAAGGTGGATCTCTGCCCCATATTCTTTTTTGAGATTTTCAATCGCATCTCGCATTAGAAAATGATCTCCGTGAGCAATATCCAAACAAAAGATACGAATGCCGGCACCATATAACGCTGACGCACGTTCAAGGTAGTCACCTGTTACACCAATTGCTGCAGCACGAACATTTTCATAGCTAACAAACCCAATTTGTTCTGCGATGGAACAATAGCGATGAATGATTCCCAAACCGCCGGCATCATTCATAGCCAAAGCCATTTCAGTTTCAGTAATTGTATCCATTGGGCTAGAGATAACAGGCAGTGGAAACGAAGTATTTCCCAGCCTGTTTTCTAGATTTACTTCTGATCTGCTTTTAATGTCCGAATACTGTGGAACTAGCAGTACGTCATCGTAAGATAAACATTTTCTCATTCTTCCTGCGCCTCATATGCTTTGACCATCCCATAAATTGATTGAAACTTTTGTTCTTCATAGGTTTCAATCAACCTGTCTATGTACCATCGAGCTTTTTTTAGATCGTCCATTGGTTCATCTTTAAATTTATGACGGGCAACATATTTTATAATATTGCCAGTAGCAAAATCAAAATCCCAAGACTCAATGAAATCAATTACTTCTATTCCCTTGTTATAGTGGTCCGGATGATTAACTGTTTCTTTAGTCTTTTTCTTCGACATTTTCTTCTGGTTCCTCAAAGTGCTTAGTCAAGTCATCACTTCCTCCAACAAGCATTGGATGTGGAACTGGTGTATCCTGCCATGGAACCTCTTTGTGAACAATATATTGAACAATTGGCACAGTGGTCATTTCGTTCTGTTTCTTGACTTCATCCAGAAGTTCTGGATTGTGAGTAAGATTCCCAATCATAAATAGCTGTTCGTGTTCTCTCAATGTCCCAATTGCCTTGTCACAATGTGAACACCCGTCTGTTGTGTATACGATATAATAGTCTTTCATCTTGCCTCCATTGTTTTGATGATAGTTTGTGGTTCTGATTCAAATATAATAACTGCCGATGGGAATGGTGCGCAATTTTCGCTATTTCCAAACTTCAGTCTTCCTTTTACGAAGTGTATTTCTTTTGCTCTCATACAATATTCGTGCCAATACTTAGTATCTGTTCTGGCCGGAATAAGGCAGACAACTTTTGTATTCGGCTTTAATGATTCTCTATATGCTTTCTCGATCCAAGCAGAGATTTCACGGCCATAAGGAGGGTTCATAAATACTGTCTGCTTCTCCCAAGACTGAGACAGTCCATTGTCCAATGGTGTGAAATAACATTCAGAAACTTTGGTTGTCTCTTCTGTTGCGCAAGGGTCAAGCGTAAATGGCCCGAACTCTTCATTTAGTTTTTCATAAAAATCTTGTGGTGTTTCCCAGTCCTTAGATTTAGAACTGAACATCACTTCTTGTGTTTGTTTATCCATTTGTCCTCCAAAACGCTTGAATACTTACGATAGTTAATGATAACATAATACAGATCATTGTTTTAGGTGAAAACATGCTTTCTTTAAGTAGAATCCAAGTTAACGCTGGGAATATCATATATGATGCTCCGAATGCCGATAAACGTATCGACCAAAGTTCTTTGATTTCCCCATATCCTATTTTTGTTGCCCACCAGAAACAGATTAAAGCCGGCACCCCAAAGCACCCAACAGCCAATACCATTTTATTTTCCCAGAATCTCCAGACTAGCTGCGAATTGTTCGCAAACCAAGTGAATGTGTGACCCAAAGCGAACAGACAAAACATTAATCCAAAATTACTCATCCGTACTCCCTAGTGCCCCATCCCCTCGGCTACTATGAACTTTAACCCGTGAATACAAATTATCTTGATCGAATTCAACTGGAGTGGCGTGAATTACTGGAATAAGCACTGCTTGTGCAATACGTTCACCAGGTTCAATTATCTGTGTCTGTTGTCCAATGTTGTGAAGGTTGATAAACACTTCACCATCATATCCAGCATCCACAACGTGAGCGCCGACAATCAATGAACGCTTTGCTGCAACACTGGAACGATTCATAATTTGGAGCATGTATCCATGTGGAACCCCAAACTTCAAACCAGTGGGGCAAATTGCACCTTCCCGGGGATGAATTGTAACAGGTTCTCCTGAACTTGGCGCAAACGCTAAATCCATGCCGGCATCCGATGGGTTGGCACGACGTGGTGCCTTCGCTGTTTCTCTGATTTTAAAATATTCAATATTCATTTTCCTCCTTTAGTTTGGCAACATCTTAAAGTTTCTTCCTAACTTTCCATATGAACTAAATCCCCAGTTTTCACTGTATTTCAATTTAGCCATATATGGTCGATTAAGCTCGATATGATCTTTATTCGTAATTCCCCAGCACCATATTGTTGATGTCGCTGAAGTATCGTCTATTGCTTTAACAAGGAAGTATTCTCTTCCATTGCTGGCAACTCTTCTTGTAACTTCTCTCGGAATAAACCAGCATACCTGCAAATCAACATCATAATGGCTGATCGATGGGATATACAGCTCTTCCAGCTTTTCTCTTGATTTCTCGGATAAAACTAGATCCATCGGGAACATTCCAGTCAAATCTGAAAGATATTCGACCTTCTCTTGTAGGAGAAGATCTCCCTCTATGGCATATTCCTCGATATTCTTATCCAGCGCTTTCTTGGTCTTTGGCCGATCATTTGCCACAGCCATCCAAAAATGCCGCATTCCAGTAAACCTTTCATCCATCAAACAGTTCAAAGTTTGACTGCGAACGAGAACATCCAATGCCTTTTTGTTCAACTTCGAATAAACGATGTTTTCGTCAAACAACAAGTCTTCAATCGTCTCAAATGGTCGATTGTCGATGATCTGCTCAATTGCTTTGTCTCCCAATCCCTTGATTGAGGACAGCGGTTGAATGAGAGTCTTGCCGTCTTCGGAAATCTCCCATGTTTCACCGGATGTGTTGATATTCAATGTTTCGATGTTGAAACCAAATGACTTTGCAGTGTTGATTGCGCGTTCTTTCTTTTTCTCCGATTCGTGTGAAAGCACGCTCGCCATCCACTCTGCCGGATAATAGTTGAGCAACCAAGCACACTGAAAGGAAATTATAGTATAACAGACGGCATGACTCTTGTTGAAGCCATACTTACTGAAATAAGCCATCTTCTCCCAAAAGTCGCTAGCTTGATCTGTGGTTAGTCCCTTGTCCACGCAGCCTTTTACGAACTTCTCATAAAGTCGCCCATTTCCGGCCTCGGATCCCTTTTTGATCAAAAGCTTTCGCAGCTTGTTGCCCTCATCGAGCGTAATGTTATCACCAAGTTTGTGAGCGAGTTCTGCAATATCCTCTTGAAAGATGATGAACCCATAATTGTCACCAAGTACTTCCTCAATAATCGGATGTTCATATGTGACCATATCTGGGTGTCTTTTGGCCTCCAAATAGCTTCTATCGACTTTTGCCCCCAGTGGACCCGGTCGATAAACACTAGTAACCATTGCGAGATCTGACAAGGAGACTGGTACAACGTTCTTGCAGAAGTTCTGCGCTCCCGACTCGCTAAACTGAAAAACACCGCCAAATTTCCCTTTCTGGAAGATATTCTCACAAACCTCTTGATCGTCAAAATCAATAACGTCTGGATGGAGGTGTTTATCGTAATACTCTCTTATGTCTTTAAATGCCGGCTTTTCTATATTGTGGTGGCGTTTAAGGATGTGAGTGATTGCTCCATTAATCATTTCCAACGTCGTGAGGCCGAGAATGTCAAACTTAATGAAACCCATTGGTTCCAAGTGTCTTACGTTCTGCCCCTCCGACCATGGCGTCTGCGTGACTCCTCCAGTCTTGATTAGGGGCATATGCTCATTTAGATTCTCGGCAATCACAACGCCGCCGGCATGTCTAGACGAAGATCTGATTTGACCGTGCAAAACATCAATATGATCGGAAATCTGGGAATTCCTTTGAAGAAAATTTTTCAGGCTTTCGCTATATTTCTTTAACTCTTCAAACGTGGGAGAATAGACCCCTGCTGTGATGCCGTGGTCCTTCTTGGCTTGTGGTGTAGCCTCTCTGATCATTTTGCTGGTAACTTTGTTGACTTCAGCAAAAGGAATGTCAAAGAACTTTGATATGTCTTTAATAAGAGACCGGAGCTTAAGCGTGTTCCAATTAGTGATGGGAACAACGGTGTTCGCTCCCCACTCCTCAATCAGCTTCTCCTTGAACTCTTGTGGCCTCTCTACGTCGTAGTCGATATCAGGCATACCAATCTTGGCTTGATTAGCCGACATAAACCTCTCAAATAGCAGACCGAACCTAATCGGATCAACCTGAGTAATGCCGAGCACATAAGAAGTCAAAGCACCAGCGGCGCTGCCCCTGCCGGCGCCAACCAGCCTATCCATCCTGGCTCTGTCTGCAATCGCTTTCATGGTAAGAAAGTATTTCGCAAATCCCTGATCGTTGATGATTTTCAACTCATGTGCTAGCCTATCAATGTATTCTTTCTTTTTGTGAAGATCACGCCGGCGTAACCCTGTTTGACAGAAAAACTTCAATGCTTGCTCTGGAGTTTTACCCTTTGGAACAACAAAATCAGGTAATCTTATTTTGGTTTCTGGCGTATAGTCTTCAATAAGAGTGTGTGCGATGTAGTGAGTTCTTTCTATTGATTGACGCACTAAGTCATCATCATAGTTAACTTCCATCTTTTCACAACATGTTTTGTAGGAATCAAAAACCTGATCGCCATTCTTGACAAACAGTTCACACTGTGTTTCTTCGATGGACTCTGGCAAAGGATCGATGTCACTGGCTTTCTTCTTTCCTAACCAGGCCAAACGCTTGTATAGTTCTCTATCGATCCACTTCTCTTTCACTGAATAATGACAGTCAGCCGCAGTGACCAAAGGTACATCAAATTCTTTTGCGATTTTAATGACAAGCTTATTTAATTCATGCTGTTCTGGTATTATATTCCATTGGATCTCGGCATGCCAGCGATCACCAAAGATTGCCAGCATCCTGCGAGTTGTCTCCCTCATAGCGTCTAACACAGCCTCTTCGCCCTCTTCGCGGAGTTCCCAGTAGCTGCCGGCATAAATGCCACCTAGGCACGCAGAGGTCGCGACGATGCCTTCATTGTGTTTCTCCAGCATAGCATAGTCAATTCGCGGAAAACGATAAAAGTTGGGCGACTGATAAGACTTCGAGACCATTTTGAAGAGATTGTTTAAACCAGTCTGGTTTTGTGCCAGCAGTACAAGGTGCCTTCTCTTGTTGAGAGGGTTTCTCTTATTGTTTGGCCTCTCACCCTCTTCTACAAGAGTGGTTGCAACCTTCTCTTTCTTCTTTTGTTTTTTCTCGTTGTATAGCTCTTCCCATTCTTCAATAGAGGGATGAAAATATGCTTCAACACCATAAATTGCTTTAAATTCTTTTCCCTGCTCCTTCATCTCTTTTTCGTGGAGAAGCATATAAGGAAGTGAACTCATGTTTCCATGATTTGTGATTGCGTGAGCATCTAATCCTAGATCATACGCTGTGTCAAAATGTTCTTGTGGATATCCTAAACCATCACCAACTGAATAGACATCGTGTGCGTGTAGATTTACAAATGGAATTGTTGGTCGATATCGTTCAGTCACGCCGGCCCTCTAATTCATATATTTCTTTCTTCAATTTTCTGCATTCTATCTCTGCCACTGCCAAGTCTCTTTCTAGATCTGAAACTGTCAGTTCAAGATCAGTGATTACGTTTTCAATACTGTCTTCATAGTTCTCAGCAAAAGAATCAACAAAATATTTCTGCTCAACTGATAATTCATCATAATAAAAAGGAAACCCTATATCATCTTTAATGTAATATACAATTGAGTTGTAGTTTTCTTCATTCGTCATCGAGTGGTTCTCCTAGTTTGTTCCATTCTCTATAGTGAAGCATCCTTTTCGAAGGTCTCTTCATTGTCTTACGTTCATCTGATGCTATATAATAACAGTATTTCTCCCATTTGTCAACATTAAAATACCATGGAATCTCTAAAATCGTATCTTTTTCTGTATTTATCTCTATAATATCAAAAACATCCTCCAAAGTGAAAAACCGGCCTGAATATCTTTCTTCTTTTGGCAATCTTTTCTTTTTTTCTCCGAATGGAGTAGGTTTTACCCAATTAGTTGTAGCTTTTTTTCTAAAATTCTTTGTGAACTTTTTGATGTCGGCCGTTTTAAATGTAAAGCCTAAATATTCCCCATCTTTGATTGTCTTTCCTTGATAAGAAAGAAAAAACCCTTTCTTGTTTGAAATTTTGTTCTTTTCTCTCTGATTTCTCACGATCCATGGTTGATATATGCCATAAGGGAATGCTACGTAACACCGGCCAGGCACTACCCATCTGCTGATCAAACTGCTAATCTTGCAGGCAGCTATAGCACCATATAACACACTCCAAGAAAGACAATCTCTCTTCTCTACATCTTTAGATGGTACTGGAACATAAAATATTGGTATTGCTTTCTTGGATTTACCTGGTTTTGGATCCATATATCGATAATTCCAGACAGGATCTTCTACCATATCTCCGAGCCTATACCTTATCAAAGGTTGTATATCATCGTTGCAAATGATCCAAATTGTTTTACAGCCGGCATAGGCACATTCAACAACTGCCCTCTCGACTGCAAGATAATTTTGTGCAATTGGCATCATTGCATCGTGCCATGGCATATTAAAATCTAAGTCTTGCCCGGAAACGGGTATAATACCGGCCAAATGAAAAAATTTGTCTTCATTTATTTCTTCTATATTCATTCCAATCCATTTTTCGATTAACTTTGTATGAATAACTCTGATTATCGATGAAATATTTATTAATTATGTCTTCTTCGCTGTCGTGTACAAATTCAATAGACTTAGTATCTTCATATAAATTTATCTGCAGAGGTATTGTCTCCCTTCTTTCAGATTCAATCTTTAAAGCATAATATTTATACTTTGTTTTATCCAGCATATCACGACCATTGCGGGCGCCCCTTATGCCGGCAGCTTTCATAATATCCAACACTTTAAACTTCACATATGTGTCTGAATAGTTACTATCTTGAAGTTGCTTTTCAGTTAAATAAGAAACAGCTACAGCATCCTTTCTTTCTGGATGATAACCATCATACCTTTCTGTGCAATAGAGAAAAACTTCATTCACGAAATCATCTGATGTCTCAAAGTATTCATAAGAATGAGTTGTGCAACTTTTCATTTTGATCCAATCAAGGACTTTGTATAAACCTTCGTTAATATTGTCTATTTTGTCAGGTAAACCATGAATATTGGCATCATCGAAAATAAACAACTGTTCATACTTAAAACCAATCTGTGATCTTTCTGTTATGACACGTAGTATATTGTTGTCATCCAGTCTAATAGAAACAACTTTATCTGATAGCGGGTTCAAGCCGGCGAGTGATAAGACAAAAAGAAGATGTTTATAAGTATCTACCTTGGAAACTCCAAAGTTTATTTTTCCTTCTTTTCCCTGCAGTGATATTTTTTCTTCAGGAATAATCAAAGACGACAGGTTGTCAGTGTGGGCAAAAAAATCAAACCTAAAAGGTATCCTAAGTTCATTGTTTATAAGCGTATAGTTGTTTAAATAAGCAAACAGTACTGCGTTTAAACCATTACCAATAACAAGATTATCAACATCATAAACGATCTTGTTCAACATTTCTCTTTTTTAATTCTTCTTCTAGCCTTGACAGTTTGTTTCTTTCAATTACGCGCTGCAGCTTCTTTGGTTTCTCTTTTTTAATTTTTTCTTTTTGTGCATCGATGAGTAGTTGTAAACTGTAATCGGTTAATTGACTAAGCGTTTTTCTTACAACTTTCTTCTCGGGTATTGTGGGATTCATTCAAAAACTCCCACTATATAATTCTCCAATATCAAATAAAAAGTTGATTCATTCAAAACAACCTCTTGAATCATAGAAGAATCAACCATTACTGACATTCCATTTAGAGAACGAAATTCCGTTTTACAATCTTGTGCAACTTTAATTATTTTAACCGCTACATAGGGCTCTGTCGCTGCCATTTTATAACCTTCTGGCAACAAAACGGATACTTGTTCTTTTTCTTTAACCTCGGCCTTAATTGGCTTTATCAATAAGTGTCTATTTACTGGTCTTAAGCTCATTTTTCCTCCTATAGCTCACAGTAGTCGCCGTCACAGAACTTTGTTCCATTGCCGGCATTGTTTGTCTTAATTCTCTGAATTGGTATGACATCTTTAATCATTTCCTTATATTGTTCTCTTGTGATCGGTTCGTATGGTGCCTGCACATAGCCAGTCTCCTTGTATTTTAGAAATGAGACCGCCTTCAGTCTTGTTTCATACATTTCCAAAGCAGATTTAATGTCTTTTGCTTCTTCGGGTTGAAACGTGCAAGTGATACTCACAGAATTGTCTGCCCAATAATGTTGATATTGCGCAGCAATCTCAAGCTGTTCCCAAATGCTAACATCTTTCTTTCCTTTCTCGAAAAACGGTTCGTGAATGGGAAACTCCACAACCTTTGTGTTTGGCGAGTATTCATCATCTTCGATCTTGAAGCCGTGCTCTCCAATAGTCTTAAGAAGATCAGAATCAGCTGAGAAGCGAATGCGACGAATATAGAACTCTGATTCGGGAAAATGAATCCCAGGTGTTGAGCCGTTGAGCAGTGATACTGTTCCCGATGGTTTGATGCTCGTTGTGCGCACAGAGCGAGGGACGCACAGCCAATCTGAATAACCCTTATCTAGTTTTCTCACTTCTTCGTAAGCATTATCACACCAGTTATATAGCTCTCTTCGGCCGTGCTTGTTGAAAGCTTGAACAACGCCCGACTGTGAAAGTCCGATGCGGCGATTCTTCAACATAATGCCGTTTGTCTCTGGCCAATGCGTATTAACCAGTGTGACTGTTTTCCCGTACATATAAGCAATCTTCAATGTCTTCAAGTAATCTTCATAGTCGTCGTGCTTGGCCGGAAACGTCTCTACTAAGCAGCATAATTCTGCATCTTCCAACTGTTGTTCGACACAATTGTGAGCATACAACCCGTTTGCATCAAAAGCGTGTACTTCTGCAACCGTAATATCATATACAGGTTCTTCTCCCAAGCCAGTAATCGAACTAACTGTTGCCAAGAATTTAGTCTTATTGGGTTTACGCTTATATTCCGAAAGCAAAGTCTTTAACTTAAGACGCTTTGAGTCGTGAGAAAAGCCAATTCTTTCTTCATAATAAAATAAGTCTTCACCAGAAATCACAAGCTCATGTGATGCCTTTGTATCATACCAAGCATTTCCACCCTTTCCATCGGGTAGATATGATTTGCCGGCAACTCTTCTGTTTTGATAAATTCGACTGGAAATCCCCATTCTCAATAACATTCTTTGAACAGCTTGTAACCTTTCTGTGTTAGACTGAGATAATCTTATCGATACACCGTTGGCTTGTGTACCTTGAACACTACCATCAGCATCAAAAAACCCACGAAGATAGCCGGAATAGAACTCACAAGATGTTTGTTCAATATTCTCAGTAACTCGCTTAGTTCTGTCAATATTATAAGAGGAGGCTAACTTGTTCAATTCACCTAAACGCAGCCTGCTCTCGTTCCTTGAAGTTATATGAGACCAACCCTTGAAATCTTTACGCTTTTTCATTGGGGCAATTGAATTTAACACTTCTGTCATAATGCCAGTGTGAGATTCATCGTCTTCATGCCAAACGGATAAAATCGCCTGCTCTTTCGCAAACGTTCCGTCTCCCGTCAAAAGCCCAAGAAGATATCCCTCACCAAAAATCCCTTCACCTTTCCACTGATAGCCGCGATGATCGTTCAACACGATTTTATCATCGACGGAAATCTCCGACAATGGAAGCCACCCTTTCGAAGTCATAAGTTTGTGATTATCGGTTAGTTTAAGAGTGTGACCTTCAGCAGTCTCAATCTCAAAAACTTTCTTAATTCCTGTTTTCCAAAACCCATTACTGGTTGACTCGTACTCTTTGCCGTCGACAATGATTTTCCCAAAATCAACATTCTGAATCATATCGCGAACTTGCCTGGGTCCAGTCGAAGTGTGTATCCAAGTATCGACTGTAACACATGGATTGAAACCTGCGACATTAATGTCATCATCTCTATATCCGTCCTTCATCCTGCCACGAGTTTTGGCATTATCTAGCCAGATGTATCCTGGTTCTCCGTTCTTTTGTGATTGTTCTGAATGCCAAGTATAATCCATCCCAACATAGGCATTAAAAGAGTTGTTTGATCCCCATCGATGTGAATACAACTTCTTCTCATCATTCTTCATTGAAAGATAATCCATGTCGTTGTATTCACCCAGAGCTAACGCAGCAGATCGTCGAACGTTGCCGGCAACAACACATTTGCCAATGAGGTTTTCTGTGTCAACGATTGTTGTTGAGCGGATTTCTTTTCCTATCCGTTCGTCATAAAGCTCTTTGAGATCATCGTGAAGTTGCTTCAAAGGTTTGTATCCAGAAGAGGTACCGCCGAATCCCTTGATTGGGGCACCATATTCTCGGATCTTGCTGTAATCAAACCTTGGAACTCTTTGACCGAAGAAATACCCATCCAACAAAATCTGAACTGATTCACACCAGCCTTCGCGGTCGTCTGGAACATAATGTACTTCGTCTATCCATTCGGGTTGCTTTACCGTGAGCTTTCTGGACCCGAGAGTATCAAAACCAACGCCCACGCCAAGCATAAGAGCGTCCATAATCCAACGGAATAGATAACCACCTTTGGTGTCGATTTCGCGTGTTGATCTAAAAGAACAGTTAAATAGTCCTGCACCGGTGCGTTCCTCCACGAATTTTGTGCCCATCATCCACAGCCCTCGGCCGGGTGGAGTCCATTTGAGGTTAAATAGTCGATCATAAGCTTCTTTTGCTGTCTTCTGTGCTTTTGTATCGTTCCATTCCAATCCAAGACTGGCAACGTGTTTCTTCTGAATCGTGAACATCCCTTCGATGACTCTGCGACAGGTTTGAAACCACTCTTCCGTGCCTTCTGTTCCTGGATCAAATTCATCTAGCCGACGCGCATAAGTCCTCTTGTATGTAATATAGCCAACAGGACCCCATGGGACTTCTTCATGTCTATATTGATCAATGAAAACCTCCGATAAGCGAAACCTTCTTACTGTCTGTTGGTATGGATCATATTTCATTCTTCTTCCTCTTCCTTGTTTAATTTGTATTTTACTGTATTGTCGGATTTTAGTTTGCTCCCGACGTATTCTTTGTATTTCTCTCTCAACATGTCTTTTCTCTGCGATTGCGACAGGCTTTCGCGAAACTCTTCCTGTCCTAAAACATCAATACTTACATTAGCGGGATCCATAGACACAGAATAGACCAACCCATCTGGGCCAAATCGATTCTTGGCTATAAAGAATCTTCCTTTGTTTTTGGCTTTATCAGCCATTGTTCTGGAGAGTGAAAAGATGAAATCCGCAACAAAACACTTGGCGAACGCCTCCGAGATAGAATTCATTGTAATAATTTCTTGATTCAATCCTTGCCTGTTCGTTTGAGACACCGACCAAAGAGGGCAGACAAAATTTTGTGCTAGTCCTCTAAGCTCTTCATAAATAGACTCCAGTTCTCTTCTTTTCTCATTATATCTCGACATTGGGGCAAGTAAATCTGCATAGTCAACAATAATCATATCGACATTGTTACCTTTCTTGATTATTCTCTCTAGATGATTTTTTATTGTTTTCGTTGTGGCCTTTTTTGTAGGATATTCCTTGATAATCAAGTTGCCGGGAACATTTTTAATGATTTGATAGACATCATCTTTTCTCTCTCTCAAATCGTTGATTGGGATACCAGAAATGCAACTATCATATCGAGATCCAATGACCGTATCGGCAAGTTCTAGTGTATAATGAACCACGTTTTTGCCGGCCTGGAGAGCTTTAGCCCCTAGATGAACCAGCAACATACTTTTGCCCGTGCCGGATGGCGCAATACCTATCCCAAGTTCTCCTTGACCCAAACCGCCATCACAAATATCATCAATGTCTGACCACCCAGTTGAAATTGCGTTTCTTGTTTTGATCTCAAATCTTTTTTCAAAGTCGTTGATCCAGTCGTATCCAAAGTTGGTGTCAGTGCCGAGCTTCAGAGCTTCATTGATGACATGACTGATTTCATCGAACGATGATTTTTGAAGAAGAGAAATAGATTTGATCATTGCTTCTTTAAGTTTCTGTCTTTTCGCAAAGTCCAACGCTGTCTCTTTAACAAAATCAGCATCCTCTACATGCGACTTATATATTCTAACAAGAAACGTATGCACTTGTTTAATTAAAACTTCGTTTTCGTCCTGAAAGCTTGTTCGAAAAATGGTTGTGATTGCATCGTGAGTAGGATGTAGTTTATACTTCTCTTTATATTTAAAAATCTCTTCAACAATCAAACGAAGATATTGCACATCAAAATATGTTTCATCCAAAACCTCTTCAATTCGATCAGCAAATGATCGATCTTCCAAAATTATCTGGACCAACTTTTGTTGAAAGGTAATACCAAAATTTTTAAATGTGGTTTTATTCTCCGTGGTCACTTATGATCCTGTTGAAGTTTTGAAAAAGATTTTCAAAGTTATACTCTCCGAACCCGTCTTTCGTGGACATTCTCAGGAATTCTGTTTTGTTGAACTCTGGAATGAATCCTCCAACTGTCTCTTTGACATATCGTCTGCTTTGAGGAGAAATCGTTGATGTATATAACTGCATCAGCTTATAATTTTCCTCCAAAAGATCTATATTGTCTAACACGCGATCGTAAACCTTTAGTTTGGCTTCTTGTTGCTTGCAGTACTTTATCAGATCATCAATCAGATATGATTTTTCTTCTTTCAAAAACGGAAACCGTTTTGCTACTGTTGGCAAACCAATTGTTGGAATACCAGAAATATTGTCACTGCGATCTCCGACCATCGCTCTGGCCAAGGTAAAATTGTTTGGATGAATGCCAAACTTCTCGACAATATTGTTCTTGTTTAAAGTTTCTTTCTGAATTGGTCGATGTAACACGGTGTCTTCACTGAGAAGCTGAAAGAAGTCCTTATCACTGGACACTATCACTTTCTGAAGACCCGAATAAACATTCGACATACACAAGTATCCAATAATATCGTCTGCTTCTACATTGTCGATCATCAATTGAATCACAGGCATCTGATTGAAGAATTCTGAAACTCTGGTCAATTGCCAAATCTTGTTTTGAAGTTCTTCGTTCTCTGAAAGATTGCGAATACTTCGATTAAGCCGAATAGGTTTTCGGCCGGCCTTGTAGTCTTTTTTTAATGTTTTTCTTTTCTTGGATCCTCCGATTCCATCCCAACAAATAACAATTTCATGTGGTCTGGATTCTCGAACCAACTTTTGTAATGACTTGATGCTTCCCTTTAAACCTCCAATGGGTTGACCATTGGAAGAAAGAGAGGGATCGACAATATAGTTTCTCAAAAACAAATTGAGATAGTCAATGATTAATACTCTTTTCATGTTTACCTTTGATAAAAAAGCCCTCATCTAGTATACCAGATGAGGGCCTATAAGTCAATAGTTATTTATTAATTATTCACTGTCATAAAATTGAGAAGCATCACCCTCTCTTTTGTCGAACTTATGAATAATCTCTTCATCAATAATTTGAAGAACTTGTTTCTTGAATTCCGGTTCAATAATCTTCTCTGGCCATCTGCTAGGTTGAAACTTTACAGCCTCACCATTATCATATTCCAGAGTATACCAAGAACCAGCAGTCGTCACTCGATCAGAGTTTTTGATTGCATCAAGTAAACTTTCATCATCCATAATGCCAACGTCGGTACCACCCCACAAAATTTTGAAGTTACATGTACGCCCCTGTGAGCCAAACCTTGACTTCTCAAGTTTTGCTTTGACTTCCGAACCAACACGGAATCCGTTATCATCAGTTACAAAAGATGATTTTGCCTTTCTGCCTGTGAGCCAGATACGCAGGGAATATGCATATGCTACTGCTTTTCCGCCAGGAGTTACATAAGGTGTCGTCATCGCCACAACATGAGCATTGATACCAGTCGGAATGTTGGTCTTCAACTGGTTCAAGATCAAAAGCGCTGATCTTGAGTTTGCAATCGGGACTGTCAGTTTCGACATTCCCTTTGCCAAGATTCTTGCTTTCAACGCTACGCTTGATTGAGGATTGAAATCTCCTTCAAGATCCGAGATAGCAGGGGTGTTTGCCAAGCTGTCCCAAATAAACAACATTTTGTTTTCATTGGATTCAAGCAGTGTTTCAATTGTCTCTAAAACAAATTCCACACTAGTTGCCTGAATATATAACAGTTTTGACAAATCACACCCTGCTGCCTCGATGAAGGTAGGATCCATGGCTGACTCTGAATCAAAGTAGACAACATCAATACCCATTTTTTGAGCATTGCTAGCAATTTGTACAGCCATGTACGATTTACCAGTTGACTCTAAACCAGCGATCTCCGTGATCTTTCCGACAGGTATGCCGGCGAGCCGGCCTTTGGCTATGATACTATCAAGCCATCTTGAGCCGGTAGGAATCCATTCCTTAACTAAGGTGGGACAATCTTCATCCTTGAGATCGTGGGCTACTTCCATACCTGCCTTTTTGTTGATGATCGAGCGTAGATCTTCTATCGATAGTTTGCCAACTTTGGTGCTCTTTCGTTTGGCCATTGGATCCTCCTACAAGTGTGTTAAGCGTTAAGCAGTTCGTTGAATGAACTTTCGATTGAAGAATCTCCAGAATTCGAATCTGCAGCAGAATTAGCAGGATTGTCGACAATGAGGAATTGGTCGAGAGTTTCCTGAACTTCCGCAGAAGACTTGCGCTCAAAAAGCGCACCAAAGTCTGGAATGTTATCAATTGCAGCCTTGATCTGGTCTTTATCATCGAAGAGTGCTGTCTTATGCGGACGGACTCGAATTTCTGTCATGGGGAATCGACGACCAGCAGGCTTGCTATAAATAAGTCGAATGTCGTTTCCTTCCATAACATCAGTGATATCACCATAATCTGGATCAAACACCAGGTTGAGCAACTGTTCATACACAGTTTTGCTATAACCCCAAACCTTCGGGGTATCATGTTGTTCACGGATAATTACAGGTGAGAAGAATCGTTGCTTTGCGAAAAGCTTTTTGGCTTCTTCGCCGGCATCTGCGTCTCCGTTGGTATGAGAATTCCACAGTTGTGAAGCAAAAGAACAAACAGGGCATTCATCCCCAAAGTTACGCTTCGGACAGAGAAATCCCCGAGCCTCTCCCACGCCATAGTGAAACCAGTAATCCTTAAAAGGATCACCGTCTTCCATGGGAACAATACGAATGACTTGTTCACCCTCTTCGGGTTTCCAAAAGTCATTGCCATTCCCGCCTCTGCCCTGTAGAGAAGCTTGTCGTTGTTTCATTTTTTCTAGGTCTAGTGCCATTGATTCCTCCTTAATTGGTAGTCACTATTATAACAGTTCTCTTCACAATTGTAAAGCCTTTTTTTCTGTTTCTCGAAGTTGGATCAAAGAGGAATGCGCAACACAATACACATAATCTTCATCATATTTGGTCGAATATATACCATATGACGTTTTGATATCGTGATTTTCGATGTTGTCAGTTATCATCTTGAACAATGCCGTATCTGTCTTGAGCCTTTCATCATTGATACCATAATAATACACCATTTCACGCACGTTGTCAAGTAAAAAAAACATTTTTTGTTCGTTTTTTAGAGAAGAAATTCCAAAGGTCGATATTCTTGCTATTTCGTGCGGTTCAGAGAAATTTCCTACAATAAAATCAGAATGATTGAAAACATTAATCATATGAATAGTGGAAACAATCAGTTCATTCAATTTATCATAGTATCCCATGACGGCGACACCACCTAAAATTTCTTCAAGACAAGGGTTTGAAACCAAATACAATCGCTTAATCAGACCAGACCTAGCATATTCCTGCAATACATAATAAACCAGTCTTTCTTGCTGCCTCTTTTTCTCTCCCAAAAGCGCGATATTCGGCTGAATATACAGCACATTAGCCTGATGAGACCCGAGTTGCTCAAGCAGTCGTAAAGCCCCTCCACTGACGTTTCCTGACCCTCCCAGGATAAACAGTATATCAGTATCTATCTTATTGAAAACGTTTGTATAGTCGCTTAGATGGTCCTCGTACTCTTCCGGTGTTTCAAAACGAGGCAGAAAATAACAATTCTCTCCATAGATGTCGACGTCGAATTTTATGATTTTATACTGAGGGTGCTTTGCGAATCTGTCTGCTATGTTGCAGCCGGCAGATCCCAGACCAATTATAGTTTCCATTCTTTCATCTCTCCATAGTTTTTGCCGATCTTCACTAAGATCGGAAAATCTCCAAAAATTGTCTGAGAAAAATTTTCGCGAATCTCGTTTATTTGATTTAGATCTCGTTTGTCGAAATCAATGACCAAACTGTCATGTATTAAGAATGCTATATTTGATCTCTCAAGAAACTTATGAAGTTTGACTGCTTGTTGCATAAACAGGTCGCTGGCAGTGCTCTGTACGATATAATTGAAGGCATGGTAATCATCTGATTCTATCTTTCTGTTGAAGATCGTCTTGACTTCGCCATTGGAATAAAAGCGTTCCTTTATTTTGCCTCGATCATAATAACGGTTCGTTAATTTGTCTTCTGAGTTGGGGTTATAGAGCCACGCAAACACTCTCTTCTTGGCCTCTTCTCTTGTCCCTAGGCCTCGGTATATATTCTCGACGTTCCACTCGTGTAGGTCCATTGAGGGCTGCTCCTGGCCCATTAGAGCCAGCAAAACCCGAAGCTCAAAAGCATTGAAATCCATTTCCAAGAAGCAGTCCTTTTGGGGCTGAATAATTGAACGATATTCTTTGTTCAAAGTCAATATAGGAAAGCTGCCTGGTTTGGTCGTGAGTCTCCCTGTTTTGGTTCCGAACATATTATAATTGACAATTGGACTGGTTTTTCTAATCTTCTGCAAAAACTCACGATTGCTTGGTGTAAATTTTACGCGTGTTGCGTCAATTTGAAGCTCTTGCTGTTTTATATCACCGATAAGTCTGTCGAGATCACATAAAAAATCATAATTCTTTGGTTTTTCACAGTTTTTCAAAACGTGATCCTGAATTTGATCCTTTACTTCTTGATATTTAATGTATAACTTCTCTGGAAGGATATCTTGAATAGAAAATTCATTTAGAGACAGCTTTGCCTCTATGAATGCTCTCTGATGGGCAGAAATTTCATCAGAGAGGCTCTGCCATTTGTTTTTCAGTTCTTCCGGACAAAATTCCGTAGGTTGCCTGCCCCGACAATATAGATTAAGCTGCATTCACCCTCTTACACAGTTGGAACCAGTTGTCCCAAAAACTTACTATTAATATACACTATTGCTCTGCGAATGTCAAGGTATTTCCGAATATTTTTTGCTCTTTCTACAACTCTGTCAAAATCCAGCTTATTTAGCTTGTCAACCACCTCACTTTGTCTAATTTTGGCATACAACCAGATCCAATAATCAGTATTGTATCTTCTTTCATATTCTGCATCAGTTAACACAGATCGATTCAACGTTGTATCATCTTGAAACCTGATTGTAGGCCGAGAAGAAATAAAAGAATTATAAAACTGCCTAAAATAAATCCTCAAAGCTGGAATGTCGTATAAATAAGATTTAATATAATATTGTCTATGTAAATTGTCTGGTGAGGCTCCATATCTACTCATATACTGTTGCATATATTGAGAATCCAAGTCTGCAACCAGTCGCCATGGCGCATTTTTATCAACAAAAAAACCATTCTTTTCTGCTGCATCTAAATAACCATAATAAAACTTACTTTTAAAAATATCGTTGTGCTTATTAAAATCAACAGAATAATCTTCAAGTGCAAACTCAACACAAAGCCCAGAAATATTTGGCGTACACCATAAGTTGGATATAATGCCGGTTCTAGTCATTGGAGACATGGTACCAACCAGATCAAAAAATTCTAAAAACTTTTCTACAAAATCACCAAAAGACACCACTTGTTCCGATCGAGTTGAATTATTTCGAAGATACTGATCAACAAACGCTTTATATGTGTTTGAAACTTGGTTGTGAAACATTACATTAACGCTGGTCCAACCTTTCTTTGGTATAAGCTCTGTAGGAGAAAGGTATTTTTCTTTCAAAAACTCAGGATCGTTTCGATATTTCAAAGTAAATGTATCAATAAAATTATCATATGCATCAACAACAAAATTTAATGCATAAACTCCTTCACTACCTCTAAATTCTTTAAAGTTGGTTTCTGTGGGATATATAGAATTTCCCCGAGAATCAATTCTTCCATATAAAGTTTGTTTATACCAGAAATCAATTGTGTTCTTTTTCTCACTATGTGAAAGTTTATATAGACTTCGTTGTTTATATAGATCTTTAGATTTTAATTCATTTGTTCCTAATGGAATCTGCTGCCGTTTAAGCATTTGTAATATTGAATTTCGACTTGCCATATTAATGTATCATGGTTCCCTAACGATCGGTGCAGGGATTCGCTTGGTCATCAAAACAACCTGGCTCGCCGGCACCAACCCACAAAGTATTTAGTATTGTTTCATAAGTATTATCACTTATTGCACTATCAACAGTAATAATTTGATGATATCCACCTATTCCCAAGACAGATGACAAATGTGTTGCAAAGCCCGGAGATTGTAGTCCAACAACAGTGGGATTAAGATAAATTAATTGGCCGGGTTGAAAAAGGCCGTTTCCAAACAGTGTTATGTCGGCATTATATTTATCTCGCAATTGTCCCAATCCAATCGATCCCTCTCTTTCCATTCTTGCTTCGCGCATTCCAGGTTGATCATCTTTTTTGAATTTGATACTTTTTACTATGCCCCGGGGGTTTCCGATGTTTAACCAATATATTCCTTCTTGTGCGTCCCATGTGGGGGATTCTGGATCCATAGCATTACGACCAGCAGAATTAAAATTGTTCGCTTGTAGAATGAGATAGTGAAACAGTTTACGATCAGAAAGACGACCGTTATAAGTCGCTATTGGTACGATGTCTTGATCAAATACTCTCGGCATTCGGTTATCCCACCGACCCTGATCATCCCGGTCGACGTCGGGGCCCGATCCAGGACGAACACGATTTTCATTGTTTTCATCTCCATAAGCACTAACGTGTAATATATCAATATTTGGTCGAACAACTCTAGAACGTTCAGCACATTCCGTGCCCATGGATGGGTATATCAAATAAGAAAAAAGTTCTTGTAAAAATGTTCTAAAGGTCCACTCAGTTCTATTTCTGGCAATAACCCTGTCAGTAAAAAACTGAAAAAATAAATTCAAAGATATTGGTAAATCAGCCATATTCATCAACGCTGTTGGGGCTGCTAAGGCGAAGGCTTCTCGATCAGCCTCTCGGACTTCGGCGCCGAACCGCCATGGCCGTTCGGGTGCGGCCCGAAACTTTGGCAAGTGCAAAAAAATAGTACCAAGCAGCATATTAATATCTCCAAATTCTTGAGGATTGCCATCTCTTTTGAGAATATTTAAAGCAACATCTAACAAATCTCCCAAATAAAAATAATAAATTCTTTTTTGATCGTCACCAATTGTCGGCGTCTCGAAACCGGCGGGCTCTCCGGCGTCGTCATCAGCTAACGCCTCAGCCATGGCCGCGTTATAGGTAGCGGTGCGTTCGAACCCGGCAGCTGCGCCGCGCCCTCTTTGAATCTGGAATGTCTGATTATCTAAACCTCTTTGGTACCTAGAAAATGCGCTGCGGACGGTGCCGGGCTCGTCGGAGAAAATAGCGTCCGGTACATCAACATAAAAAATTCCGGTGCCGCCTCTCAGATTAATCAATCCCCTAAGAAATCTGGAGTATGTCTCAGACACTATTCTATTTCTTAAGCTGTTGACCGCGACTAGATCTGCTTCTACTAATTGTTCGATATCGAGCCCAATTCCGAACCAACCCCCAATACCGGTTTCTTCACTTACGCGTACGCGTTCGGGGTCTTCTTCACAGTCGGATTCTGTTGACATATCGGGCGTGGGGCCCGATTCGCCTGCAGCTGCAGCGTCTTCGTCGTCGATTCGAACGGCTTGTAGTTCGTTTTGTAAATTTATCAATTCGCTATCCAACAAAGCCAACAAATCATTTGCGCTAAGTCTGGGAATATCGGTGGAGTCGAGACCGGCGTCGACGAGTATTCTGAAGACTGGGTGGGCCGGGTTCAGTATGCGGACGCCTCCGGAATATTCATCGGTGTCGGCTTGCAACAAATTACTGGCCGGCCCTGTTAACATACTTTCAACTGCAGCATGATATTCTAAATCTAATTCAATTGTTCCGTCTTCTCTAAAATCAATAGAATGACTCAACAAACTCAAAAGCAAAGTTGTGCCAACAGAATTAATTTTATCAGCCAACCGAGCAGTAAATAATTTACCAGGGCCTATTATGTTTTTATCAACAGTCCACCCAAGAACAACTTTGATTCGATAGTATCTCTCGTTAAAATCGCCGGTCTCGCCACCAAACTTTTGAGAACGAAAAATTAAATCTAAATAGTTTGCCTCATCATAAGGCAACGCGGCATCTAGATTCTGATTTCTTTGACACAGAGTAAAAGTTTCCAAAGATTCAGCACTAATCAAATCTTTGAAATTTTGAAAATATAATTTTAAATTTGCTTTAATATTGTTATCAACTTCTGCAGTGTTTGTACCCAATAATTCCCACTCAAAACTTTTTAATGCGACACCGCTGCCGCGGCCGGCGCGATTCTGCGTCATCTCTTTAATATTCTCTGGATCATAAGATCCATCAAAAATAAATTCAACATCTTTAGATGGACCGTCTTCACCTTCAAGGTATACCATTTTAAAAATTCTAATTTTTGGCATTACAGCCGACATTTGATCTGGTCGAAGATTAAAAAACTCGGCCAATCCCTCATCTGTAACCAACCGACCAATCAACGAACTTGGATTCGATGTCATGACACAAGTAAAATTCTCATACATTTTTGATCCGCTAGCAAGATTAAAATCCTCGATTTCGATATTCCGCACACGGCGGAATTCCTCGCGAATTCGCTTTAACATCACTTCTTCGGAATCAGGTTGATTCCACTCGCTTCCCGCTTCTTTGTTAGCTTCTGCAAAAAGATCGACAAACGAAGACAAAAAACACTGTTCCCGAGATCTTGCGTCGTTTCCACTTATAAAACTCCGAGCCATATTAAATTCCTAAATATCTCAGCATCATTTCTAAAGGTTGAGGAATGAAGATGATGTCTCCCAACAAAACATGAGATTCGGTTGGTCTTTTATTGTACCAAGCTATTGCCCACCAATATTTCGAATCACCATAGTGTTCATGTGCTAATTTATAAAATCGATCTCCAATCTTCCAAACATGAGGAATTCTGCTTAACTTGCGAATTTGAGCAGGGTTAATGTGTTTTAGCCTAGGAGTACTGTATTGTTCTATTTTGTTTAAATCTCTTTTCTCCAAAACCTCTTTGTAGGTTTCAGAAGTATTAGTAAAAACTGATCGTATTGAATATCTCATTTAAATTTCTTCCTTGTGTTATCAAGCACAACTGGTAGTCTTAATCCCCCCCGTATCCCTGCGCCGGCGAGTAGTATCCATCCCCAAGAATTTCTGCGCTTTCAGCAAAGACTTCCTGTTGCACGTTTGGCGGGAGCTGCAGCAACAGATCCATCGACTGGCTATAAGCCACGTCTGCCGCTCGTTGGGCGGCCGGCGTGCCGTCGTCTGCGCTGACGATATCGACGAGGGGCAGAAGTTGGCGGTTTATGTAGGTCCCCAGTTGTGCATCCGTCATAGTATTTTTATACGGATAATCACTCTCACTTAACCAAACCCCATGTTGATCCCATCCTATATCATGCGTATGCAAAACGGTAAAAGTACAAGACATTTGCATTGCTTTGGGAAATATGCTTGAACTAGTTTCTATAAAACCTTCATCCAATATTGGAGCGTGTGTAAACCCATCAACGTATCCCAATAACCCACTATCACTGACACTCGATCCCACGCCTCCACCACCTTTTGCATCCCTTATCAAATTCATGAACTTCAACTTTAACAATGGAGGACCAGATATATGAGTAGTGCTGGGACGGGCTGGACCACTGGCGCGGGCACCGCCAGTATTATAAGAAGGATAAAGCATTCGAATCAACTTTGAAATATCCTCCAAATTTTTTGCAGCGCTAGTTGAATCTTCAGCTATGATTTCCCATCCCAAACTAATATTACGAGTTGTTCTTTTAAAAGTAGATATTGGATCCATTCGACCAAAAGCTTCTTCTGTGTTCCAATCAGAACTAAACTTGTCTTCAAATTGAGTAACGAAAGCACGAAACGCTACACTGGTTCCACTTACCAAATGAAAAAACTCAATATATTGGCCATTGTTCGATAAACCACTGGGTATTGAACCGTCGTTCCAAAAAGGCATCTTTATTTTCTCCTATTATGAGGCATTTAAATTATATCTCTCATTAACTAGATCAACAACCGTTCTTCCCAATTGTCTTCTGTCTAATTCTAGTACTACGGTTGTGCCACCGCCGCCGGCTGCAGCGCCGGCAGTTGGGGCGGTGGCGCCCTTTAAGACTCTTATCAAATTATCAATAGCTTTGTCCCACATTAACACACTAGCAAAACCTATTTTAATAGAAGCAACTTCTTTGATTACATCTGTCATTTTCTTTGCTGATTCTACTGCGGCTGGTGTGGCAATCGTTGCGACCTCTGCCATTTTTTCCATTGTGTGAGCCAGGGCAAGACTTTTAAATACAGGCACATCGTCTATTGAGCCGGCAATTTCTTCTATTCCTTCTCCGACCATCCACAAATTAACGCCCACGTTTTTATCCATATCTTTCATTTGACTTGTGAATCTTTCAAATGCAGCAATTTTTTCCAAAGACATATCTTTGAAAGCCGCACCAATAGCATAGAGGCCGGCAGCGAACACAGCCAAACCAACGCTGACAAAAGGCAGCATCATAATAAAACCAATAGCTGCGAAAGCCAAAGCCAAGGCCACCAACGCTATAGCTAATGCAAACAATTGTGCCGGTTCAACTGATACCAAGCTATCAAGCATCGCTGCAATGCCCTGGGCGGCTATCCAAACTCCAAGACCCATCAGAGCTACGGCGGCACCAACCATAAGAGCGGCAAGACCAAATATTAACATTGGTGGGCCGGCCCCACTAGATGCAGCTGCAAGAGCCCACATACCAGCTGCAAGAATAAAAATACCAATATAGAGGGGCGGCGAATGCATGGATGCCATGATTGCTGCGCCTATGGCCAACAATATCGAAACTATTAATATGGCTTTACCCAGTGCCATCTTTTGGGCCATGGCATATAAGAGCCAAGCAGCGGCTAGGGTAGCAATTATTGCGGCGAGTTCTGGGCCCAATTTTTTAAACACCATAAAAACAGCAATTAGAACACCAGCAACTAATAAAGTTCTAGCCATGACTATCTGCAAGCGCGCGTGAGCGAATGTTAATTTAGTTGTTGACAACACCAGCTGAATATTTTGTAGGTTCCAGATCGCCAACGCAAAAGCCTGCAGCTTACTTAAAAATAAAGATATTTTTGCTATCTTGGTGAAAGCATAGAAGACACCAATTAAACCAAACATAGTCGGTATAAGCATATTGCCTAAAACACCATTAACTTTTAAAAGACCCTTCATTATTAAATTAAACCCATCGACAATCGGGCCAATCACAATTGCCAGTGATTCGAACATGATCTTCAAAGATTCTTGTGCTGAAGCATTGAGCAGAGCCCTTTCTTCCATATCTTCTTGACTCATTGCGCTGGCTTCAGCAGCGGCTTGTTGTTGATCATAAGCAGACAAACTTTGGCTAAACAATTGATTTGCTGCTGTCATATCTGTAATGCCGGCAGCACTGGCCACAGCTTGACGCTCAAACCTTCCCATAGCTTCCCAACTTCTACCAGAAAGTTCTATGGATTGGATCAACATTCGAATTCTTTCATCATCAGAAGCATTCAGAAGATCCACAGAGTTTAACAAATCCCCACCCAATATGGCATTTAAGCGACCAGCAGCTTCAGCAGCACCTTGGAATGTATCAAACTGACCAGTAATACCAAGCAGTTGACTAATTTCTAAACCAGTTACTTTGGCGGCCGCGGCGAGACCCTTGAAAACATCAATTGCTTGATTGCCAAACTTGGCCAGTTGTGGCATTGCTTCATTAAACCCAGCCACCAACTCTTCGATCGGTCGACCCAAAGCTGCAGCCGTGGCAACTAGTTCTCTTTGTGCTGTCATGGCGCCGGCGGTGGTCATATTCAATGATTTTGTTGCAAGGTTCATGAACGTGGCCGTTGTTTGCGAAGCAACTCCCAAGCGACCCATGGAAGCTGAAAATCCGGCCAGTTCTGTTTGTGCTTCTTCACTCATGCCGGCAAAGTCGCGCATGCCGACATACAATTCTTGTGTTGCTTCCACAGCTTCAGCAAAAGAAACTCCCAACCCTGCTGTGTTGGTGCGAACATCTAACATGACATCATCCATCGTGCCCATGGCGCCGGTTGTTCGATTAAAAGAAGCAAAAGCAGAATCTGCAGCGAGAACCATGGCTATTGTTGATTCTTTAACTTTTAATAATGTCCCCTGAAACACATTGGCAGGATGAAACGATTTAGCAAATTGAGAAGCAATATCTCCCAAATAATTTGTAAAGCTGCCGGCTTCTTTAATGTTTTGCTGCATCTGACCGATCCAGCCCTCACTGAATTCACTGGCAAGACCGGTTAATTTCGTTATTTTGGATGCTGTCTGTTCTTGAACCCTGTTAAACGCACGCTGGCGCTTAACTTTTTTTGCGTGAAGTTTTTCTGCGTCTCTTGCATACCCGTCGGCGCCCATGGCGACTATCTGGGCCTGGTTGTCAACGTTTTTAAGTGCATCAATTTCGGCCTCTAATTCAGCGCTGGGACCGGCGCCGTCAGGTGCTGATAATTTTTTTTGTAATTTTTCTAATTTCTCCAGCGCTGCTTCTTTTTCTTTAGCTATAGCTAATGCTTCATCGGCAATTTTTCTCGCGGCAGAAGCTAGTGCTTCCTGTTCAACGACTTCATTAGCAATCGCCCTTGCTCTATCATCTAGGTTGGCAAGTAGTTTTTCGCCGGCAAGAGCGCGTCGATGTTCTTCATCAGCAATCGCTTTGGTTTTAATTGCTGTCGCCGCTACAAGATCCCCTATATCCTTTTGAAGACGTACTTCTTTTTCTTTTAGATCGTTTAAACGTTCCAGGGCCTTTTCTTGGGTGCGCGCAGCCGCAGCAGCGCGGGCGTCGGCGGCGGCGGCCTTCTCGGCGGGGGTCAGGGTCTTCGGCGCGCTTGCAAACGCAGGTATACCCAGAAGTGTCGCGAGAATTATAATTATAAGGACGGCTGCTAGCATTCTTTAGATTCCTTATTTAAAAGGCCATTTGATTCCTGTATCTCTTTCAAACTGAGAAGTCGCTTTTGTCAATTCAGACTTGGAACGAAAAGTTCTGGGGTTGTCTAAACCATATTTCTCAAGAGCTGAGATATAGTTCCTTTCTCCTCCCAAAGCACGCGTAAAAGATCGAACATCAGACGAAGTGCCCTTTACTTGAACTGGAAATGAAACATTCCCAAACATTGCTTTGAGAATCCCTTTAATATTTTCTCCAAACATTCTCAACCAACTTTCATCAATGTTATTTTTCTGCGTTAAGTCAATAACGATTGGAGCTAACTTATCTTCTTGTATGGTGTTTTCCACAATCTTCCCTCCAGAACATACAGTTCTTTTATAATTAGTCGAATGACACAAAAAAAGGCCGGGAATACTCCCAGCCTAATTTTGTGAATCAAGTGATTTACTAGTCTTTACTTTTTGTTTGCTTTTTTCATTTGTTCGTTTTCATCTTCGATCTGTTTTACCAATCGTTCAGTAAACCATGTTCTCAATCCAATCGGGAGATTGTATGCTTCTGTGAAACTCCAGCCGCCGTGATATTTTAAGAAGAAGAATTGTTCATAAACATTCTTCATATAGTCATTGCCTAGGCCAAAAAAACTCCGCTGAAAGCGGGACCTCCATTGCTGCTTCATAGTCGCAGCTGTTACAATAAAATTTCTGACTCATATCAACGTTTGGAACAACACTTTCGTAAACTGTTCTCAAATATCGAGAATCGCTTGCCGGCATATTGTTTACAAAGTCGTTAATCGCTTGTTTTTCTGTGTGTCCATTCAACGAAACAATAAAAATTCTAAACTGATCAGTCAAAGAAGAATCTGGTAAATTGTTTTTACGCTTCATTGATGTAGCGTCTGCAAGAAACTTTTCATCTTGGCCGTTTAACAATCGAACCTCAACGTGAACTTTGGTTTTGGGAAGAGTGATAATAAAATTATTTCCTTCTTCCCTAATTCCCTCTTCGATGTCTTCAGCGTATTTAACTCCAAGCTCTTCGAGATTAAAACCATATTTAGAATTATTCATACAAGCAGGGCAAGTAACCTGAGTTTCATAATCCGCTCCATAAGCAGAAATACGCGCTGCAATAATGATTGCGTTTTTATCTCCAATAAGAAGTGTGTCTACATTAACACTATTATCAACAATAATGTTCTGTAACATTCTGTTGATTGCTAGACCTTTCTTGAGAAGACTCCTAGAAGTAAGAATATCTTCTTCTTTTGCAGTCATGTGTCTAATTTCAATTGTTTCTTGGCCACACAAAGGGTGGCCCTTGTCGTAATATTTCCCTTTGGAGGGAAGCTCAACAAACTCTGTTGGTACTACATATGAAAAAATGGAAGTTGAAGTGTCCTGTTGGACTTGCGGGATAGGCGAAGAAACATCTGGGTTTGTTGCCCCCAAACGTTCTTCGTTATTTCGAATCGACATTATTCCTCCGTGTCGTGTTGTGGTTTACCCTTCGGTTGAGAATACCGAACGTCCATCTGTAATGCGGCCTGGGCCCGTAGTGGTTTCGCCAACATAAGGCGTAGGATCGAAACCGCCGCGACCACCCTTAATTGGCATGGTAACGAAATCATATCTGATTTCTATAGATATATCTAATAGATTATCGCTTTCATAATCAAGCTCACCAAAATCTGCTTTAGAGAGCCAAGCGTTCACAAATGTAAACTGATCTACTATATCTCCTTCAGCACCAATTTGCGAAATTAAAACATTTCCCAAGGCTGCAGTGGCATTCTTCTTAGAAATAGTTTGCCTTGAATTAGCATCGGTAGGAATCATATATCCTGCACCCTGTAAAATCCCCATCATGATAGCAGTAGCATCCGGATCAATAGGATCAACAAGAGTAATAGAACTCTTCTCATATTCTACCCTACCTGGATAATAGAAAGTGTGATTTAAATATTTATGAGTTGCTTCCGTAATATTATATCCGGGTTTCTTCACTTTTTTGATGAGCCATTGCGGAACACCACCCATGTTCATAACCCATCGATATTGTCTCTTAGGAGATACTCCTGGTGACGACCAAAATGCCATGTTTTCTTTTCCTCCGTATTCTAATTAGTTATTACTTTAAAAAAAACTATTAAACTTATCAATCTTCAAACGATGCACCGGAATTTGTAATCGTGAAATCCAATGCGATAAACTCAATTGCTCTAGCTGGTTTCAAGAAAATTTTAGCATACAAGATATTCCGATCAATCAGGTCTGGAGTTGTCGTTGTTTCATCCAACACAACCTTGAAGGCAGTTAAACCAAACCTAATTTTGATATCTCTCAAAAATGGTTTAACCATACCCAAGAAACGATTCCAGGTAGCCTGAACGTTTTGGTCAAAAAGGACCCGGGTAGCCATTCTGGAAATTTCCTTCTTAACATGAATCATCAATCGACGAACGTTGATTCTGTCAAGAGCAGACGGCGTTACCTGCAGTGTCTTCTGTCCAAAGATTACAATACCTTCTGCCGGAAATGTAGCAATAGGATTAATATTGACTGCATATAGCGTATCTCTATTATCTGCAGTCAATCTGTCAGCCACATTAACAACCGGAAGTCCCGCAGAACCTTCAGTTAAGCCACCCCGATTAAAACCAGCCGGAGCAAACCACAATTCCGCTTTCTTCTCAGAACTCGCCATGGTTCCCAAGGCAACAACCGAGGGCGGCACCCAAACATAGTTGCCGGCCTGTGGATCACGTACCTGAACCCAAGGATAATAGCAACAACCATAACTTGTGTTGAGCGCTCTATTTTCGAGATTAGTAACTACATCGAGTACGGTTCCTTTTCTGTTTTCTGCAGTATTACTATTCTCTGTAAATGGTTTGTAATCACCTTTTAAATCAATAATAGCCATGGCATCGCCGCGATCTTCACAAACGTTTATCATGTGTGATGTAAGACCTTCGTGGGTAATACCAGGTGCTAGCATTAAATTGTATTCTGCCACTTCCGGATCGGACACTGTATCGATAGCTCTTTTAATAGAGTTGTATGCATAGTTATTGTGTTCAACCGGTGTCAAACCACTCGATAAATCCAAAAACCTATTACTAAATGGCTCTTTCTCTCTAATGTCCAACCCATCAAATCCACCGTGTAAACTCATCGTAAATCTATCGACGCCGGTTTTTAACAATACGTCGAGTGAAGCAGATGTTGCACCAGTGGGAATACCATCTCCTGTCGCAGTGCCTCTAAAAGAGGTTCCTAGGGCGCGAGAACCAGAAATGTAGTGCAAAACTCCACCGCCGGCGCTTGTAGGTAAACTAGCACTAACATTATCCAATGTAAACACATAAGAATCTTCAATTCCAGTTCCGCTTCTATCGCCACTACTAGGGGCGGCACCGCCTAAAATGCGAGTCATGTCGTAGTAACTTGGATCAAAGGCCGAAGAGCCCGATCTGAAAGTTGCAATACCCCAATAACAATTCTTCAAACTTGGCGGGGTGCCCTCTGAAGAATCAACTCTTAACTGCGGAGCGGGAAACACATATTTATCAATAGTTCCAGATCCGGCACAAACTTCATAATTCGCGTGTAAGATTGAAGCCGATAAGGGAGCCGACGAGGCCGAAAGAACGAAGGTTGCATCGCTCGTTGGAGACACGTTTGTTTGCGTACTATAAACACTAACTTGCGCTTGACCAAATGTACCCGCAGCTGAACCGGTAGATACAACTGCAAATCTCTTAAATCTTGGCGCGCCAAAGAATCCAAACGGTACCCAGGATGAATTTCCTGCGCCATTATCTAGATCAACATTCATATCCATGCGAATGTATTTTGAAACACTAGGAAATTTACCATACCATCGGTGTCGACGATCGGTATCACTCCAAACAGAATATGTATCACCAATTCTTTTCGAAATATAATCTGTAGAATTTGGATTCAAATTAACGTTTGAATATCTCTCAACTATTGCTGGAGCATTGTCACTATCATTAGCCATACGAATAACAACTGTAAACGTGCCATAGGGATTGTCTACAGAAGTTGATTTCTTGATATCCATAATTGAAATCTTAAGATTTTGCTGTTCCCATTCGCCATTCTCAAGAGCAATGAATCTAAAAAGTTTAGACATCGCCTCGGGATTATAGCTGGAAGTATCCTCTGTAGTTAAGTGTTGATGAATTACCCATCCAGTTCGAGAGGGATTCGCGCTGAATCTTTTGTTCGCAGCATTGACCGTTGATAATTGCAACGCTGCTATCCAAGCGTGCTGCGAAGAGGCGGCTGTACTAGTGACATACCTTTTTACGGCGCCCTCATAACTTTCGCCAAGCCAATATGTTTCTGCTGTTCCCGCAGTAATATTGCTATTAGTCTTAGTCGGATTTGTATTCAAGACTTTTCTGATATAGAAAGGAGAAGTATCAGTAAAGTTAATACGATGATTTTTTGCACCAGAAGAATCTGAAACAACCAGGATAAACTCTTTATCTGCAACATTTTTAACATATGTTCCAGCTGCGGGAGTAGTGGCAGAACCACTTGCTCTCGTACCAGAAAGAGCAAAAGCGGTGCCCTGTACAGCATAAAGAATAGCCGCTAGAGTACCAGTTTGAGCGGACGTGCCGCTGTTGGCCATAAACAGGCCGTAAGCGCCACCGTTTGCAGCAACAGTCGCGGCTGCAGCAGTAGCTACACCGGTGTTCCAGCCGGCTTGTCCATAAAGGGTTGTAGATGTAGTCTTATTTGTATGTTCGTATCCCATAAGACGAACAATTGTTGCGGCATTATTGTTTTTCAACCACGCTTGTGCTGCATATGCAGCATATGTTGGTGCAAGATAGTTACCATTTCTCCAAACATCAGTAGAATCTCCACCAGGAACGGGATTCCCAAAAACTTCAACAAATTCTGAAAACGAATTAACCTTCACGGCTTGCATCGCTGGGCCGCGTTGTGTTCTACCTATAATAACCGGCCCAATATCTCCAGGAACTTTTGGTAATTGTGAATTGTCTATCTCATCAATAAAAACTCCAGGTGAGACAAATTTAAACTTTCTTTCTGACATTAGTTATTTCTCCTTGTAACAAAGAACTATTTTCTCTTATAAATAGTGTATTAAACACCCAAAGGGAAAAAATCATTCTTTATAAAAACCTCGTTTATCGATATGTTCTGGGATATCTCCAAATACAACTCTTTCACGGGGAAATTTCACTTCTACAGCGTTTTCTCTTATAACAATTTTTGGTTGTTCTGCGTTCTTGTCCTCGCCATTAATATATCCGAGAACTTTTACATCAATTTTTGATTCATATTTTCTATATTCAGTTTCCATAGAAGCAATGTTATTATCCAAGCCAACATCTCCTTGAATAAACGCTTCATACATATGATTTTCATTTTTCATAACAAAATAATTTAATCCATCTGTTTTTGTCATAAAAGGTGTAACCAAATCATTCATTTGTTGCTGATATTCCGTTTTAATAATAATGCTATATGTAATATCCAAATAAACTGGCAGGGGCATTGTTATCGTTTCATAAACAATCTTTTTATTCTCAATGAGACGCCCAAGAGAATCACGTTTTGGATAAGTTGATTGTTTGTTGCCGGCAACCCCTCCTCTTAACCTTCTGGAATCAGCATTGGCAAAATTTGAGGTTTTATCTTGTTTTATTCTTCTCGCAATTGTTATCGAGCCGCCTTTTTCGTCGTTGATCCTTTGTATGTTGCCCCAAACAGAGCCTTTTTTGGCCAGATCTTTCACCACACTGGTCCTATCTATTATAATACGTGGAAAAATAAGCGTACCATCTTGATCTCTCAAGGTATTATCTTCTTTTGATTGAATAGCGCGTTCAGCTGTTGCCCAAATAATCGGAACCTTCTTCCAGCCTTTATTTGTTGTAGTGTGAATATCTAATTCTTCATTCAACCAATTATGTACAGCATAATCAATCGTCTCAAGTGTTGAAGGCATGAATGGTATTTCTCTTAGTTTAGCTACCATCAAATAGTCCCTTACGTGCTCTAATACATTTTGCGGAAATTTCCATTTTGTGATCAACTTGGCCAAAAATCTGTTTTGTCTCGTTCAATGTCACGATTTCATAATAATGAGATCCATATAACACAAAATCACCCTCTCTGACGAACAAATCTTGATCTTCGGTCAATCTTCTTTTGTGAAAATGAACAGTGATGCTTGACCTTCGATCAATTCCAGCACTAGTGTTCGTTGTTTCATGGCCTTCCCACTCAACTAGAGCATATACCCTAACCGGTGGCAGAAAGGTCTTCTCTATTGCCTCTCTATAAAGAGAATGAAAATCTGTATGATCTTTGCTTATTGGATAATACAGCACTTGTTGGCCAACAACTCGCTCAATGAGTTCATCATTGACCTGTTTAACTAGATTTCTCTCCTTCTCTCCTAAAAACAGAGGAGGTGGAGGATTTGCTGGTTGTGACCATTTGTTGTCAGCCATTGTCTATTACCCCACAAATATTCCACCCGGAATTGAAGAGTTGACCTTATTGACATTTTCTGTTATTGTTGCCTCTTGTTCAGCTAGCTTGGCATAAACCATTTCATCGAGAACTGTTTTAAGTTCTTCCCTGAGTTTTTCTTGCTCTTCTTTTGCCTGCGAAAGCAGTTCAGAATGGTTTAATGTAACTGATTCTCCCGGTATTGGTATAGTGGAAAACTTTCCTCTAACTTGTCCCAACGTTTCCTTTGAAAGTGCCAGAGCAAACCTTCGAACCCACTGCTTACCAATAGAGTTGATATTCTTATATGGAAGATTCTCGAATGGAAGAGTGTTCATATTGTTGATGCCTTTGACACTATCACGATATGCTGCATTAGGCTCCCAAGGATCTTCATCAATTGTAAAATTTATCCACATCTTCTTTGGATGAGATATAGTAACATCTGGAAACAATCTTAGTTTATTGTTTTTGATCTCGAAAGAGTAATGTGAAGTCCTAGTCCACAAGTTTGATTCAAAAGCCATGGCTTGAAGTTTGTTCTGCCAAGCCGGCACCAGTTCAAAATTGGCATCATCGGCAAACTGACCATATTGGTGAAGATTTCCTACGGTATTTAAACCTCCGTAATATCCATAAAACCTCCACATAGCGTGCGGAGTCTTATAAAATACTTTTCGAATTGTTATTCTTCGATCTGTCACATTTCCAAAATAAGGAACGGCGCTGTCAGTAGCTGCAGAAGATGAAACTATTGACTGCAAATCATAATCCTGTGTACCAACCGAAGTATTAAAAGACGCCGAATATATAGTTTGTTGTCCACCAATACCGACTTCAGTAGAAGTAGCATCTCCTACGCGTTTGGCAAAACCAAATTGAAATTTAGGAAATGCAAGAGCAATGTTACTTCCGGATAATCCATCTCCTGAGAGAAGTTGACCTTGGTGATCAAACGAACCAGTGGTTCTACCCAACAAAGTATCCAATACATTTTTAGATTGATGAGAATTGACTAGGTAACTATATTCCAACACTGACTCTTCATAAGAAGCATAAACGTTTTGTGTTGTTATCTCTATATCTAAAATGTCTCCACCAAGTTTCCTATATGTATAGGATACTTGCTCAACTGCTCCAGAGACAAAGTTTGTGTCTGCTAGCGCACCATCGGTAGCATAATAACCAAATGGTAAATTTGCTAATGTAACGTCACCATGCGTACCTGTAGATGGCAACTTGATAGCGCTAGTTGTGCTTGATGGTGTTAAGGTTGGAACCGCCATTAAACTATATCTCCTCGGGTATAATTAGTTGCCGGCGTTACAAAACTACTTATCTTTCTTTATAGTAGTTCGTTTGGATCTTTTTCTGGTTTTACGAGTTGTGGATGTTTTCTTTGCGATCTTAGGAACGGGTTTTTCTGCCACTGGTTTTGACTCGACAATCGAAGCCTTTTCAACAATTGTGGATGTTTTCTTTGTGATCTTAGGAACGGGTTTTTCTGCCACTGGTTTTGACTCGACAATTGATTCTACTTTTTCGTGGCTTTTCAACCTCGCAATTGTTGCTCTCAAACCGGCATACTTCTTAGCATACTTGGGGCTTGTCAGTTTTCTTCTTCTCTTTCCCATAATACCTCCTGGGTTGTATAATAAATAGTTGATTTTCAATAAAAAACCCCACGCCGTTGAAAACGTGGGGTTTGATATTAACAAGGTTTTTAATTATTATTAAGCATTAGTGGCGGCGTCTGCAAATAATGTATCAGACGCATCGATTATGAAGCCGTGGGCAACATATCTGTCCCCCAGACAAACGATTCTCACCAATTCACCAGAAGTACCGGCGGTCTTCCATCCAATAAAATTATTGCTCGTTCCATTGCCGATAGAGCCGCCCCCGCCGTCAGCAGCACAGAGAATTCCAGTAAAAAAAGTTCCATCTCCTACGGTTACATTAATATTATTGTCCATAGTATCGCCATCTTCTTCGTCTGCCATCACTTCGCACCACCAGCCTTTGCCAGCATCGGCGGCAGCTGGTAGTGTCAAAGTCACATCAGCTGCAGGATTCACGTTAAAAAGCGTTCCACAATCAGCTATTGTGATAGTCTTAGACGCGGTTAATTCTTCAATCTTAATCCGGTTAGCTGCATATCTTCCTGATTTACTCATCTTTTTTAAATCTCCTTTTGATTTAGGCTATTCGCCTTAATTTGTTTCATATTAACCGTCCGAACCAGTTATAGCTCCACTACCACTCACAACACCATTAGCGATCCACCCATCGAGGCCGCCATACTGGGAGTTTGGAATTGCCACCAATTCTAATGTATCCCCTAGGGCCCCTTTGGCAACAACAAACGAAGCAGTCGCGTTCCCCGGGAAGTTCTGTCCAGCCGGATTGCCTTCGAGAGCGGAGGCGGCAACCGAACCCAAAATATAATTAGTAGTAGCCTCCGGCGCAACGCGGATATTCACGTTCCCATAGGCGCTCTCAAAGGCCGTCAGGATAAATTTATACCAACAACCTTTTCCAGCAGTGTCGATGTCTGGCAAAATAACACTATATGCTGTAGAGGATGCTGAAAGTTCAAATATTGTTCCACATTCTGAAACCTTAACAGTCTTTGCTGCGGAAATAGTTTTTATCTTTTTTCTATCTGCTGAATATCTTCCTAACTTGCTCATCCTTTTAATTCCCCTTTTGATTTAGTTATTCGTTTCATATTAAATAGTCGTGACTTGTTTAAACTTCCAAAAGAAATACAAAAAAAGCCCGCCCTGACGGGCGGGCTTTAATTGTTAGTTAGCTATTGTTTAGCTAGCTCCACTCTCTCCGAGCAAGCCGCGAACAACAACCAGACCATACATATCAGGTCTGACCATCTTCTTAGCATAACGAGTCATCACGCCCTTGCGAGGCACGAAGTCTTCGATACCGAAGATCGTCGGAGTAACCTGCAGCGGTACATAAGGAGCATAAACATAGCCGCTCTCAAGGAACGAACCACCCTTACGACCAACCAAGACGAGGTTACGAGGGAAATAGGGGTCAACATAGACGTCCCACTTCTTACTCATAGCGCCAACCTTGACAGTTCCGACAGTGCCACGATCGTCATCAGCAGTCACACTAGCTCGAAAGCCAGAGGTAAACTCAAGGACGTTCGCAACTTCAGGAGAAGTAACAATAAAGTTAGCTCCACCACGAAGTGTCTTACGATGAATCTGTGCAGACACATCATTAATGGTCTCAGCAAGAGTCTCATACCACTCACTAACTGTACCCGTGAAATCGGGAGCAGCTGCTGTAGCACCAAGCTCGGTGCCGGTTGCTCGATTAACGAACAGACCAGGCGAGCGCGACCAGTAATACGTTCCAGCAGTAGCCAGTCGTACAAGATCATTAAGAATCTCCCGGTCAATCTCAAGAGCAATCTGCTCAGAGAGAATACTCGTAAGTTCAACCTCTGCATCCAAGTTGTGATAAGCGTTGAGATCCTGGCCAAGTTCCGGAGTCCACTTCGCTTTCAGCTTCTTAGTTACAGCAGTGACACTCACCGAATCGACCTTGATGTCGATCTCGGGAATTTCTGTGTTATTCTCTAGACCCCACGTAGTGGTTCCAGCAATAGCACCAATAGCATTGGCGTCACCAGCAGCTGCAGTACCATCAAAAGCATCCTTTTCCGGATAATGAACTGTAATTGCCACTGCTGTATCCGCAGCTGCAGCTGTTGAATCACCGTGCATAGTAAACTCAACGGTAGCTACATCAACACGTCTAGTCAATCGACGAACTGGGCGAATATCTTCATTTGCATCCAGACCAAATGCAACGCCAGATCCGCTAGCCTGTGGGCGAATATCAAGGAGAATCATGTTTTCCATATTGATATTCGCCTGTTGAGCGGCAGTAAGAGTAACATGTACCTGTTGAACTTTATCAGTACTCTCGGCGTTCAAAAGATCCGGATCAAAACGCAAGTCTTTCTTCTGAGCTTCCGACAGCGCGCTGATTGCAGTAAAAGCTGCCAAGTTAGCGGTTGCACCCGGGAAGCCGTTTGCAGCAGTAACTGCGGCGGCAGGGGCAATTGCGCTAGCTGCAAGAGGAAGCGTTCCAGATGGCGAAGAATAACCTTGGTTAAGGTTGTAAAACCCCTTATCAGCATTATCTCCAGTAGAGGTAACACCCGCATCACGAGCTTCTTGACTAAGGTCCACACCACCAGTGATCTCCTGGCCAACCCTTCCACCACCGTATAATGAATCATTTGCACGATAATCATATCTCGCAGCCGTATACTGAAAATCAAGGAAGAAGATCAGTCCAGAGGGCAAACTCATGGGCTGAACACTTACAAGATCATTTGCAATAAGTCCACCGAACACTCGACGGACGATCGGAAACGCGACGGCCGCGAAACCCTCGACGTCACCACCAGCCATAGACGAAGCTTCCTTCAGAAGCTGCTTGGCCTGGTTTTCAAGAAGGCGTGCCATAGTAGACTTCTTTCGATCTCCTCCGAGACCTTCAAGAAGGCCAGTTGCCTCCCACTTATTAAGAAGGGCATCGCCCTCCTTTTGAAGATCTCGATCAACGATACCTTCAGTTAATTTTTCTAAAATACTCATTTCTTTTAAACCTCCTATTGTTTTAAAAATAAACTATTTAATTCCCGCAAGCTTTCGCATGCGATCTCGGACCGGATTTGGTAAGCCGGAATCACGCGTCTTTTGACGATTAACCCTAAGCACAGAATTCCTTCTTTCCAAAGCTTCGTTCAGTGATTTTGGTTCTTTTTTTCTTGAAAAGTTGGAACCCACTGCACTTTGAAGCGTTTCGTAAAGAACTCTAGCTTCTTCTACCGTATCCGCTTTTGAAATAGCTTCGACAATTTTTCTTTTTTGTCGCTCATTCAGGGAGGTGCTACTTAAAATCTTGTTTGAATAAAGCAATCTAGCGTTTGATGATACCATTTCTTCGAGCTTTTCTTTAAGCATCATCACTGCTTTCTTGTGTTGCTTCGTGTTACTAACTAGTTGTTTGTTTGTCTTAATTACTTTTTTAAGACTTTCTTTTAATTCTTCGTTTTCTTCTTTGTATTCAGAACTTTGCATTCGGGCGAGATCTAAATCTTTCTCAAACTCCAATTCTGCTTCGGGCCTGCCTGCCCACCCACTCATTTGAGGAGACATATCAACAAGAAGCTTTTCAATCAATTCTTCATCGATCTCGATATCTTCTTCTAATGCAAAAAGTTCTTCGTCTTCTTCTGGCATCTGCAACCCGGCAGTCACTTCAGCAGCTGCTTCTTCCTCTGTCTCTTCTGGTACACCCTCTTCTTCACTTATAGCTTTCTGAAGAGCGCTCAAATCCATGGTCACGATGGCTTCATCATCTGGACAAGGACAAAGATCTTCGCCGGCGGTGGCTGCATCGGCAACATCTACATCATCAAATGTTTCTCCTCCACCTTCTAATGGTGCTAATGGTGCTGCTTCTCCTCCCAACAACTCTTCCTCTTCGGGTTGTTCTAGAAGAGATTCGACTGCCTCTTTAATATCGGCAGAATACTTTTCAATAATTGTTTGTTCTGCGTTTTTGACAGCGGCTTCTTTTAATGCACTAGCATCGACAATCGCCTGTTCTAACATTGATGACATATATAACTCCTTGAATACATTATTAATAAATAGATGTTCACAAATAAATAGTATTTAGTTCTTTAAAATGACTATATGTGTTGATTTTCTGTTATCTCCGACTTTCATATAGTTACTCTACTTTATCCTATAGCTCAATAAAATCTGGTGAAGGACTGAAAAATATCAAATCTACATCAATTGAATGTCCTATAACTCTGACAACTTCTCCAGAACCCGATGGTATTACAGTTGTATATTGACCGGCAACAAAGCTGGCATATACTTGTCCTCCAATATCAAAGGCGCCTGGGCCAGCAGATCCAGTAATAAGAGAGCTTGTTAGTTGACACAACCCACGAGTAAGAACTCCTTTGGAATGTGGTGGAGCAGTGTCACCGACAATTGCAATAAAAGCTGCATCGCCGGAACCAGTTGCAGCTGCATTAACTAAGCTCCATTGTTTTGTTGAATCTAAATAAACCAAATGGCCGGCGGCTACTCCAGCTGCGGAACCAGTGCCTGCAAATAGTATATCACCAGATTGATCGTATGCGCTAGTGAACGATGAAGAGTGAGTCTTAAGACCAACCCCGAAACCAGGCGAGAATATAGCTGCATTACCTATGGTCACATTGCCGCCACTCATTTCAACACTGCCAGTAAATTGATAATTGGCACTTTCTCTAAAGATTATGCTTCCAGTTGCTCCAGTGCCGTCTCCGACACCGCCGATTAACACAATGTCTCCACCATCATCATTTGTTACACTGGCTTCCGACCCTTGAATCTTAAATTCGCCAGTGGTCATGCCAAATAAAGCGGCAGGCTGAATTTTAGTCTCAGTGGGTCCAGCCTTAAGCTTGAGAAGATTCAGGCCTCCAGCAGTATTCCTCCCGCCTATTGCGATCTCGACTCGGTGATCAGCAGCAGGAAGTATTGAATTGTTTCCGAAAATATATATTTCTTCTGGATTGGCCGAAGAGGTCATTCTAAAATGAGCCCCTTCAAAGTCGGCATCGTATTCCAAACTGGTCTTGACTCCAGCTTTATCTATAGACAAAGTTGAAGCACTTATTTCAACACTGCCAGTAAATTGGTGAGTGTCGCCGGTGTCATTACCAAATTTTGTATCACCTAAATAAGTGGTTGTAGTGATCGTTTCGAACGCATATGATGTAATTGTTCCAGAAACATCTAAACCTCCAGAAAGTACAAGTTTATCGTTGGTATAATCATATGTAAAGTTGCTAGATCCACTAAGAGTAGATCCTGAATTGAATTGAACGTGTGTGTCGGCGCCACCCACAGTTGCAGCCGCGGCACCCGATATATATGCCCATCCTAAATTTGGCATTAGATATTATTCTCCTATAATAACATAATTAGTTCGTAATCAGTTATAAGCTATATCGATTGTCTAAAATTAGTTCCAAGTTGAAGATTGATGATTGGCAGAGTTCACAGAGGATAGTGAATATCTGATTTGAATTATTGTTCATTCGTCATGTTAAAAAGTGGAGCATGCGGCAAAGATATTAACTTCACCAGAATCTTCGTGAACAAAAGCAACCCTATCTATTCCCACTATATGATAAACTCGATATTCTCTGGCGCTTGGAACTTGACTCGCCACAGCGACTTCGGAATCAGCCACTGTTATAGAAGCAGCTGTTGGATTGGTGTTGTCACCAACTGGAAAAGGAGCTGACTCTGGTATCTCAAACCACCTTAAAAAAGCATGACAATATCCAAATATAGTCAACGCAGCTGGCGTGGTATCATGCGCATCTTCAACAAGGACATGCAAATATCTTTGATTTTCTGTAGCATAACCCTCAGTTGATGCAGTAATACCTTGTAAGTTGTTTGTATTCGCCAAAGGTGTAACCGTCCCACCTTGACTGCCGGCTAAATTCTTGGGGCTTCTTGTTCTTCCCCAACTATTATATAGTGCCATTGTTTATCTCCTAATCTCTCATCTTTTCTTCATATTGTTTTCGAAGCTTTTGAAGAACTTTTTCTCTTTTCTTTTTCTTCATTCTTCTTTTTTCAGAAGACTTCTTAAACCTTTGTTTTTCTATAACTTCTCTTAAAAAACCTTCTCTTTTGCATTTTTTAACGAAGCGCTTAATTGTTTTTTTTGGATCTTCTCCTCTTCTTGAAAAGATCTCAACGTTAATCCCCATATCTTCCTCTAATAATTAGTCCTAAATTAACTTACTCCAATTGGAATTAAACATTCCACTAATATCTACGCCGGCATCTCCAGGTTCAATATTTGCCAATGGAGATTGCTGATTACTTTCTGTCAATGGTTTTGTTCCCTCAAATATGTCTATACCATTAAAAGAGCCTCTCCCAACCGCATCCAACATTTTCTTTTTTTGTTCTTGCAATTGTTTTTTGGCATGCCCATTGGTTGGTTTACTGGCAACCTTTTGTTCTCTCTGTTCTCTAACAACCGGCGCAGCATTGACGCCTTTCATTACTTCACTAATAATTCCGGAAAGAACACCTTCTTCAAAGATGACTTCTTTGATACATTGTTTGATTAGTGGTTTGAGAATCTTTTTGAATTCGTTTGTTTTCATTTATCTCTCATTTTTGTTTTCTCTTTAAGCTTTCTACCGCAACTAAACCTCTGGTTCTGGTTTTGGAGCGTGAGGGCTTGCATAATTTGGATCTAAAATTCTACCTATGCGAGTAACGACACTTTTAGCTGCACTAAGTGCTTTTTTCATTTCTGGATCTGCTAGTAAATTAAGCTTTTTAGCATCATTAATCATATTTCCAACAATTCTGTCAACCTTTTTATGGTGTGAACGCATTAACGATTTTGCTTCTTCAGTGGCGCCGGTTGCTTTCCGTTCAGCAGCCTTTTTAGTCAATTCACCGGCAGCAGTTTCAGCACCTAATGCGCCAGCAGCCTTCGCTCCCAGGCCACTTGCAGCACCTTTGAGGCGGCTTTTAACACCCTTTCCCCGGGCTTTTAGTCGATCCAACCAACCTTCTTCAATTGCTTGATCAATCTCTTCCTGGATAATTTGATTTAATTGCTTTTCAGTTATTTTCATTTTATTCCTCCTTTATGTTAACACATGTAATATGCTATATAGCGCTCGATTAATTCGATCTGCTTTTGTCCACAATGTTTTTTGTCTGCTCTCCGAAAGATTCAAATATGCATTTGTCGTCGAGGGCTCAGACACAATATCAAAACAGATTAACTGAAAATCGTCTTCAACAATCGTTCCATCTTGACCTTCTGTGACAGAACCCAACCCTCGTGAAGAAATACCCAGTGAAACACCAGAATTGGCAAGCGATATCAGAATGTTACCAGATGGAGTGTTCAAACACTGAATCTTTCCCATGACGTTACTGCCATCCCACCACAATCTCTTCATCATGTGTGAGGCATTGCGAAGATTAACAACTGAATCTTCTGGATGATCTAATTCTCCCAGTGCTCTGTTCTCGTTTATGATCTTTTGATAGTTATTGACTTCTCGTTTTAGAATGTTTTCAGAATATATTCGGCCGTTGCCGTTCTTTTTGCCGGCACACTGTACAATACCGGTAAGAAAGACAGTACCATCGTTATTAACCATTCGCTTTTCAGCTTCAGTTAAATAATCTTGGCAAATACCACCTTCGCATAATTCATAATATTCTCTGAGTAATACTTTCTTGTTCATCTCAAATCCTTAATGCAGGCGCAACCTGCACGAATATGCTTCCTCGGCAGCAATTAGCAACTCTTGGAATCATGTAACGTTTCATTCTTGTCCTCCGAAATCAACTTTTAATCCATTATCATTAAACAACATTGATAATACATAGCTTGTTCCAGAACTCAACCATCCCAGAAGCAAAGCATTGATCAAATTATAATCAAATGTAAATAGTTCTGTATATCCATTTACGCAGAACAAAAATACACCAACCCAAAACCCCATACAAGCAGGGCAGTGAAAGAAACAATGCTTTGGTCTGATGTGATCAAGAATCTTTCCATAAACCAGTATTGATGTTAAACCGAAAGAACAGAGAATAAAGTATAATAGCCCTAGCATACTACTCTCTATATCCATAAGCAAAGTTTAGTCCATAGGGACTTCTAATATACATTGGTCTGAGAACGCCTTTCTTTTCGGCATGTCGAGTTGGATCGAAATCAGTAGATTCTTCATCAGATGGTTCTGTAAACCGATCTTCTTCTATCTGCTCAAACTTCTCTAAGTATTCAAAGTATGGTTTTTCAACTTCAAGCCACTTGGCGATACCCAAAAGAACATATTTGGATGAATTGTTTTCTTCAGTCACAGGAATCTTTGCTTCCATAGAACCAAAAACGTTCCCACCTTGAATGCTGTCTCTGTCGACGACACCGCGCTTAACTAAAAAGTCAAATAGCTTATCTTGTGTTTGATATGTTTCTTCTGTCAAAGAATCTTTTGAAAACGCAACAACTTTCATTTTCTCAGGCATCACAACAACATCGATATCTGGATGATCTCGAATAACAATGTCGCCTTCAAGAGTTTTTCTTGCGTTTAACTCGAAAGTTAATCTATTTTCTTCCTCTTCTCCTTCATCGCCTATTGTAATTGTGATATCAGCCATTAGCTCTGAATCTCCCGGGCAAGACCTTGTATTTTCAAAACCTGTCTTATCGTGCTTTCATTAATCGGTTTAAGTTTGATGCCGGCAATGAGATTCAACACTTTCTTTGTTGAATCAGTCATATTTGTATCTTCTTTAATCTCGTCCAATTCTAATGAAGAGTCCACAATCTCTATTAATCTTGTTATTTCTTCATTTAAATAAATTTTCAAATCGATGCTATCGTTGGAAAACGAAATAATATAATGGTTTAGTAATTGCTTCTGTTCTTCTAACAATCCTTCATACTGTGAATTAAACTTCTCAATAAAAGTCTTATAGGCCAGATTTCCTATTGACTTCATTACTTTCTTCTCTTTTGAAGTTGAAATGAGATCAGCAATAATTTTCTTTTCCAATAAAACCCTATTTTTAACCGTTACATCTTCATCAAACAATTGCGACAGTGTAGCCAAATCTTTATAATTGGGAACAAAATTGGAAAAAACAGATTTTGATAAAAACTTGTTTATCTTCGATATGACTTCACTTTGTTCTCTAAAGACTTCTCCTTTATCAAGTCTTTGATGGGCTGCTTTTGTTTCAAAAATGTATTTCTCGGCAGTGTGAGGGTCCATTTCTTCGCTGGTTAAGGTGTCTTTGTATAATTGTAACTCTTTTTGGAGAATTGTCCCTTTCTTAAAATGTTCTTTAAGAATAGAAAGAACGTTGGATTTTCTTTTTTTATTCTTCTTTATTATACTTTTGGTCAATTCTCTAACCAAAATTTCGTATAAAAACACCGTATTGCGTTTTTTATTGTGTTTCTTCGACATTATCTTTTTTCTCCAATTCTGCAATCAAATCTCTAATACCTTGATTTACTTCAATTAGAAGCTGTTCTTCATTATTATAATTAGATTCGTTGTCCCCAGAAAGACTTTCGCTTAGATTAATTAAACTCGGAGCTTTCCAAACGTTTCTTGTAGTAGGACGAGCAGTCTCGTCTGACCAAGAACCTTTTGTTCGCCTGTGGTTTGCTCCTATACCCCTTTTATCACTTTTAACCGGAAAATATACTTTTCCTTTTGAACCCGGAGTTACATAACCAGTACCACTATCTCGATGGCCTGGAGCGGCCAAGAGTGTTTCTTCTTCGCCGGCAAGCTCTTCCTCACCGCCAAGCTCTTCCTCACCGCCAAGTTCTTCTTCTCCGAACTCTTCTCCACCGAATTCTTCTCCTCCGAAGTCATCGCCTAATTCGCCCATTTCGCCGGCGCCGAGACCACCTTCCATCTCCTCTTCGCCGGCAGCTGCAGCTTCAAGAGCAGCAGCATATTTACGATCATAAAACTGTTCTCTCTGGTTGCGCAGGAATTCTTCTTCTGAAAGACTAAATATGTGTTCTGAAACCCAACGCTTGCTGAAATAACCTTCAGTGGCTGACCCAGCCGTATCAAACTTTGTTTTCCAATGCTCTAATTCTTGAATCTCAGCAATTCTCGAAGGATTGTTCAACTTAAGTTTAAAAGATATTAAATCGTTTGTTCGATATCCCAACGAATATAAGTGAACAATGCCGATCTTCTCAAGCTCTGACACAACTGATCTTTGCAATCTCTGAATAGTTCTGGCAAAGCGAATATCTTTTTGAGCCAACGTTGTTTTGTCTTCTTCTGCTCCTTCTCCACGAAACAAATACGATTGAGGAATCTTCAAAGCAGCAAACAATTTGTCCTTTAAATATTTGACATCATCAATATCTCCAGTATAAGAACCACCTGGAAGAGTTTCAACTCTAGAATTGATGCCGGCTCTCACCGGAATGAAATAATCTTCTTCAACAGAAAGAGGATTATATCGCAAATCCACACGACCAGTAGTGGGATCAACCAATTGGTTTCTCTTCATATTGGTGATTGTTTTTTGCATAAACTGTTCAATATCTTGAGGAGGAACATTGCCGGTGTCAATGTAAAACACACGACGTTCTGGCGAACGAACAATACGATAAGCCATCATTGCATCTTCTAGAAGAACCAGTTGGCGCCAGATACGCCGGGCACCTTCCAAAACTGATGTTCCATATGGAGCATACTTATCATTTCCCAAAATACGAATGTGCGCAACTTGCCAGTTCTCAAAAGTCAACCCACCGGAATTCCACTGAAATTGAACATAGTTTGGATTCGTCTTATCTTCTCCTTCGATCCTTTCTACTTGATCATAGGGTAAAGCAATGACATTTTTGACGCCATAATCTTCATTGACGTCAATATAAAGAAACATGTCACCATATTTGCACATCGTTCGACACCAACCAAAAAGATTGAATTCAATGTTCATTATATTATGATACAGAGAGTGCAGCACAGCTTTGATTTCTTCATTGGGACAATCGATTTTCAACAAAGGCTGTAAATCAGAAGACGTGGTCATTTCATCTGCATATATGTCCATTGCCGAATTAATAATCGGTTCATATTCCATTTGATCAAAATCAGCATATCGCTCCACGCGATTCTGATTTGCAATCATGCTTGTTTGAAGATTCTCAAATGGATTGTGAGCGGTCCGCTTAAAAGGTTGACCACTCAACGATTTAAACGTATTCGCAAACTTATCTAATTGATGCCGGCGATACTTTCGAATCGTTTGAGCACGATAGTCAATAATAGGCCCAGAAAAAACCCTTGTTAATTTTTTAAATAACCTAGAATCTGGGTTTTTGGGATTATTTATACTTGCCATATCTATCCTTTATATATCCATGCATATTGCTGTGTTTCTTTTTGTTTTTCTTTGTTGTGATGTGGCACATACCCTTTCATTCCCGGGATTGTCGTATTCATAGTATAGTCGACTTTTTTCATTGAATTCAAAAAAACCTTAGAATACTCTATACCTTTCTGATTAACAATTAGCGCAGTGTCTCTCACCCAGCAGGCGATTGCCAAGGCCATCATGAGGTCATCGTTATATCCTCGCATTGCTTCTGGTTTATTGTTGTTCCATACAAAGGTCTTTATTTCGTTGAGAAGGCGAGGAGAATATATCTTAATTATCTTGTTTCTAATAAATTCTTCCAATTTTGCAATAATCATTGGGCGAGTTTTTCCAGAAGTCGTGAATCCTGGAACACAATCGTTCCTGCCTTCTGTCGCAAATTGTTCAATATATTCGTGTGTTGACTTGATTGAATGATATACGTTTGTATATCCCAAATCTTTTATTTTCTCTACGACTGTGTATCCAATATTGTTGTTCTCGACAACAATCATGCAGTTTCCATATTCTTTGCCGACGTTATATACATATTCTGCATATATATCGGGCGTCGGTTTTCCTTGATACTCAGCAACAATTTCCATTGTGTTGAGATTTAATATGTGAAAAACGGAATAGTCCTTTCCATCTCCTCGGGCAACATCAGCAGACAAAAGATAGGTGCAGGCAGAATCGTATTCTTTCCAAATCCAAAAATTTCTATCAAACCCTGTCTTATATTTGGGCTCACAGATTTCTTCATTGATTCTTTTAATATCATCGGGATGAATGACGGTTTCACCGGAAGCATTAAAGTTGCACATATATTCTTGTGCAATTTGTCTCTTAGACATGTTCTTTGTTTCTGAATCAAACCATTTTTGATCACGATCGGGGTGGCGATCCCACATTAGTTTAACATTGCTGAATGAATTTAGTCCTAAGTTAGACTCAGTGTATGTCTGATGGAACCAGTTTCCAACACCGTTTGGTGTGGAAGCTACAATACAACGACCACCAGTTGAAATGGTTGGTGACAAACCTGTCCACAATTCATCTAGTCCTTCAACGTGTGCAGCTTCATCAATAATGAGAAGAGATAACGCTTCTGAACGGCCGGCATCAAACGCGGTAGAAGCGGCTTTTATTTGAGATCCATTTCCCAATTCGAAAGATGTCCTGTTATCAACTGAAATATTTGTTAGTCGTATCCAGCTTGGCAATGCTTTAATAATCGCTTTCACTTTTTTGACCAGCGTTGAAGCCGTCTGAAACTTGGTTGCCATCACGAGAATGTTTTTATCTCGATGAAATAGCATCATCCAAGAAATATAACCCGCCATTATTGTCGTAATGCCCATTTGACGAGCCTTAAGTATAACATTAAATCTGTGATCATTAAAACTTTCTAAAAGCTCTTCTTGATAATCATATGTTTTAAAGGGAATTAAACCGCGTACAGGGTGAGATATTCTAACATAATTGTTAATAAAATAGTTTGGATCTTTCCCAGATTTTACAATCTCTTGAACTAATTCCTTTTTGGATAATTGATAACTCATTCATTTCCAAATTTAGTCTTTCTTTCTTGTTACGTTTTTAGGTTTGGGAGACTTCTTGCCAAGTTCCAACCACTTCTTAAAAGACTTCTCCAGCCGTTCTTCACTTGCTTCAGCAACAGGCTCAACGTCTCCAATTCCACCAATCTTATACCATTTATAAGCTTGAACCCAAGAACGAACCCTGGAAGTATTTTGAACAATAGCTTCCATTTCTCCTTCAGCAGTCAAAGTCAGGGCATCGCCGGTTACTTTCTTGTATTCTTTCTTAAGAAACTTTGCGATATCGTTAATCATGCTTTCTGTATCTGATTCGAAGTTCTTGTCGTGAACGTCTTTTAGCTTTACTTCAGAATGATAGTGGATACACAACAAATTTCCTGAAAACTTGACCTTAAAGCCATCCATCACACGAGAATCAAGAATTGAATCTCCTTCTTCTCTCTTCAAGCCAAAGGTATGTGCTTCGCCGTCATCCGTATAGCGAGCGTCGTGCCCTCCGTCATACGCATAAGTCAAAGCTTGCGATATTCCTCTGATAATCTCTAATGTTGTAGCCATTTTATTCTCCTTGTGGTCTCCAGCCAGAACGCCAGCGTTCTTCCCGGTTTTCTACATACTGTATATAGCACTTAAAACAACAATTATATTTATTCATATAAACATCATCCTGTGTTTTAAACGAATAAGTTTCACAAACCGGGCAAGTTCGTTCTTTTCCCTTAATAAGTAGTTTCTTGGGAATGAAAACTCCACTCACTTCTACTTTCTCGGATTTGTCTCTGATCTTGTCTCGCTTTTTATAAAACTCTTCAATTTGTTCTTGATATTCTTTTTCTTTTTCTTCATTCCAATCTTTTTTTGGATTTTGAATTGCCTCTTCGCCATACTTCTTTGCTATGGCTTTTTCGACTTTGACGATGTAGTGTGGATCTTTGTGTTCTTTAATCATAATCCTACCTTGGTTGAGAAACTAGTTGTACTGGACCTTCATAAAATTCATCAGGCGCGCCGAGAATTGTTCGTGTAAATCGACCAGATTCAACACTAATCCGTTCGCCAATTTCAGCAAGCTCGCGGAGGTCCGACCGCCCCATCTCTCCACTGTCTATCATCTCATTTATGGATTCATAGGCCCACCGAATTATGTCAGCGCCTTCTTCTGATGAGTTTTTCAAGTCAACAAGTTCGTCCATTCCTTGAGCGTGTTCCAACCACTCAACTGCTTGAGCGAACATTCGCGACTCCCGGGAGCCTCCTATTTCAGATGGGAATTCATCTTGCGCAACAGACAAAAACCCTTTGATCGCATCAAGTCCAGTATCATTTAAAGTAGTTTCTTCACCGGTGTATCCCCCAGTGCTAATAGCAGCTTCTACTTCACCAGCCAAACCAGCCATTACTGCCGTCACTGCCAACATAACTAAAATAGTTGTGATAATCTTACAAAGTGTTTTGTGGGCTGAACAAAACTTTGCAACCTTTTGCATGATGCTCTTTAACACTCCAGCAATCTTATCCAATTGAACGTTTGCCGTTAACATCATTTTTAAGGCTTGGAATACAAGTTTTTTGAAAAAAGATGCTACTTTCTCAACTGCTTTCGTAAATAACTCTTTTCCCTTCTCGTATCCTCCCCTGAGAATGTCCAATAAACCTTCATTTAAAACCTGAGAGGCTTCAAATATAACCATTTGTTCCCATTTATTATAGAGTTGTTCTTCCGTTATTAAACCTTGCTTGTGGTTTTCACAAAGAACTGTAAAGTTGTTTGCTTCCTTCAGAAACTTTCTCCAGTTTTCAAATAACAATTTCATTTTAAATACCCCACTATCTCATCATAAGTATTTCCAAGCTCACCTCTGTGAATGGCAGACAAAACATCTTTTTCTGCCCGCCCTATCTCTTTGCCCTTAAAGCCCATTTGCATAAGTTCTTGTCCACCAATCTCCAACTCAGATCCTTTTAATGGGAGATCAATAGCGGACATTATTTTCTCTGCTTGCTGATAATAGCCAAGTTGTCTCAGAACGTTCGCAATCAATGGCATCTTTTCTTTCTGATCGACGGCATATTCATAGACCTCGCCGGCATCTCGTGAAGCTGCTATGGAAATGTCCAAGTACTTGATCATGGCGTTTGTTGGCCGCATAGAATTAAAATCACCGCCGTTTAGAAAGAAGGCAACAAAGTTTCCATTTATTTTGTCCTCGGGAGTTCCCTCGATCCTGACTATTTGTGGATCAAAATCATCACCAAACAACCTTCTTCCAATGCCAGTCTCCTCAAGAAGTGAAACAAGCTTGTCACTATTAACAGAACCCTTTGTCCAGGCCTTATTGAACTCCATAAAAACCCTTTCAGCAGCAACGGTGTCGATTTTATCGATATTGTTTCTAATCGCTGCGAGCGCAGCGGATTCAATGTCAAAGTCAAAACGAACAGCAAACTGAAGCGCTCTCATCATTCTCAGCGGATCTTCTGAGAACCTTTCATTTGGATCACCAACGGCCCTAATGGTTTTGTTTTGTAAATCTTTTTGTCCTCCGAACACATCTATGATATTGCCGGCAGAATCTTTGGCAAGGGCGTTGATTGTAAAATCTCTTCTTCCTAAGTCGTCTTCTATTGTGGCGTTGGGATCTGTCGTGACATCGACATCTGTGTGCTTTTCTCCTGTCTTTTCTTCGCCAATTCTTGGAATAGCAAAGTCAAATTCTTCTCCATCAATTATAGCAGTAATAACACCAAAAGATTTGCCTACCAAGCTAACTTTTCCCAAAGGAGTCAGGGCAGTCGCAATCTGATCTAGTGGCAGCTTCCTTATCAAGAAGTCAATATCTTTGGATGGAGGGGTATCCGGTAACAACTCGTCTCTCACAGCGCCGCCGACTATATAACTCTCTCCTCCGGCTTGTTCAATAGTAGATTGGATTTTCTCTATTGTAGCTGGATCAATCGCTTCGTGAAGTCTTGTGAACTTCCACCAATTTTCAAGTAGAAGCTTCATCTAAAAATCTCTTGCACTTTCCCACACACTTCAAAAGAACCAATTGGTTGAAAATCTTCTTCCACTAGTTCGTTTGACATTTGCGGTTCGCCGCCCGTTTCTGGGTTTGTCGCTATGGTAATGTGTGGTAGGCCTAATATTTTCATTGGCATTGGCAAGTCTCCCAAATCAACACGAGCGGTCACGACCATATCATTTTGAGCAAGGCCAACAACTTTCAAACAGCCGTTATAATCCAGCCAACGAGAAGGCAGACGACGCTTCATTTCTGCTGGTGGTAAAATTGTCATATGGTGTGCGAGAGTTTTCCATCCTTCTGGAACATATTCTAAAAGTTTTGAATTATCATCTAGTACGAAAGCCGTGTATGAAACATCTTTGGTTGGTGTCCCAAGGGATATTTCATTCAAGAACTTTCTCCAGTTTTCAAATAGAAGTTTCATTTATGTCTCTCCAAAACGGGAGTCGGGTTCTGCCTTTTCCATTGTCTCTTCAAATTAGCAAATATCCCGTTCTCTGTGTCGAGTGCTCTCTTGTATATTCTCTGTCTTAATTTGGGCGAAGTTCTTTCCCAACTGCCCGGGCCGTAAAAGTAGATGAACCATTCCATAAATTCTTCAGGGCTCATTGCAACAAATTCGCCATCTTTATAAACAGCACTATCCTTAAACGATTTAATGGCTGCAATGACCCTTGCTTGTATTTCTTCAGTGGAGTCAATATATTCCTGAGTGTCTGGGTTGAATTGTTTTTGTCCTCCAGGGGCTCTATATGGTTTATGTCCCGACCTAATCGCATTCAAATAATGAGTAAGTTCGTGATCAAGAATTTCTGAAACTTCAGAAATCGCTTGTTGAATCTGTGCATGTATCTGTTTCGTTGTGAACTCATCAAACTGTTGTTCTTTTAAGCCAATATGGGGAGCACTTAACCGCATGCGGCCTCCGGTGCTCATGTCTGCGGCCGCATCGCCGCCTCGAAGATCCCAAACAACCATTACCTCGAATCTTGTTAATGCCTCCTTAAATGTCTCAAAATCAGACATAATGGTCTCATCCTGCGTCATCGCTTGATATTCTTCGAACAATTCCTCATCCACAGATTCTGGTCTTGTTTTAAACAAGTAAGCGAACGTGCCTCCAGCATCTTCATCAGTCAGGTCCAGGGCCCACTTATAATCTTTAATATCATAAAAATTTGACAGTTCTCTAATGAACTTTAAGAAAAATTCAGTAATGTTTTCATAAAGAACATCTGTTTTTCTCTCTTTCAAATACTTCCGCCAGTTTTCAAATAGGAGTTTCATCCAATCCTTATCCTAATGGCCGATGAACGAACCCCATCCAGAGACATCATTAAATCATAAGCATCGTTCTTTAGTTCAGAAAGTTTTGCCAGGTATCCATTTCTTCTTAGCACCTTGAACGCAAGATTCTCAGCCGAGAACTCACCTCCATCGGTCAGGCCGCATCTTCTCATGTTGCGAATCTTTTCCTTGATTTCGACTGCAGTTTCGTGAGCTTCTTGATATTGGCCGGCAGCATACATTTTTTCAGCAGCATCAACCTTCTCCATCATCACTTCTGCTTTCCTGCTGATCGCTTCTTTGTCGAGTTGCACCTTTGTCTTGGATGGTTTGACCGTCCAATAACCATTCAACACTGAATACATTCCTGTTGAAGCATGTATCTCATTGGCATCTTGAACATAGATTTCAACTTCATGACCTTTGATCATAATCTTGTGCATGCGATTCCAACTAGAAGACATATACCTAAAGAACCGATTAACCAAACCAACGTTGTCATCTACTTGAGCCAAATTAATAATAATATGCAAATCTATATCTGAATATTTTGTCCAATTGTAGTTTGCTATTGAACCGGTTACTATTATATCAATAATATCAATATTTTTTAACTCTGTTTTTTCCCAAAAATCTAATGCTATTTCTTTTAACTTCTCTCTAATCTGCGAATTCAATTCGTCGTTCTGCCAAAGGTTTGGTTCAAGAGTGTCTTTTAGTTGAAGAGTCGAGAAATCAAAATCCTGCAATTCTGTTATATATTTCTTCCAATTTTCAAACAACAGCTTCATCATGATGTCCTTCTTTTCCTCAACATCTGTCGCAACTCCTGTTGTTCTGAAGAGGGCGGCGATGACAGCACTATATCGGCATATTTCTCAGCCAATTTTTCATCCTCTGCACTTACCGCCCATGAGTAACCCTGTTCTAAATTGAATTTTATTGTTTTAAGCTTATCTCTGAGATCCCAAATATCATGAGATTCTTTTATATATTCGTCTACTTCCTCGAAGGATATTTGCCCTTTTTTACGAAGAACATCGTGCATACCCAAAATAAGCTTTTCCACTGCTGCGTTTTTTATTCCTAAGCCAGTTTTTGTTTGTTCTTGCATTTGTCTCTCGAAAAAGATCATTGGTTTTTCCACTTCGGCAATCACATAATGTGGATTTTGTCCCGGCGTCCAAGTTATGTGTTCTAATATAACAGATTTTGCCTTAGTGTTTATACCTTTATAAACAAAATACGACGGCCAAAGATCACGTTGATCAATTCTTGCATCATAACCCGATGGCGTTGGCCAATGTATTTCTCTTTCTGCTTCGGAAGTCAAATATTTATAAAGTTCAAATAAACGCTCGCGGCTGTCCATTACGTCGATGGCATCGTGCGTAACAGGAAGTGTAAGCAACGTCCCTCGTTTGAGAGCCTTAATTTCATCATAACTGGTTATTTTTTCATACTCAACATATTTTAGATTATTGATAAATCCAATCAATTTTTTTATATATTCATTTTTTTTGTATTCTGGATCCGTCGCGACTTTAATAATATGAGCATAATATAATGTAGCGTTTTTCATTATTTCATAATCCAAGTTATCGTGACCCGGATATCGAAACTCGACATATCCCCTACTGTCAATATACTTGATATTAAATCCAAGATTCTTTCCGCCAGAATGCCTCGTTGAATATTCAACAACATCGGAAAGAGTTTTGTCAAGTATGTCAAAGTTCTTTTCAATAAAATTCCCTAATATTGATTCTCTATTGGGTCTGGAGGAGGGTTTATAACGAGCAACCTCTTTGCTTATCTGTGTTGTGATTGCTTCAATAACTGTCTGTTTGATGGGGCCGGCCCAACTACTTCCTTGGCGTGTCTCGAAGCCTTTTGTCGCAAAATCACGATTCAAAAACAACAATGCTTTCATTAAGTTGTAATCTTTGTTTGATCTTCCTTCATCATCCAAATAACCAACGTTGGTGTGAAGGCCGGTTCTTCGATCCATATAAAAATTGTCTTGATTATCATAATCTTCAAAAAATAATTCCAAGAAATCCAAAGATTCTTGCAGGCCTTCGATATATGGTGGATTTGACATTGAAAACTCAACATGAGGATCTGGGCTCAACGTAGGATCCGGTGTATAATCCAATTGATGAGCATATTTGTTCATAAAATTTGGAAGATATCTTTGCATAAGCCCTATCATGCTGCTCTCGTCGAACTCTTCATCGCCATACTCGTCATAAATATGGCCATATTCCTCCTCATACCGATGTTCAATTTCAAAACCCATATCAGCTAGATAGCTGATGGGATCTCTGCGATATTCCTCCCACTGGCTTTGGGCTTCTTCTTCCATATATGTTTCGGCTTTGCGCTCAACCATGCTAGCAATCTCTTTTAAATGTTCGGAATCAGACTCTTTAAAATTGCTTGACAAATTCCAAGCATCGTTCATCACGCCCCACCTCGTGTCTAATTCCAAAATCTCTCCTTCAAGCAGTGAATCGACATCAAATAGCGCATCAGAGAACTCATCTCCCATTTCGATCCATCCGAAAAAGTCTTCCAAAGAAATCAGCATATCTTCGCGCTGTCGCCACAGTGGAAATCCCGAAATATCAGATTTAAGATCAAAAACATATCTTCTAAACAGTTCAGCATTATCAATTCCTGATAATATATGAACAATCTTATCAGTTTCCTCTTCAGGATCCAAATCCAATCCAAGTTGAACTGCTTTCACTTCCGTAAATTCTGCCAGTTCTTCTTTAATCGCAGGGATGCTTAACAACAGCTCAATAAAAGCATTTGCTTCTGGAGAACCATCTCTTGAAATACTCTCAATCGCCGTATCATATAACTTCCGGCCGTCATCTGAATTCCTAACAGAGATTTCAAATTTTACAATCTGGTTACTTGCTGCTTCATCGGGCGGATATCCCATATTCGGAGCAATCTCGTCGGCAATATATCGATCAACCAAACCATCACCAGTGGCATCATACTCGTCAAGAAGAGAGTCCTCCACAAAACTTTCGAAATCTCTTTGTCCTGCGTCTTCAGAAAAATGATCAAAACTTATATAATTGCTAGCATATTCTTCCAAACTCGGACGTTCAGATTCGGCGCCGCCGAGCACTGCTGATTTATTAGAAAGAAGCTCAATCTCATATGAAATGGTAAACCGATCACTATCAGCCATCAGAACTTCTTTGTCTGCTTGTTTGAACTCTTGTATTAGTTCTTTTTCTTCTGCGATATACTTTCGCCAATTTTCAAATAATAGCTTCATTGCCTTCTTCCCAAAAGTATTTTTATTCCTTTTTTTCTCTTCTTGTTTTCATCGAGGCCTAGGGCTCGGGCGCGCTCGGGGAGTTCTTCTTTTTTTGATTCAAGTGTTTTCACAACTGCCTTGTTAAGTAGTTCGTCTATTGCCTCTTTGACTGCCTCAGAAAGAATATCATAGTTCTCATCAAAGTACTCAACAAACTCTGCTATGACTGCCGACTGAGTTTCATCCAATTCACCAGTTACTTCAACACTCATCTGAGTTTTGATTTTCTTTTCTTTGAGCGAAGCAGAGGTCATGTATGGATTAAATGTGAATGCTGTTGCTGGAAGCATCCTTTTTATTTCTGGTGCTTCAATACCTGGAATTTGCAGCTGTTTCTCTGCTTCGGCATAGGCTCGGACCATAAGAGCGTCCAATTTATCATAAAGAAGGTCGTCCGCCCTACTGATGAGTTTAATCTTGAAGAAGTATACGATCTTTCTCTGTATATCCTTGTAATGCTCCATAACACGATCGATCCAATCCGGGTTCCACTCGCCGGTGTCTTCAGTACCAGACTTCGCAAGATGCTCTAACCCCATCAACTCTATTATTTCTTTAGCTGCCTCATCGAAAATAGTAATATTTTCATAAACAAATTGTACAGAAATTTCTACGCGTCTTCCTTCGGCGCTAACCACGAAATGCTTAAACTCTTTCTCTGCGAGTTTTGCTTTAAGTTGTCCAATAGGTTCGTCTGATATATCTAAAGCCCCTTCTTCAATGAATAACTTGATTAAATCTTCGCGAATATTATCATATTCCGAATCAATTTTAGACATGGAATCCACAAAATTTCGAAAACCTTCGATACCCACTGACTCGTACTCGTCTGGATTTATGTCTATTCTCACTTCGTTTTGATAAACCTCCAAGTAATCCGGATAAATGTAATAAGCATCCAGCAGCGATCTCATTTCATCTTCTAAATCAAAATCCTCTAAATCCTCAGGTTGGAACTTGGGGCCAAAATCTAAATCTCCAAAGTCAAACCCAAAACCACCACTCCAGTATTCATTCTCATCATAATCGCGGTGAATATAGACGTGTTGTAATCCAGCCTCATCCTCAATCCTTTGGTACTCTTCTTCCGATGGGCCGGCAGGATTCATCTCAAAGTGGTGTTGTGCTTCAGTATCAATAGTGTTCCATATGTCTAATACTTCGTTATCCCAAACTTCTTCCAGATCGTCGTCGGGTTCTAATCCAAGTTTATCGAGTGTGGCCAATATCTCTGCCTGCTGTTCTGGATATTCTTCGCGAAAATCATCTTCCAAGTGTGGTGTCTGAACGTCTCGGTCTTTTTCATACCTTTGAATATACTCAGTATAATTAATAGCAAGTTTATAGGCGTCAACAAAGTCTTCTCCAAGAAGGTTCATTGCAATAATCTCTGTGACCTCCTCGTTGTCCATTGAATTATCTGCAGCATCATAAGCTTCCTCAAATTCACCATGATCACCATAAACCAAAGCTAACTTATGATATTGGCGATAAGAACTGGTCCAAAAATTCTTTTTGTTCTTCATAAAAAGGAAATAGAATCCTTTGCCTTCGGCGGTAATACTGTTGAAATAGTTCTCTGACTGTGTCGCTGAAATACACCACTTTGTTCCCATGCCCCAATAGCAGGATGCGCCGGTAGTAAGTGGGCGAACCAACAAGAAATTGTCGTCTTTCATTATTATTTCGGAGTTTTGTATTGCTTCTTGTTTTTGTTGTTCTTTTTTCGCCTTCTCTTCATCTTTTTCCTTTTTTCGGCTTTCGCCATAACGAACAACAGCGTTCAAAGTATCTAAATTTGGTACTTTTTGGAGATCTTTGAACTCAGCATTGGCACCTTCGAGGTATTTGCTATACAAATGATACTTCTCAATTTGATTCGCGACTTTCATCGCGATACCTTCCGAACTAAATTCATTATCTTGTTGTGTCATTATCGGCAGGTTTTCCAACTTGCCAACATCTTTCGCACCTCCGCTGCGTCTCTCGCTGATTTCTTTGTCCAGGATAAGTGCAGCCGGTATAAGATACTTTTGATTTCCAGAAGGATCCTTTTCAATGAGAATATCAAGCAGGCCTTTCTTGGTTAACCAGGGATACTTCTTCTTTGCGTCTTGTATTCTGCCTTCTATAAGCAGTTGTTCTTCGTTGAGAAGGTTTATGTATTTTCGCCAGTTTTCAAATAGGAGTTTCATCTTATTTCCTCACCAATTTAGGATTCAACACAACAATCGAAGGCTCTTCTCCGTTGGGTTCTATAACTTTAACAATATCATATCCTTTAAACATTTCCTGTGGTTGCCAAATTTCTTGAAACTCTTGCCACCAAAAAACTTTGGGATAAACGCTTGCTTCAGACAAATCAATTTCAACTTCAGATACTTGCCCATCTTTATGTTGTGCTGCATATTTTTCAGCGTATACTCTGTCTTTTGAATAGAATGTTCCAATACGAGTAGATAAAAAGTCTTTTCCGCCTCCGTGATAATATGTTTCTTCTTTCAAGAACTCTCGCCAATTTTCAAATAGGAGTTTCATATATTTTCCTCTTTGGGCGAATTGTCGTCCGGACCTGTTAGTTTCGTAATGAAATCAAGTAAGGCATTATCAATGTCATCTGATAAATTATTATCCATCATATCAAACATCATTTGACTAGCCTGTATATATGTTATGTCTGATGCTCTATAAAGATTCCAAAGTTTACTATCAAAATCCTCTCTATTTTGGAAGTTTTTAATTAAATCACCAACGCCTGTTTCAAATATTTCCCAAGCGCCAGGAATAGATTGAAGACTAGCTGGTCGTGGATGGCCTGATCCGACAGCGTCGGACGCTTCGGCCACCGGGTGTCCTTTTTGAGAAGAAATCATAATCACAGGCACATCCAGATTACACTTGAGAGCCGCCGTCAATCTGTGCCTACCTTCAACGGTATAATCTGCGTCAAGATCAATTATGATTGGTTTTTTTATCTCGCCATCAGCACAAATCTGGTCAATCTGTTCTTGATCGGTCGGTTCACCTTCTCGTCTTACTTTGTCTTTAAGCCAAAATTTTATATCTTCTTTGTTAGAAGCCAGTATTGTGTCTCGCTCCAATTTAACATCTTCTATGTTTCTACCGAGTTCGTTCAAGTAAGCGCGAACTTCGTCCATTGCATTCTCTCTTAGAAATTTTCGCCAGCTTTCAAACAACAACTTCATATTATCTGTCCCAGTCAATCTCTGCGTGAGGAAAGCGAGACTGCATATAGTAGCGCCAATATTCTCTAATCTTACTCATTATCGGACCCAGTTCCTCTTCGGTGTATCCATAATGTAATCCCGTACTATAAATATTCATCAACTCTTGATCTAATACTTCGCCGGCGGGTTCCTTAAACATCTTTGCTTTCTTATAAATACCAACGACATGAGCTTTTGTTTCTGATTCGTTGGTAAAATATGCTTCTGCGCTTTCAAGAGTGTTCCAAACATCTCCCGTAGGAATCTTTTTTTGAATCTTCATCAACATTTCAGTGGGTTGCGTGCTGTGTTCCAGTTCGTGTCTCAATGATTCTTTAATCTCTGGAATCAATTCGGAAAATATTGAGTTTTCATAACCTATCGGCAAGATAACATCCACAACAATTTCTGAATTTTTTCTTTGTTCTTCTGTTGCGTCCAAGTCAAACTCGTATTTTGCATGAGCATAAACTAGATCTCCTTCCAACATATTAACATAGACATCTTTGACATATTCTAAATTATCCAAAATATGTTCAATATCTAATTTAAAATAAGCTTGTTTGGCTTGATTGAAAGCATCTTTGACATCTGAATCTTTCAAAGCGTTTACTATTTCTCTGGAGATTAGGGTCGTATATTGTTCTAGTTCTCGGCCTTCTTTCAAATATCGTCGCCAACTTTCAAACAGCAGCTTCATATTCTTTCCTCGATCGATACGGTTTTCCGTTGAGAAACCACTGTTGTGATCCCTTCGGCTGCATCGTAGGTGGTTTTGTTGTGTTTCATTGTTGCTGCAGTTTCCCGTTGAGATACCACTGTTTTTTTCCATTGGCACGTATCACAGCAGGACCATCTTCACGATGTCGTTTCCCGTTGAGCCACCACTGTTTTGTTCCATCGGGCCCTATCTCAGCAGGCCCATCCTCGCGATGTAGTTCCCCGTTGAGATACCAGAACTTTGATCCATCAGTATATATCACAGCAGGCCCATCCTCGCGATGTAGTTCCCCGTTGAGATACCAACCTTTTGTTCCATCAGCATGTATCAAAGCAGGACCATCTTCGCGATGCCGTTCTCCGTTGAGATACCACCATTTTGATCCATTAGCATGTATCAAAGCAGGTCCATCCTCGCGATGTAGTTCCCCGTTGAGCCACCACACTTTTTGGGCACTAGTGGACACATACACTCTTCCATCATCATATTCTCTATAATCGTACTGTTCAACTTTTTTCAAAATAGGTTTGGGCAGGTGCTTATTTCCTCTGAGTCTTGAAACCAGTTTGGCTAATAGTTCACCGTCGATGGCGAGGTCGTCTACGTTCATGTATTGTCTTGAACCAAAGTGTATCTGAACATCTTCTGAAGAATCTGTTTTGTGTTTGAAGATAATCAGTGGATCTTCTGCAGAGTGGTATTGTTCATAGAAATCTAAACCAGGAGCAGCAGTACACCATTGTGTTCCTTTTCCAAGCTCGCAAGCAGCACCTTTGTTGGTTGGAATATAGACAACGTATTCTTCATCTTCATGAATCTTGTGTTTTCCCTGTCCAGCATCTAAATACCGTTTTTTTGCAAGGTGTTTTCCGTAGGGTTCTCTAGCATCGTCGACAATTGATTGAAGTTGATCGATTGAATCAATCTTTGCCAGTTGTTTAACAGAAAGAAGCCTGTCTAAGTTTTGTTTCTTTATTTGAAAGAAGGTTTCAAGAGCAGCGCGATCATCGGGCGTCAACACTATAAGGATTTGATAATCGCGAATAAACAACGAAACGAGCCAATTAAGTGCTTCTGCTTTGTCTTTTTCATCAATATCTCTAGGGATAAAAGCTAATAGAGTAACGGCGGCGGATCCAACTGTTTCTTTTGAGGCGATATCGAAGAGGCGCTCATCTTCAATAACTTGGTTATAGTTTTCCACTGCTCTCTTGAATTTCTTTGATTCGAAGCGTTTTTTAACATCTTCCATTCGAACTTCTTGAATAAGTTCTGATTGTTCATTCAAGAACTTTCGCCAGTTTTCAAATATCAGCTTCATTTAATATATTCTCCAATTCTTGAATGGTCTTAGCCGTGTCTGTATGCAATATAGCAATTCCTCCTGCTTCAGTCCATGGAACTGTATTCTTTGAGAAATCGTCAATTAAAATGTTTGGTTTCCCATTTGTGACTGCCCAACGATATTTGTCGTGTGACATATAAATTTTCTCAGGTGGAGGAGGGTTTAAATTATTATCTATCCATTCTTGTTTGCCAATCTCTGACCCATAACCCATTGGAGCAGTCAAAACGTATGGATTGTATGGTGCAATATGATTCCACAACTGTTTGCCATCGGGCATCCACTCTAAATCTCTCCAAAAGTTTGCATGATGTTGTAATTCTTTGTACATAAACCTTTTGACAACTTTGTTACCACCAATGTCTTCACCATCAACATAGTCACGATCGATTTCTGCTTTTAACTCTTCGGCTTCGCCACTTTGTAGTTTATTGGTTATATAATTTACGGCACCCCCAATAAAATCAACAAGCACACCGTCCATATCACAATAAATTTGATATGTCTGAGTTCGTTCAGAGGGCACATAGTTCAGATATTTGCGCCAATTTTCAAATAGCAGCTTCATATTCTTTCCTCGATAGACGTTTCCCGTTGAGATACCACACTTTTGATCCATCAGCACCTATCAAAGCAGGTCCATCTTCACGATGCAGTTTCCCGTTGAGATACCACACTTTTGATCCATCAGCATATATCACAGCAGGTCCATCTTCACGATGCTGTTTCCCGTTGAGAAACCACTCTTTTGTTCCATTAGTATATATCACAGCAGGTCCATCTTCACGATGTCGTTTCCCGTTGAGATACCAGCGTTTTGATCCATTGGCAACTATCACAGCAGGTCCATCTTCGCGATGTCGTTCCCCGTTGAGCCACCACTCTTTTGTTCCATCAGCACCTATCAAAGCAGGTCCATCTTCACGATGCAGTTTCCCGTTGAGATACCAGTGTTTTGTTCCATTGGCACGTATCACAGCAGGTCCATTTTCACGATGTCGTTTCCCGTTGAGATACCACGATTTTGTTCCATTAGCATATATCACAGCAGGTCCATCTTCACGATGCAGTTTCCCGTTGAGATACCACTGTTTTTTTCCATCAATGGACAAGTATACTCTTCCATCATCATATTCTCTATAATCGTACTGTTCAACTTTTTTCAAAATAGGTTTGGGCAGGTGCTTATTTCCTCTGAGTCTTGAAACCAGTTTGGCTAATAGTTCACCGTCGATGGCGTAGTCGTCTACGTTCATGTATTGCTCAGAACCAAAGTGTATTTGAACGTCTTTTGAAGAATCTGTTTTGTGTTTGAAGATGATCAGTGGATCTTCTGCAGAGTGGTATTGTTTATAGTAATCTAAACCAGGAGCAGCAGTACACCATTGTGTTCCTTTTCCAAGCTCGCAAGCAGCGCCTTTGTTGGTTGGGATGTAGACAACGTATTCACTATCTTCGTGAATCTTGTGTTTCCCTTGTCCAGCATCTAAATATCGTTTTTTTGCAAGGTGTTTTCTGTAGGGTTCCCTAGCATCATCGACAATTGATTGAAGTTGATCGATTGAATCAATCTTTGCCAGTTGCTTAACAGAAAGAAACCTGTCTAAGTTTTGTTTCTTTATCTGAAAGAAGGTTTCAAGGGCAGCGCGATGGAGGGGAGCGAATATTTCCGCAGAGATGGATAGGGATCCACGAATAAACAGTGAAATGATCCAGTTAAGTGCTTCTGCTTTGTCTTTTTCATCAATGTCCTCGGGGACGCAACTTAATAAAGTGTCAATGATGAATTCAATTGAGAAATCAGTGTTTTGTTCCGCTGCTGCTCTCTTGAATTTCTTTGATTCGAAGCGTTTTTTAACATCTTCCATTTGAACTTCATGAATAAGCTCTGTCTGTTCATTCAAGAACTTTCGCCAGTTTTCAAATATCAGCTTCATATGAACCTTCCTTTTCTGCTAATAGAACGACATCTTGTATGCTGGAAGAATCCCAAATACACCCCGAAGCCACGTCCCAACCATAATACCAATCCGACTTCATTCTTCGGTTCCAGTTATAGGGGCATATTTCTATTCCTCCATAACCTTCCTTTTGTACCAGTTCCCAATCAATCAATCGACCAAACGGTGATTGAATACCGAACCCGGCTTCAAGTTCCTCGAAACCAGCATCATCTGATATTTTAAGAATCTTACCATCTGTTTTAACCTCGTATAGATAACTTGACTCTTCAAGCCAATTCGGCATTTCGCTGCGAACCCACTTGACCCAAGCATCGCCGCAGCCATACCATAGCCCTTGTGGTTTCATCATAGGGTGTGGGGGCTTTTTCTGTTGAACGTTGCGAAACTCTGTATAAGGTGTCTTAGAAATGAATACTTTTTGTTCCGGAGTAATGTGATGCCCCCAGAGTTCTGACTGCTCCTTTATCAAGAACTTTCGCCAGTTTTCAAATATCAGCTTCATCCAGATACACTACTCCCTTGTATAAATAGTTATGTTTTTTAGTTGTGGGAGTTTAAAAAGAAAGAAGGGACTTTTTGATTACGGCTAGTTCATCTGGTTGAAGTGTTGTGTCCCATTCTCCTATCCTATCTATATCGACCCAGGTAAAACCTGTGTGTTCATGACTCAGTTTAACCTGTTCGCCAGAAAACTTATCTGTGGTATAAAAATATACCATTCCATAGCTGTGATTGGTTTTTTGTATCAGTGGTGTTAAATCATCTGGATCTACTTTCAATCCGGTTTCTTCGAAAGTTTCTCTAGCAGCTGCTTGTTCTGGAGTTTCGCCTTTCTCAACGTGGCCACCAGGAGGACCCCACGTTTCTGGCTTCCAGCTGGATTCCCTGCTTCTCAATAGAATAAGAATCTTGCCATCTTTGACAAGAATGACGTTTGCACCTTTTTTAATTTCTGACATATCGATCCTTATTTTGATCATCTGATTTCGCTAATTGCAAATGCGATACCAATTGTCGTCGCAACGCCAATAATAACACCGCCAGCAAACCACCAACTACTATAATCTCCATCGTCTGCCTCCAAAGCTATTTCTGTAAGTCTCTCGATCTCGTCATCTTTGATTTCCATTATGGAATTATATCGTTCTTGTAGTGCCTGCAGGCTCGCAACGGTGGAATCAAGCGATAAGCTGCACATCGCCTGTTGTCGGTCTTCTGCGTATTGAATGCGAAGTTCACACTCTATTTGATTTGCTTCTTGTTCAGCGAGCATCTGTGCGACTGCTGCTGGATTTAGGAGGGTTCCTGTGAATGGTGCCGGCTCTCCCTCTCTAATGTCTGTTATGACTGGCTCTTCGTCTTGTGCCCAGACAAGGGGTTGGAAGGCCATCAAACAGATAAGGAAGGGAATTAGTAGTCTCATTTATTGACCTAGTTCTTGCTGCAGCAGTTCTTGTGAATATAAATTGGTCAATCGTCCCTCTGCTTTTTTAAGCTCCAATCTTTGAAAAATTCCTTGCAATTTCTTAATACTATCAGGAAATCTCAGGTTAAAATCAACTTCAAATTCTTCAAGTGCTTGATCAAAATCACCAGAATTAAAATTATCTGCAGATAGTAGTTTGATAATTTTATCAAAATATGCTAATTCCAGTCGTCTTCGCCAGGCTGATGGTGCTGTTCCTGCAGCCTTAATTGCATCCACTAGTTTTTGTCGTGATCGAGAGCGCGTGTCATAGTTCACCTCGGTCAGATCCGGATCAAATATTTTCTCAAGTTCTTCTTTGATAATCTGTTTTAGTTGTGTTTTTGTGATCTTCATTGTTCATCCCTAGGAACATATTGGATCCCAAACGCATCTCCCAAAGCTCTTGATAGTGCTTCGGGATTGTCGTGATTTTCCTCAATAAGTTCCTTTATTCTTTTCTCTTTTCTTCGATCAACTTCTTGTAAATCGCTTTCTAACTGCTCATCAAGTTGTCCCATAACTTCCTGATGGATACGAATAATCTCATCTCGCCTGGCAATTTCGCCGGCGTGAGATTCATTGAGAACACCGATTTGTTCTTTATAGGATTCAGATCGAGTTTTCAATAATTTGGTGGCTACGTCCGATTTCCTGGCAAGGAAAACGGCCAGAACAAAAGCAACGATGACGAGGAGAGGCACATACCAGTGATGCTTGATCCAAGTCCAAGCTTTCTGTAGAAAGTGTTTAGTTGCCAACCAAGTCATTTCTTCATCTCCTTTTGATAAATTAGCATAGCGGCCCATCCAAATAAGTACAGGATCTTCATACATGTCTCAATTAGGGCCGTGCTTCCATGCTACTGCTGCGTCAATAAATCCTTGTAGACCAACATATCCAAGTGAAATGCTTGCCCATATATCGGCTGTGATAAGCTCACCTAGGAGAAACGCCGAAGCCGTAACCCAAACCAACAGTTTACGACTGATAATTTTATTCAGTCCTTTGTCTAATACTTGTCTCATACTCATAATCCCTCCTTAATAAAGTTGTGGATTTTCGTCCATCTCTGCTTGTAAAGCACCAAGCAACTCACTCAAAAATGGTTTGATCAAAAAAAAGAGCGCGTGGATCCATCAAGGCATCTGCCAAATAAGCTTCGGGTTTTGATCCCAGGTCAAGTTCCCGATCAAGAACCGTATATACAAAATCGTCAAGAGGGTTCCCCGAGTCGAGGCCCAGGGCAGCGGCCTCTGCTCGTTCCATGGAACGGGCAGAGGCATCAAGCGAGCCCCCAAGCTCTTCCTTAATGATCTGTTTTAGTTGTGTTTTTGTGATCTTCATTGTTCATCTCTTTCGCCTCGCGAGTCTTGTTGTTTCGGGATCAAGAACGACCTTCCTTGCTGGTCCTCGCAGGTGAGGAGATACCAAATCAGGAATATTCTGAAGAAGTTCCTCTACGTGTATTCGCAGTTTTTCGCCAGCTAGTTTGCGTCTGTCGCGGATTGCTTTATATTCTGGACCTCTTTTGCCTTTGATTCTTTCAACTTCTAGCACTAGTCTATGATACTCATTGACCAGCTCCTCCAACTGATAATCGTTTGCGAGAAGATCGCGGATTTCTTCTCTAGCCTCTCCGCGGACCTGGCGCGCGTTCTCCCTTGCCTTCCTTGCCAACGCCTTGCCCAACTTACGGTCTATAGTTTTAAAAAGCTTCCAGGTTTTTCGGCCCAGGGTGACGCCTCCATAAGCACCCAAAATACCGAGAGCAGTTCCCAGCGCGATGGTGCCAATACCAACAGCTTCTTCCAATCCGGGCGGAAACCATTCATCTTCCAGTTCATCTTCTTCGCCCATTATTGCTTCAAGCTCTTCCTCGTCTTCGCGGATTACTTTTCCAAGCTCTTCCTTAATAATCTGTTTTAGTTGTGTCTTTGTGATCTTCATTTTAGCTTCTCCTTAATGGGGTCTCATCATATTATCAATAACTATCTTCATTTGTTCTTTGGCGCCATATATACCACGGTTACGAAGATTTGCTGTTTCTCTGTGCATATGCTTTACCAGAGCGTCGTGGTTGTCAATGTTGAAAGATGCTGCCGCCTGAACCACTCGGGCTGGATCATAGGATAATTCAAGAAAGTTGAGAAGATCGACGACCGATTTTTCAAATCCGCCTCCAAGCTCTTCCTCGTCTTCGCGGATTACTTTTCCAAGCTCTTCCTTAATAATCTGTTTTAGTTGTGTCTTTGTGATCTTCATTTTAGTTTCCTCCTTATAAAAGATGCATCTGTAAATAGTCTACTGATTTACAAATGCAAACCCTTTTCTTTTCTCAATCGTTATTTGTTGATCGACGCAATCTTTGAGAGAATCCAAGTGAGAAATAAGGATAACTGTTTTGAAGTAAGATTTGATGAGATCGAGGATCTGAATGAAGTTTTCCATATTCTCTTCGTCAAGTTCTGTGCCTGGTTCATCAAGGATGAAAATGTCTGATTTTGGCAGTGACGAAACAGTCAGCAGCGCCAATCTGATAGCAATCGCAGCGATTGACTTTTCGCTTCCGCTGCCCATCGCGATTGGTCGCGGATCAAATCTTGGATGTTTGATGAAGATATTGAGCTTATTTCCATCATTCTCGAAATATACCTCAAACTCGACAATGTTCGCAAGGATCTTTGCAATCTCGTTGTTGATTACTGGAAGTCTCTTCTTGATAATGTCGTAGGCAATCCCGTTGCTGTGTGTACACCGCAGAAACAAATCATATGCTGCGTATTCTTCACGAATGTCGTGGAGTTCCTGCTTCTGTTCTCTTGTGGAAGTGAGCTTTTGATCCAGAGATCCATGAAGTTTGTAGAGTTCCAGAATTTCTTTCTCGCAGATTTCCAATTGTTCCTCTGATTCTTGAACTAGATTGTTTCCCTGCTCTTTCTCTGCGATTAGTTCTTCGAGATTCTCAATTGCTTCTTTGTTGTTTTCATATTCCTCAATCTTTTCTTCATAAGAACCAATACTCTCTTCCAGCTTTGAGATCTCCTGCTTTCTCTTTTCTAATGAAAGCTCTGTTGTGATAATCTGATTCTTTATTTCATCTCTTTCTGTTCCCAGTTGATTGTATTTGTTTATGTAATCCTGAATCTGTATGGGATCTATTTCTTCGATCAAAGATTCTGTCTTGGTCTTCTTGGACAAAAAAGTCTCCACTTGTTCGTGAATGTCATCCTTTTTGTTCACAGCCTTATAAGCATCTTTGATGAACTTGCAGTGACTATATTCTGAACCACACGGAACCTCTTTGAGAAGACGAGACTTGCTTTGAATGTCTTTCTGTTCTCGCTCAACAATCTCCAGCTTGTTTGTTACTTCATCCAATTCTTCCATCAACACTTGGAATTCTTCTTCTTTCTCATTATACAAACCAATATCATATCCATCAAGAAATTTCCCAACTTCAACCAGCACTTCCTCTTTGTTGGATAAATCTTTGGCTTCTTGTTCTTGAGTGGAAAAGAGTTCCCTGTATTCTCGCTCAACTTTCTTTAAAGATTTGTTCGTGCCGGCAATATCAATGATTTCTGCTGGAATTGTGCCTATTGTTTCCTCGACTTCTTGAACACTTGATTGAAGGGCGATAATATCATCTTTGATCTGTTCACATTCTTGTTCTTTGTTTTTGGTTATTAGTTCGTTGCCGGCAAGGTTTTGTCTTGCCTCTTCTATTTCTTCGTCAAACTCTTTGCCTTCAAGTCGCTTGAGTGCTCCTCGCAGATCTGTTGCGTCTTCCTTGGCGAGCTTGAATTTCTTATCAAAAATATGAAGATCAAGAAACTTCGCCAAGATTTCCTTTCGTCTCGTTGAACCTTCATTGATGAACTGCAAAGATTCTAACTGCGAAGACATAGAAGTCAACAAGAAATCTTCTAATGATCCAAAAACACGACGAATATTCTTATCCGTATCGTTTCTTGTGAGACCATTGAGAGATGTAGTTTCTCCTGAATTCTTGTTATATTTGAGGAAATCTACATTTGTTCTCGCCTCTGTTGTCACAGCGCCTTTAAGTTTCTTGGTATACTTTTCCAGATCTCGCTGAATTATGTAAGTATTGCCGGCAATCTCAATCTCTACGAGACCACTTGCTGCATTTTTGTTTTGATTAATGACATTAACATTTTTCCGCTCATTCTTAGAAGTTGAGTTGAAAAGTGTAAAAAGCAGTGAATCAACGACAGAACTTTTTCCAGAATAGTTTTTACCAAAAATTCCAACAGTTCCACGTAAATCGTCAAAATCGATAACATTGTCTTCTCCATAGTTAAAAAGGTTGTTCCAAGAAAGCTTCTTCAATTTCCAGTTGATATTTCTGGAAACATCTTCATCTTGCTCGGCTAAAGTGTTATATTTTTCATTTAATTTGAAAACTTTTTTGAGTAGCTCATCGTTTATCTCATAGTCCCTAAGATACTCTTCGATCAGTTCTTCCTGAACTTCGAGATCACGAAGATCTTCTGTCTCCAAAGAAGCAGCCAAACCTTCGTCAATATTACCTTTTATGCCTCTTGCTCTATTTAAAAACGAAATAGATTCTGGTTTAAAGCGAGATTTCGCAACATCGACTGCTTTGCGCAGCCTGTCGAGAGATAAATTATTGTTTGAAACAAGACGAAGGCGGGCACCATCAGGAACTCGTGTTCCCCGGGGCATCCTGCCTTTTGGTGTGAGTACGATAGTGATGAAGGGCTTTGGATTAGTTAGACGAATGTGCCGGCAAGAATATTCATTTTTATCTTCAATATCCCATAATAAATATCCTTTATCATTTGACTCACCAAAGTTCTGCTGAATCATCGAACCTGGATATCTCACTTTGCCGTCATCATCTATGGCTTGATTTGTTTTGTGAATATCTCCAAGAAAAATGTAATCATGACCCTCAAAACATTCCAGTGGATCATCGTTGTGACTGATTACCCACCCAACATCTGTTTTGGATCCGGCCAAAGCCCCGTGATATAAAGCAATATTGATGGCTTCTGGATCAATTGGTGCCGACCAGTTTTTCTTATCAAAAATAGAGATTACATTGACCTTCACGGAGAGGCCACTAGCTTCGCCTATAACGGCCTCCTGCGATCTCTTGAGGTAGTGTAGGTTTGGGTGTGATAAAGCTCTTGCGATTGGCGTTATTGCGTCTTGGCGAGAACTATTTTTGAGGTTTCCGTCGTGGTTTCCTGGAATCAAATATAAAGGTGCTATGTCTGCTAAGTTTTTGAGAAACCCTGCGGCCATTTCGACTGCTTCTGGACTTAGATTTGTTTTATTGTGGAATAGATCTCCACAATGAACAATGCAATCCACCTTTTCTTCTTTCAAAGTAGCATATAATTGTTTAAATATCACTCCATATTCGTAGTGATATTTTTTGAGCCGAATATGCGTGTCGGCCAAATGTGCTATTTTCATCTATACCTGTTCAATAATACTACAGTATATATTATATTCTATATGTCTCGAAAGATCAAGACTTTTTTTGTTTTTTTTGTAAATATTCGCGGAGTTGTCGAAGTTTTTCTTTCTTTTCTTTTCGCTTTTGCGCCGGCGAATTGTTGTGAGCGTCCAATAGTCGTTCTGCAGTTTCTAACAATAGTTTTTCGACTTTATGGCGAGTGCTCTCCCATTCCCATCGGGACGTAGGAAACAGTATTGTTGCGAAAATTCTGGCAGCCATTCTAGCTGCTTTATGTTTCCTGTCGTTTGGAGGCATGTTTGAAACATTTTGCTACCGGTAGTGTCGGGGGCCCAACCTAATAAAGTGTTTCATCCTTCAGAATCGATGGCGCGCGCCGCGTCGTAGGCCCAATTGAGATCAGCGATCTCTGCGTCGTGTTCTTCACTACTTTTGGGGATATTCGCTTGGAAAATCTTTTTTGTTTCTTCCGGTCCTAGTTCTTTTGCAGCTGCCTTCACTTGTTCTGCAAACTCGGCCGCACTTGGCGCGCCTGGGTCGACCTCTCGAAACCGAGTGAGACCGCTCTCTGGGCTAGCAGAACCAGGCACCAGACTAGTACCAGGCTCCCATTCTTGAAGAGTTGTTGCAATTTCTTCCTTGATGATCTGCTTGAGTTGTGTTTTTGTTAGTTTCATTCTTTATCTCCTTCATGAACTCAAAGTTCGATACAATAAATAGTTATCTGAATTTATAAGGGTTGCTTTTTTCTTTAAATCCAAAAAGTCAGACTTTGTCATGGCGCCGACATCTTCATATGACGCTGTGTCAACTTTAAAAACCTCGATACCATATTGCAATAGTTTCTCAATCAATCTGTTTTCTTTTTTCTTTGCATCGCGATCAAGTGCAATATATACTGGTGTTTGATGTTTTACAATCTCGCCAAATAATACAGAGTTCTCACTCAAATTTGAACCAAGAATGGGAATAGAGTTATCGCCGGCAACAATTGCATCAAATATTCCCTCAACAATTGTCACAGGTTCTTCCCAATCAATTATCAAGTGATTAAACACAATGTCTTTGTTTGCCGACGGATTGAGATATTTTCTCCAACTATTATCATAAGCTCTCGCAACAAAATAGTTCACATATCCGCTCAAACCAAACGAAGGAACGATTACACGTTTTGCATATTGACCGTTGGCACAATATCCAATCTTCCATTTAAGAATATCAGACTTTGTGATATCCCTTTTTTGCAAATATCTTATTGGAATGCCGGCAACCAAAGATAAGTTTTTGCCGGCAAGAGGCACAAATTCTGCCGGCAACTTAATGATCTGCTCTTCTGGCTCTTCTTTAGCCGAGAACAAATCATCAAATTCTGTTATATCAACACGTCCAGTTAGCTCATTCCATGCATGAAGTTGTTCCAAAGTTCCAAACTTCTTAATCAACCGGGCAATCCACCCTTTGCGATCACAAACCCAACATTTGTAATAACCTTTCTTTATATTAACACTTAGCTTTCTCTTGTGATGATTGCAAAAAGAGCAATGAAAAAGATATTCGTTGCCCGTGTGATAACAAGAACCTAATACGTTCTTTAAAATTGTAAGCTTTTTTTCCACAGTTTATAGCCTGCATGTGCAACAATCCAACTGTCGGCCCTATCATATGAGCCTGGCTTTGGATTTCCATGTCTAGTATACTTTATTTCATTGCCGTTGTCAAGGAAATATTGTAAGGCTACTTCTTTTGCCTTTTGTCCTCGGGGAACTTTTATCCCACAGAACTTTCTCGCTGTTGTAGCAGCGATATATTCAGGCTCTCTGTTGAGATCGTGAAAGCAAATCCACGATATTATGCCGTTGAACCTGGCCAGTGTTGAAAGTGTTTGTGCTGACGAGAAGCCAGAACGGAAGGATTGTAGTGACTGTTCAACGAAAACCCTCTTTACCGGCCAACCAAGATCTAGAATCTTGTTGCGAATAAAACGTGCCTTGTGAAAAATTGTTGGGAAATATTTTTTATTTCTTGTGTCCCAAGCTTCACAAAGAATGGTGTCACCTTTTTCATTTAACAGGGTTGCCCCTGTGATACTTGTTGAGAGGTCTAATCCGAGTATAATCATATCACTATTATACTAGAAATCTAACTTTAATTTAAATGTAAAATCTCTATTTTCTGTTTTTTTGACTGGTTTTGCAACTTTGGCAATAGCAATGAGGTTTTTCTTTTCATCAAAAATACCTATCTTGCTGATGAATGTCTGTTTTTTAAAAGATCCAGTAGGATCTGGATATGAAGATGAAACAGTATTTTTGATATTTAATTCTCTGTTCTCGATATAGTGTACTGAACTAGTCAACGGAGTAATGTTTTGTCCATGTTCAACATATGTCGGATTAGCAGAGTAATTGAGTTCAGCGGTTGGAGCATGAGCCAACATAGTGAGAACGGGAACATAATTTGTTCCTTTAAACTCCATTTCAAAACTAGAATATGGAACATCAACCGAACTACTTATTGATTGACCATAATAAATCCATTTCGGATTATCGTTACCAGAACCGTCATACTGTTCTTGGTAACTGGAATCTAAATCCCAACTTCCAGTTAATAGAATAAAACCTTCATTGTATAAAACAACGCCGGCAATATTGCCCGTATTAGATCCTGAAACTTCAACCAATTCTCCATTTCTTTCTTTATCTTGTAATTCACCAATTAACGTACCAGTGAGATAATATCTCAAATTCACCGAACCCTTCTTAATCGAGGAACCATAAAATATTGACGGAATACTAATCAATCCCACTGCTTGAGTAGATTTGTCTCCAAAACTAGAAGAATATGCATAGTGCCTGCTTGAAGGCGTGTAATAATTTAAAGCGTTTCTAAGAGCATCAACCCTGCTCCTGGTTGCGCCGGCAGCATATAAATCCTTTGATATTGAAGCAGACAAAGGATAACTGCCAGTCATTGCATCCCCATATGAAAACTTTCCGGAATTGTTAAAATCCCCGACAGAAATCGTTTTAAATGAAGCCAGTGTACCGCCTTTCGTCACAAATGGATAAATTAATTCTCCAGAAGGTCGATCAACGTTTATTTCATACAAACTTATATGACCAATTGGAACATGGGGCACATTTGATGCAAAAATACCAGGTATATAAGGCTTATTGTTATAAAAAACACTGCCGGCGCCGTGGCTCCCGCTATAAATGAGAAATTTACACTGTGGATGTGTTTTTACAACATTGTTGAATATGTCGTTTGAGCCAAATTTATAGAAAGGCATGATTAATCCTCTTTCTATAATTAGTCAACCAGTAGATTAATAGTCGAGACGAACTCTAAGAGTAATTTCGTTTGTTGGATCTTTTTTGAGTGGCTCTGAAAGTTTTGCGACGGCCAGAAGCTCATTGTCTGCGGAGTATAACCCAACTGTAGTGATATATGATACAGGAGTATCAGTCGGATTATTCTTCACTTGAATCCTACTACCAGAAATATAAGTCGGGTTCGAACTATAGTTAAATTCATTATGATTGGCTCTACAAAAATAAACAGTTGAGTTGAGTTCAACAGTATTATTGAATGAGACATTATAGATACGATTTCTAATTTGATCTGCAACAACGGCGATAGTAGATCCGGTAACAAATTGAAAACCGGTAGCCGCAGAGGTCGAAGTCATGACACTGGTGCCGGCGTTGGAATTGTGCAAAATGCCGCCCTCGGCCGCATCATTAAAAACAGATCCCGAGATAACAGCAACGCCGGCCTGATAATATATTAAGCCACAAGCGGGGTTTGTTTCTGGGTTTCCAAGGGTCTCTCCATCAATTAGAGCTGTTCCTGTGGAAGAAGAGGCAAATAAAACACCATATTCGCCGGCCGGCGAATTAACAAAATATCCATTAGATCCACTAGTATCAGTTAACTTGATTCTTTTAGTAAAGACGGCGCCGGCTTGTTCGTATGCACTGTTTACTCCCAGTTCCAAAGAAAAAGATCCTTTCTTGATTTCATCTTTAACAAGAAGTCTTGAAAAATTAAGGAAAAAACATTCGAGTGATTTAGTTCCACCAGTTAAATTGCCATCCTTATCAAACTGTCTAATGGAACCAGTCTGATCATATCCGGCCAGCACTTGAGCCATTTGATTGTAAATGTTGATCTTTTTAGTATTCTGTGAATTAGAGGATGCAGATAAAGCGGAATCAGAAGCATAGCCGGTAGTAATATCAAAAATATGATTTGCCGATGAGCTTAAATACGGATAATCATAAACCGATTCAAACATACCATGTGAATAAGTTTTAATATTTGGTTCACTACCTAATGCGCCGGCTGCGCCATATGTCCCAGAAACAATTGTTCCAGTAATTGGAATAGCTTCGTTTAAAAGCGTTCTAGTTGAAGTCGTATCATTATTTGTAAGTGTTTTATATACTGTTGCCATGTTCTTATCCTTTTATTATACTTGCTTCACAAACCTTAATGGAACGTCAACTCTGTATCCAGTAGTAGCACCAGTTACTCTTACAACAGAATCCAAATATCGATAAGTTCCTGCGGCTGCACTGGTGCCAGTAATAGTTAAACCACTTGCACCCAGTTTATCAAACAAATAATTATTAGTGCTTAATTCGATTGAAGCCTTAATTGTAAATCGCAATCTAGTGCCCCGGGGTCCAGCGATTACTTGTGGCAATTCTGTACCATCTTGGTTCGGCGGCGAAAGATCTCGAATAAAAGTCGGTTTATCAGTATTATAAGATAAATAATAGCTGGCTATATTATCGTCATCGATAAAAGAAACTTTTGCAGAGGTTTTACCGTTTCTGTCCCATATAGAACCGAACCGATTATCTATTTCAATAATATATTGAGTTTCAATTAAATCTCCATCAAGCCGTTCGTTGGCTGAAATTTCTGTTGTATTTAGTCCTTGATCAAGTCTTACCCAGTGATCGGTATCTTTTGAAACGGAAAAACCATTTATAACGCCGTCGACAACAGCTCTCGACAGTGCCTTTTCCGTATCAACATCAACCGCAACAAGAAAAGTGTTTTGGCTGGGCGCGGTTGTGTGCATTTTAGAAGAAGCTCTTAATGTATTTAATACAATTTCCGGTAGATACATGAGAGAAGTTCTCGGAATTGAAATCAGCTTCGAATTCATTAAACTAGTGTTGTTTGTAAAAGCTTCCAAAACAGGAGTTTGCAGAATGTCCAAATCGTAATATGCAGAACCGCTAGCGTGATTCTTATCATACGATCCATAATTAATTTCATCATCGCCTAAACAAAATTTAGCAATGCGAAAACTACCATCACCCCTGGCCAATCTCATTCTTCCCGTGTCTGTTAGCACTGCATCGAGAATTATATCACCAGAATTATCTAAAAAAGCCATGTTTACCCCTCTTCATAAAACGTATTATTGTAAATAGTGTCTTATTTCGTTTTACTTCTTGTATTATTTTTCACCATATTGAGAATCGTCGACACATACTGTGCCGATGGGGCAATCATCGTCCGTTGTTTCACTAAAATCCCCGGGGACACTCTTTTTGGATTTTTGTAGTGCAAAAGCTCCTGGATCAAAAAAAGCAGACGGCGCCGAGGTTCCAGCAATTGCGCCGGCAGCATATTTAGTCATAAACCTATCATAATCATATGCATATTTAAACTTCACGTTCACATCAAACTTTCTTCCTGTGTTTTTAGATATAAACCTAAATTTAAAATTTTTATCCCATACACTGCCTTCTTCAGTCAACCCTAAAACAATTTCATCTCTGCCTATTTTCGTAGCACTTTTTAAATTCCTGCCGGCATCTGTTTTATCCATATCAATAATACGATGTGGAAAAGAAGGAATAATGTAAATGTTTTTATTTATAGTTTTTGTTGGAACTTTGTGACTCGGTTCTTTCAGTTCGGGTGTATCCACTAATAAATAGACTGCTCCATCTTCTTCTACCATCTCCACTTCAAAAACTGGTGAAGGATAAGACAAATGACCATGTACGTCTGTCGTTCGAAATGTATAATAATATTTTTTATTTGACTCAATGTCATCAACGTAAGATACTGCTGATAAATTAGTGCCATTAAATTCTGTAGGAATTTGTTTAATTATGTTACCAGAAAAGTCTCTATAAGATTTGGGCATCTTTTCTAGTCGATATATTTCAAAAAGTCGCGGAGGATCATCTGAAGCATAGTTGATTGGATCGCCGCGTGAAACTTTTTGAATTTTTTCCATTTCACTTATCAGTGCCTCTTCTCCAGGTTCGATTACTTGTGGAACTAATTTATAATCACCCACATTTGCGTTTAAATTAAAAAGTATTCGATCACTCATTCCTCGATATGGAATAATATTAACATCGGGTGCCACCGGGGGCCTATCAAGAATTTTGTTGACGCCACTTTCAAAATAAGGAACTTTGACAAGTTTTAAATATGGTTCCAAAAAAACTTTGAATCGAGGTAGGTCATATATTATGGCCGGGTCGTCATACTTTCCTCTAAGAGTGTCGTCGAAAACATGTCCTGGTTCTTCTTTCTCATATCTATATTTTGTTCCAAAAACTAATCGATATGCATAAATCTTGTATCTATACTCAGTATTGTATTTAACCTGTGTGTCAATAAAATTACATATTCCCAATTCATCAGAATTTGGAATGAAAAAACTTTGAATTGGTTCTACAGATCCTCTTGTAAACTTATCTATTTGATAAAAAACCGATTCCGAATAAGTGGTTTTGCCTTCTTCAAAAATTTCTTTGAGGTTTCTATTGTTTTGCCTTATTAACGTGCGTATTCGACCCAACAAAACAATTTTTAACAAATTTGCTATTTGAGGCCGGCATTCATCTAAAATTTTGGTTTCATTGCACTTGTTTCTACCAAATACCACTGTATTCTTTAAACTTGATTCCTCGGCTATCCCGCGCCACCATTCAGTTATATCCCACGTTTTATATGATTGGTTAGGGAGTATCTTTGAACCTAATAACCTTGTTCCACTTTTTCCTTTTTTTTCCGTTAAAAACTCACGTTGTTCAACAAATTTAATCTCGCCCCTTCCACTAGAAGCTTGTACGTGGTTAATAAGATTGGCACTTAGTTCCGCTTCTCTTAACATTCCAGCAGCCTGAGTGCCGGCGCCTGTAGAAAACTTTATATCCATGTGCATCGGAAATAGTTCTTTTTTAGCGCTAAACTTAGTTAAAAAATCAACATCAACTTGAGAAAAAATAAAATTTCTGAATTTCTCATTAAGTTTTGCCATTTTTTGTGGGTCATTCTTTAGTTTGTCATAGCCACTCTGCCATGATTTAAAATAATCGGCTATTTGAGTACTTCTTTCACCAACTTTTTCACCTTTTTCATTAAGTATATCTTTGTAAACACCAATAATATTACCCATAAGAGATATATGCTTATTGTACCATGAATTATTTTCATCTAGATATCCACTTTCCTTTTCTGACAAAAAAGAATACAAACAGGGCAATAATTTTTCTTCCACGTTGTCTATCTTATTTTCATACCCATTGACATAAAAATTATATTCTGAATCAACATCGGCTACTAAAGTTAGAATATTACTAATTGCAAGATCTAGTGTTTCTTTGTATAAATACGGTACGCTGTATTCAAAAGGACAATCCTGCCAACTCTTCGAAGGGTTGGCAAGTTCAAGCTCATTATCAACGAACTCAAACCATTTTTCTAAATCGAACACCATGTCTGAGGTGTGCGCTTCTGCTCCTGTGTACCCAGGCGGGATACTTAATAAAAATCTGTGATTTTCTTTCGGTATTAGTTTTATATATTGCGATATAACTGGAAACAAATCTCCCCCTTCTTCAATCGGTGGATCTCCATACTCAATTGAAAATGGTGAGTCTCCGGGAATATTATATCCAAAAACGATATTATCATTATGAGATGTCCATAATTTTCCAGTATACCACCTTATTGGATCTATTTGATCCGGCGGGGGCCCCATGACCTCGCTGAAGCGGTGGGGGAGCATGAGTGTTGGCTCTCCACTGCTTTCGTCGAGCGTTGTGGTGGCGTGTAATCCAAAATCTACAGCTGTTCTTTTTTTCCCTATACTCATTAATATGTTCCCATTGATCCCATCGAGCCGGCTGAACCGCCACCGCCTAGGGCACCACCTGTTGTGCCACCGACACCTTCAGTTAAATCGCCAACAGATTGCGGGGCCGCGAACTCTTCAACTATTGGAAGTTCGTCAGAGCCTGGAGGTATGAGACGATCTCTTTCTCGTGTTGCTGTTCCTGCTTCTTCTAAAGCCTGAGTTTTTTGTATTATAAAATAGTTATCATACGATGGTATATCTAGACCCTCACCAGCCCTAACGCTTGGTAAGTTCTGATGTTCAAATCTCCTAAGCCTACAAAGAATTTCTGTGTTTTTAAAATCTCTTAATTGTTGCATTGTAGCAGTTCGCCAAACTGGTCGTTTTATTAAAACCCCGTCCTCTGTAGACTTAACATATCCAGACAAAAATTCAACCTTCTGCAACAACAAATAATTGAATATGAAAGCATTTTCAGTTGCGAGATTTGTTGATAAATTTTGAAAATTGTGATTCACTTTGTCATTGTATCCAGCAGCGTCGGCAAGAATCGATTTAAGTTGCAGTGGCATAGCCTCAATAATCCGTTCGTTGATTGCTCTCGTGCGAGCCTTTTTCGGATCCGTCGCAACGCCGGCAAGCTCAAGAAGCTTCTCTATGGTAAACCTCTCTGCATTTCCTAGACGCTGTTGTGGATTTGGTATCGATTCACCTTGATCGCCAATAAAAACCCGGGACATTGGTGCCGGCGGAATTGTCAACGCAAACCCGGAAACCAATTTTGCCAAAAATAAATTAGGATTTTGAGACTCGTTTGGATCCATTATTTCTTCTTTATATGGTTTGGTTTGAACTTCTGCCGGCGCCGTCGCAGCCTTTAATACATCTCCGGTGTTTATAAACCTATCCTCTTCTTTATCTTTTTTTTCGTAAATTAATGATGGTTCAACCATGGTAAGATTAAAAGCTTCAAGAGTCTTCAATAAATTATATTTTATTTTTTGTTTGGCCGGCTTAAGTTTAGAAGTTGTTTTTGTTTCATACTTAGAATT